>Ga0272441_10003623_pt1 | contig 29150 bp, 21 predicted proteins | sample SSMProp6N_FD_193582 | JGI IMG/M metagenome (GOLD analysis project Ga0272441, IMG submission 193582) | Marine sediment archaeal communities from Little Sippewissett salt marsh, Falmouth, MA, United States - SSM-Prop-6N | ecosystem: Environmental > Aquatic > Marine > Wetlands > Sediment ... | reverse complement strand
ATGCCGAGGATGAAGACCTGCGGCGAGAGCTCATCCCGTGGGGCAACATCCGGCTGGCCGAGTTGGTGTCTGCCTGCGCGTATTTCTTCAAGTGCACGGGGCGGGAAGTGACGCTCGAATACACGCTCCTGGACGAGGTCAACACGCGTCAACGTGACGCGGCGGACCTTGTCGCTGTGGCGCGCAGCTTGCGGTGCAATGTCAACCTGCTGCGGTACAATCCGGTTCCGGGGCTGGCGTATAGGCGGCCGAGTGCCGAGACGACCTACGCGTTCCAGCGTGAATTGCGAAACCGGGGCCTCAATGCCCACATACGCACGTCTCGCGGGCAGGATATCGCGGCAGCCTGTGGGCAATTGCGCAGGGCGGTAGAGAGTGATGTCCCTTGCGCCGCAGAAGATGCGGAGGGCGAGTAGACCGTGCACAAGATACTCCTGGCGGGCTCTCTGGATGCGGACGCCGAAGCGCGGCTCGACGCGGGGGCGACGGTCGTGCGTACGTCGGCGGTGGACGAAGAAACGCTGTGCAGCCTGATTCGCGACTGTGACGCTCTGGTGGCGCGGACGAACACGCCGGTCACGCGGGCCGTGTTGTCGGCGGGGCGGCAATTACGCGTAGTGGGTGTGGCGGGCGTGGGGGTGGACCGCGTGGACACCGTGGCCGCCGAGGAACTGGGCATCGCCGTGGTGAACACGCCGGCGGCGGCGACCGATGCGGTCGCGGACCTGGCCGTCGCGCTGATGCTGCTTCTCTTACGCCCGATTCCGCGTCTCGCGGACGAATACCGGCGTGGGCAGTACCGCCCGGCCCGGGCGAAGGCACACGGGCACGAACTCCGCGAGATGACCGTGGGGATCGTGGGCATGGGGCGCATCGGCTCGCAGGTCGGCAGGCGGTGCGCTGCCGGCTTCGGGGCGCGCGTGCTCTACAACGACATCATCGACGTCGGGCCGTTCGATTTCGCCGCGCAGTCCGTGGACAAGGCGACGATCTGGTCGCAAAGCGACATTGTGACGCTGCACGTGCCGCTCACCGATCAGACACGCGGCCTGGTCGATGCGGGCGTGCTGACCCGGTTCCGGCAGGGGGCGTTTCTGATCAACACGGCGCGCGGCGGGGCCGTGGACACGGACGCCCTGACCGAGGCTTTGTTGCAGGAACGGCTCGGTGGTGCCGGACTCGACGTGGTGTCGCCGGAACCGTTGCCCGAGGGCCACGCGTTGTTTGGGTGCGAGCACTGCATCCTGACGCCGCACATTGCCGCGCGCACCTATGGCGGCCTGCGGCGCATGTACGCGGTCGTGGACGACGTCTTGGCGTTTCTGGAGGGTAAGCCGGATTAATCCGCGGATGAGAGCTGACGGAGGACCTCGTCGCGGCACTTCTTCAGGGTCACGCCGAGCCCGAGGAGGGCCCGCCGAGCCGTGCTCTCGCGGTCGCGGTAAAGCGCCAGAAGCAGATGCTCGCTGCCGATGAGGCTGGCTTCGAGTTGCTCGGCGACTTCCATGGCACGCTCGATGACGTTTCGGTAGTGGGGGCTACCGGGCAGGCGGCCGAAGACCCATGTGTCTTCCTTGGCCCGCTGGACGATCTCGTTGATCCCGGCCTTGGCTTTTTCCTCATCCACGCCGAGCTTCAGCAGTGCCCTGGCGCCCACGTTGCCATTGTGGCGGAGGATGGCCAGCAGGATGTGTTCGGTGCCCACGTACTCGAGTTCGTACTCGTGGGCGATGTCGTTCGCAAGACTGACGACTTCTCGGGCGTCATCGGTCAGGCGTTTCAGCGGCATCGGTACTTTCCTCATATGAGAACCAGATTGTGCAGGTCTGCTTATACCCGAGGGACGGGACGGGGACAACCGCCGTGGGGACGAGCGGCGTTTTCACGGGCAATGAGCCGGTTCAGCGGGCTCGTGGGCAGGACATCGGTAGCCCGTCGAACAGCGTGGACCCGACACGAACGATCGTAGCACCCTCCTCGATGGCCACCATGTAATCCTGGCTCATGCCCATCGAGAGATGTCCGCACGCCGTTCCTGCGGCTGCCGCGGTGCGGATTTGTTCGAGCAGGCTGCGGAGGCGCGCGAAATGGGGCCGGGCGTGCTCCGGGTCCGGGTCCAGCGGGGCCATCGTCATCAGTCCTCGCAGGCGGATGTGCGGGCAACCGGCCACAGCTTCGAGCAGCGCTGGCAGGTCCTTTGGCTGGACGCCTTCTTTGCTGTTCTCGCTGGCGATATTCACCTCAACGAAGGCATCGACGGTGACATCGAGTGATTCGGCGTGCGTGTCGAGGGCCCGGGCCAGCCGTTCTGAATCCAGGGAATGGATGATCCGGGCGTGCGGCAGGAGTTGGCGGACCTTGTTCCGTTGGAGATGGCCGATCATGTGCCAGCGGGGACGGGCCGAATCGTCGCTGCCGGGGGTCTCGGGCCAGTCGAACCGGGGTGGATCGCACGCTTCGGCCCGGCTGACGAGCTGCTGCACGCGACTCTCGCCGATGTCGGCCACGCCGGCGTGCACCAGCTCCTGGAGGATCTCGAGCGAGACGACCTTGGTGACTGCGAGGAGTTGGACCGAGCGGGGATCGCGATCCGCTCGCTGGCAAGCGTCGGCGATGTTGCCGCGGACGCGGGCCAGATTCTCGTGCAGTCTCCGTTTCCAATCGGACTCATTCATGGCATGCCACCAGGGATGAATTCCGGCTCCATATGTCGCGTACCGAGTGGAGCCGATGAAAGCATCATTCTATACTGTGCCGGCCATGGGCGAAACGCTGACCAGTTTGTACTACCGTCTCAGCAGTGACGCGTACGATCTTCGAGCCCTGTTTGTCGAGCTCATCCTGATCGGTCTGTGCGTCAACTGGTGTGCCAGCGTTCTTCACGGCACGCGCGGCACGCGGCCGTTGCGCGGCGTGCTGATTATTCTTGTCGTCGCCACCCTGGTGGTCCGCGTTCTGGTCGTGCAGTTCGGGTGGGTGCGGCTGGATCTGCTGTACAGCTACATCCTCTACGCCCTCGCGTTCATCGCGCTGATCGTGTTTCAGCCGGAACTTCGCCGGGCGGTCATCCGCATCGGTGATATCCGTTTTCGGCGTCGGCGCGAGCCGAAGTCCCAGTTAATCTCCGCGCTCGTCAAGTCAGCCGGCTATCTCTCGCGCAACAAGCACGGAGCGCTGATTGCGGTCGAGCGCGGCGTGGATCTGACCGGCTGGGCCGAAAACGGCACGATGATCCGCGCGGACGTTTCACCCAATCTGCTGAACACGGTCTTCTTTCCGAACTCGCCGCTGCACGACCTGGGGGTGATCATCCGCGGGACGCGCGTCCTGGCGGCGAACTGCCAGTTCCCGGCGGCCGAAAGTGACGAGATCGATGCCGCCCTCGGAAGCCGGCACCTCGCTGCCGTCGGAATGAGCTACGAGACCGACGCGCTGGTGCTCGTGATCTCGGAGGAAACGGGTGTCGTCTCACTCGCCGACAACGGCAAGCTGACCCGTTACCTGTCGCTCGATGATCTGGCGGAAGAGCTGACGACCCGCCTTACCGACCGGATGGCGAAGGACCGCGAGCATGCCAAGGAGCGGCGGATGGCGTCGGCTTTCTGGATGCGCGTGCGGCGGGTGCTCGTGGTCGTCCCGCTGACAGTGGTCATCTGGTACGTGGCGGACCAGGCGACGTTGGCAAAGGATAGTGTGCGTATCGAGCTCGACGTGCGGCACAATAACCCAGTCTACGAGGTCGATGTAAGCGGGGGGGCGGCCGTTTTCTCGGCGACGCTCAGCGGTCCGGCGCGCGCGATTGACCGGTTGCGCGTGGATGTCGCCGAGAGCCCGCTCCGGGTGACGTGGATTTTGCCGAAGGCCTACGCGACCCCGCGGACCTACTCTATCCGTGCGCGGGAGGAGATCCGTGCGATTCTCGAAGAGGCCCGGGAGATCACAGAGCGCGGTCTGACCGTCGCCGCCGTGGCGATCGACGAGCTCAGCTTCCGCGTCGACGAGCGCGTGATGGTATCTCTTCCGGTGCGGATCAACGCCGAGGGCGGCCCCGTGCGCGTCGCGGTTGAGCGGATCGACCCGCCGACGGTCCAGGTCGGTGTGCGGCGCGCGGACCGCGAACGTCTGCCGCGGTTCATCTCGGCGAAACTGTCGGAGCAGTTGGAGGGTTTGGCGCCGGGCGAGATGCGCACGTTCGGACGGGTCCCATTGGCCATGCCACCCGGTTTGTCCGGTGCGACGACGCTCGATCCTAAGGAGGTTACCGTCACGGTTCGCGTGCTCGAACAGCGGCGCGTGATCAAGAACGTCAGCGTACGGCTGTTCGTCAGTCCCGAGGTCCTGGAGCGCTACGAGGTCCGCAAAACGGATCTGAACGAGTGGCTGATCGATGTCGAGGTGCAGGGGGATGAGGCCGTCGTCGAGGCCCCGGGTTCGCTGGACGTTCAGGCCCTGGTGCTCGTGACGGGCGATGTGCTGCCACCGGCCGGCCAGAACCCGGAGGAACAGTTCCGCACGCTGGACGTTATATTCCTGGCTCCGACAGGTGTGTCCGCGGTCCAACGCCGCGGCGTCAACCCCACCGTGCGGGTGACGTTGGTGCCACGTGCCGGCGGAACCCCGTGATGCCCGCTCCGAATCGCCGAAAAGACCCGACGATCCTCCACGTCGACGACGCACTCGTGGTCATCGACAAGCCGGCCGGCGTGCTGTCGGCACCCGGGCGCGGGCCCGAGCCGACCGCGATGGAGCTCTTGCGGGATCGGCCCGAGCTAGCCGAAAACCAGAGCCTGCGTGTCGTGCACCGGTTGGACTGCGATGCTAGCGGTGTGCTGCTGGTCGCGCGGACGCTCGAAGCCCAGCGGGGCCTCGTGAGCCAGTTCACGCACCGACGTGTCCACAAGATCTACCACGCCCTCGTCAGCGGCTATGTGGAGCAAGATGGCGAGGTTGACCTGAACGTCGTGTACGACCGGCGTCGGAACCGGGTCGGGACCTCGACCAGCCGGGGCAAGCCCGCCGGGACACACTACCGCGTCCTCCAGCGCGTGGCGGGCCACACACTGCTCGAATGTAGACCCATTACCGGACGTACCCACCAGATACGTGCCCACATGGCCGCCATCGGGCATCCGCTGGGGGTGGATCCGCTGTATGGCGGCGGGCAGGCCATCTTCCTGTCGCGTTACAAGCCCGGCTACCGGGTGAGCCGGGGACGGACCGAACGGCCGCTGATCGAGCGCCTGACCCTCCACGCCTTCCAGATCACGTTCGAACACCCCGTCACGGGCGAGTCCCAGACGATCGAGGCTCCGTGGCCCAAGGACTTCCGGGCCACGCTCACGCAACTGGGCCGACTGGTGTGAGGCCGGGGGCGCATCGACTGCGGGCACGAAATCCCGGCCTGGGGGCCGGCGCCGCAAACAGCCGTTATTACAATAGGGACGAGACTTTGCGACGAACCGCTCGCCGAGCCATGTGGCCCGCGGCGGTTGTCGACCACCACGAGATTCTCCATGGCGCCTCCGCCGGATCACTCACCTGCGGCTGAGAAGCCCGTGTCGGGACCGCCGACCAAGCGGGCTGGGGACGGTGCTGGTCCGGACGCGTCCAACCTCGGCGGTGCGTTGCCCTCTGTCGATTCCACGGGCGTGGACGACATGGTCCAGGAGATCCGGGACGGGCTCGCGCAGATCTCCGCGCGCGAGCTGGAGTTGCGGCGTCGCGAACAGCACGTGGACCTGCAATACCGCGAGATGCAGCAAGTGGCCGAGAAAGCCGCCGCGGACGGCGTCCGGGAGACGTCCAGGCATCACGCGCAGTTGTCGGCCGAGTTGACGGCGCGCGAGGAGGTCTTGGCGACGCGGGAGGGGCGGCTGCGCGAGGCGGCCCAGGAACTCCGAGCCCGGCGGCTGGAGGTGGAGCAGCGTCGCCGGGACGTCGCGTTGCAAACGGAGAAGGCGCGGCAGTTGATTGAGCGGCTGCGCGTTCGCCGCCGGCGACACCACAAGGCCCTCCGCGACCGGATCGCCGTAATCCGGCATCAAGAGCAGGAGTTGAAGCGGCGCATCCAACTCGCCCACCAGGATGTGACCCAACGCCGGGACGTGCTCGGGCAGAGGCAGACCGATCTGCGCTCGCGGGCCACGCGCCTGGATCAAGCCGAGAGCGAGCTCCGTGCTCGGCGGGATGACATGGAACGCCGACTGGAGGAAGGGGAGGCTCTGGCGGGCGATGTCGAGCGACAACAGGAGGAGCTGAACGAGCAGTGGCGGCGGCTGGAGCAGGAACGGCGGCAGATCGAGCGGGAGAATGAGCAAGTCCAGGCGGACCGGAACGTCCTGCTGGAGAAGCAGGGCCAGTTTGAGCAGCGGTGGCGCGACACCAAGGAGCAGCGGCACCAACTGGCCCGGCAGCTTGAAGATGTCGCGGCCCGTCGTCGGATCCTGGAGCAGGACCAGACGGGTTTCCGGGAGCGTGGCGAACGCCTGGAGCACCGCGAGCAGCAGTTCCGCGAGAAGTGGGAAGCGCTGCGGGCCGAGAAAGAACGCTTGCAAGGTTTGGAAGCGGAACTTGCGGAGCGGCAGGCTGACACGGAGCTCGCCGCGCAGGAAGCGGAGGATTTGCGGGCGGAAGCCCGGCGTCAGCAGGAGGAGTCGCTCGCGCTCCGCGAGCAGGCCGAAGCTCGGGATGCCGAGACACGCCAGACCAGCCTCGCCATCGAGGTCGAGCGCGAACGGCTGGAAGGCGAGACCGCCGCACTGGAATGGGCCAGCAAGCAGCTCGATGGCCTGCGCGCCGAGCGAGAGCAAGCTGTCAAACAGGCCCGCACCATGCTCGCCGATCGGGCGCGGCGTGTGCGCGAGGCCGAACGCTCGCTGGTCGCGGCACCACGCCTGTGGTGGCTGCGGAGCACGGGGTTGGCGGTGCTCGTGGCGATCGCGGCCGGCGTCGTCTGGCTCATGGCCGTCCCGCAATCGCACAGGGCTACCGCCGAACTGCACATCACGAGTGCCAGCCCATCGATAGCCGAAGTGACGACCGAGCACCGGCGCCGGTTGCTGGATCCCCACTTGTTCGACGATGCGCAGGGCGGCTCCGGGTTGGCGGCGGACTGGCGCGACGCGTGTCGCGGGGGCCGGGTGCGGCTTGAGGCATCGGACAGCGAGCCCGTCCTGTGGCTGAGCGTGACGATGCGCGATCGCGCACAGGCGGAGCGGTTGTTGCGCGATGCGTGCGACGCCTATGCACAGCGCGTGAACGCGCAGCCGGTCGAGCCCGTTCTTGCGCCGCGCTATGATCGTCTCGCGACGCGGGAGAAGCAGCTTGACGCGGATGTGGAGCAGTGGCGGCAGAAGCGGATCGCGGATGAGGCCGCGCTGGTTGAGATCCCGGGGTTCGAGCAGCAGCAGAAGGCGATTGTTGAGGCGGATCGATTGCAAACAGAGCTTACGCAGGCCGTGCAGGCAGTTGATGCGGCCCGCGCGGAGCTGGCGGTGCTCGTGGCCGCTGACGTCCCGCCCGGCGTTGTCAGCCCGGCTGACATCGAATCGACGCTGGGCGAGGATGTGGTGTACCAGGAGGATCGGCGGGAGTTCCGGGCCGCGGCCGAGCAGTATCGCAGGGAGTTGGTCGTGGCGATGGTCCAGTCTGCCGAGCCCGTCGACAGATTGCAGAAAGCGCTTCAGCGGTTCTCGGCCACTTTGACCGAACAGCAGGAGCTGGACCCGCCGGCGGAGATCCGGTCGGTCCTGGAGCTGTGCGCGGCGGACATCGCCGGCATCGAGGGCAAGCTCGCGCCATACGCCAAGCAGTGGCAGGAATGGCTCGATAACGTGCAGGCGATGGATATCAGCGAGGACGTCGTCGAGCTGGTCCGGCGGCAGAACAGAATCGCCGACGCCGCTCGGCAACTCGCGGATCAGGCGACCAAGCTTGTCGAAGGCGTGAAGGAGCGGCTTGAAAACCTGAGTGAGACCGGTGACGGCGGCACGCGGGAGGTGGTCGTGACGGCGGTGTTGCGTGCGGACCATTCGGCGTTGCAGACGGCAGCGGATGACTTCGTGAATGCCTCTGGCCAGACATCCCTCGTCGGGAACTTCGAGCTCGACACGCAGGATCGCAAGCTGCGCGGTCTGCGGATGCGGCTGAACCATCGCCGACAGACGGTGCAGGATCGGCTTCAGCTTGAGGCTGATCATCGCGTCCGCGAGACGCACGCGGCGGACACCGCGCGTGCGCGAACCGAGATTCGCGGGATCGAGCGACGGCGTGAGGAACTGGTGGCGGACCTGATGGCGGCGATGAAGGTTGTCCGTGATTCGGACGACGCGGCGCGCCGCCGTGGGGAGCTGGAAGCACGCCTCGAACAGGACGAGGCACAGATCCGCTGGCTGGACGAGCGTCGTGGGGAAATCAGCCAAGAGTTGGCGGAAGCGCGCCGGGCTGGTCCCGAGCCGGATCGTGTGGAAATCGGCGAGCCAATTATCGCCGGGGTCGACCAGGGGCGTTACCGGTCGGTGGGGCTGGTGGCGGGGGCAGGATTCGTGGGGACGTGGCTGGTTTGTGCGTTGATGCTGGCCCGGAATCCCTGGCGGCGGACGGAGGGCGATGACCTGCTTGAGTTACTGGCGCAGGAAGAGGGCGAGCAGAAGCCCGCGGAGTGATCATCTCGGCGGGTCCGATAGGCGGGGAGGGGGGCCAACGTTGACAGTTCTCTCTAGACCTTGTCCCCGGCCGCTGATATCGTAGAGGCAATGCAACCGCTCACGATGGCGGCGTTTGCGGCCCGTGGGCGCGTTCTGCGCCAGGGGTCGATGAGTTCGACACAACTCTGGTTCGAGAGGGTATAGCAGATTGCACGCAACCCCGTCGTCCACGGCGGTGCGGCGACGAGTCGAGGAGGAAGGTGAAATGTCTTGTGCTGACAGTGCTCCGTGCCCGATGTGCTCCTGCTGCGTTCGCTCACGTGTGTCGCCGAGGAAGGTCGCGTATATGCTCGTGGCGTCGCTGGTTGGGCTCGCTGTTGGTGGCTGTCCGCAACCGACATCTTCTCCGACGCCTTCTCCGACGAAGTACTACACGTTGAGCGTCAGCACGACGGGGCAGGGCTCCGCGCAGGTTTCGCCGCAGGCTCAGTCTTACGCGGCGGGGACGACGGTGACGCTGGAGGCCGTGCCTGCGGAGGGTTGGCATTTCACGAAGTGGAGCGGCAGCATCGATCGTTCGGGGAATCCCGTTCAGATCAGCATGAGCGGCAACATGAACATCACGGCCGTTTTTGAAGAGGACGACGACTCTGGAAAGACGTTCTACAAGCTGGCTGCCTACACGATTGGCTCCGGGAGCGTCAGCTTCGATCCGTCGGGCGGCCGCTATGTCGATGGGACGACGGTTGAGCTCACCGCGAAGCCGGATCCGGGGTGGAAGTTCGCCCGGTGGCAGAGCTCGGACCTCTGGTCTTCGTACGACACTACGCCGCACACCGACAACCCGCTCAACGTGACTGTGAACAAGCCGATCGACATCACGGCCGTATTCGAGTTGCTCGATACCGACAACGACGGCACGCCGGACCGCGATGACGGGTGCCCGGAGGATCCCAACAAGACCGAGCCCGGCGAGTGCGGCTGTGGCGAGGAGGACATCGACTCCGACGGGGACGGCATTCTCGACTGCATCGATGAGTGCGACTTCGATCCCAACAAGACGAAGCGCGGCAAGTGTGGCTGCGGAACGCCGGACACGGACACGGACGAAGATGGCACGCCGGACTGCAACGACGAGTGTCCGGACGACCCGGAGAAGACGGAGCCGGGGCGTTGTGGCTGCGGCCATGCCGAGGGTGACGACTGGGATTACTATCTGGTTGTGCGCGCGGAGCCGGAGGAGGGGGGGACGATCGCCGAAACCGCTTACCCGTATGGATGGGATAACGGCTGGCAGGTCCAACTCACGGCGGAGCCGGCGTCGGGCTATCGTTTCTCGCACTGGGAGTACGGGAACGGTGAGACGTCCAGTTGGACGAACTTGACGCGTACCGTGAAGCACTGCCAGGAACGCGAGGAGGCCATCGCGGTGTTCCGCGATACGACCGTGACCCTGACGGTCAAGCGCGAGCCCAAGGCCGGTGGCGATATCGTCTACACCCCCGAAGGGCCGTACGAGTATGGCGACCAGGTGACGATTGAAGCGGTGCCGGCCGAGAAGTACACCTTCGGGAAGTGGAAGGAGGGCGAATCGGAGTATTGGCAGAATCCGCTGACACTGACGCTGAACGACGACCGTACGCTTACGGCGCAGTTCAACGCGAATCCACCGAGTGCGACCGTCCTGGAAAGCCGCCTGGTGGAGCCCTACGTGGTGATCTTCTCACTTCGCCTGCGGGACGGGGCGCAGCACGCCATCGGCAGCGGCGTGACGCGCGAGATGTTCTCGATCGAGGAGAACGACGAGCCGATCGACTGGCGGGAGACGAACAAGTTCGTGCTGGAGGGGCGGCAGTTGCCGCTGAAGGTCGTGCTGGTGCTGGACTTCACGGGCTCGATGAACGCGGCGGGCTGGATCAACCGGATGCGTGAGCTGGCGATCGAGTTCATCCGCAGCACGGACCCCGACAACCCGGAGCAGGCGAACTTCACGAACGCGCACCACCTGGGTGTGATCGAGTTCCACGAACGCACCACGAGCGGGCTAAACGTTCTCGCGGATCTGCATCGGGCGGACGATGACTGGAAGGACGAGATGGAAGCTCGGATTCTAGACACCGATGACCTCGTCCACGGTCTCACGCGGGTCTGGGACGCCGTCGATCTCGCCATGGACGAGCTGCACGAGACGACGCGCGAGCCGGGCGAGGTGTGGGCGGTCGTCTTTCTCAGCGATGGCTGGCAGACGACCGGCAAAACTGCAAATGAGGTCAAGCAGCGAGCCATCAGCAGCAACATCGTTCTGTATCCGGTGGGCTTTACGCCCGAGTCCGACCACGAACAGATCATGCGAACAATGGCGAGCGAGACGGACGGCAAGTACTTCGGACTCAGCGATATCGAGGGTTTGGACGACGCCTTTGCCCAGATCGTCCAGGACCTGAAGGGGCAGTGGGAGCTGACCTACGTCGCGCAGAAGAACGATGGACACGTTAATGTCGACGTCGACTTTGCCTGGGAGGGGGCCACGGTACCGTTCGGCGCTCAATTCAACCTCTCACCGGTTGCGGACGAGGTCGTCTACACGGGTGTGATCGATGTTGGCGAGCGTGAGGTGGACCTCGACTCAAACACGACGCAGTTCATGCTCAAGGCCATCTACATGCCGCGCACGATCAGCGACTTCCGGTTCGAGTTCCCTGGCCACACCAACGTCCAGTTGGACATCTGGACGTCGGCTGCCGGCGGCGTGTGCACCGGTTGGGGCCTGCCGTCCTGGAACGGGTCCGTGTGCAACGTGAGCGGCCCGGAGTTGGAGTACGGCGCGCACGGTTACATCGGCACCGTGACCGTTGACGGATCCCCGAACACGCTGAACATTCGTTCTCGTGATGAGGTTTACGGGAACCCGCCGATTCGCTGGATGCGTTTCGAGGGGGAAGTGAGCCCGTGAGCCGGGCGTCGAAGTTGGGTGACAGCGCTCGACGGTGTCCTACGCGCGCCGCTGCGTGATGTCCGCAACGAACCGTTGGAACCTCTCTCGGGATGGGAACAGGACGGCCATCGCGAGCAGTCCGAGTCCCGGGACGATCAGCGTCAGCCCGTTCCCCGTGAGCAGGTACGCCACGATGCCGAAGAAGCTGGCCCCTTCGGCCAGCGCCCCACCGGCGATCGTGAGCGTGTTGAAGGCGCCCGCACATCGTCCTGTGTCGATCTCGTCAGACGATGCGTCCTCGCTCGCATGTCGCAGTCTGGCGCGCATTATCCGGGAGAACCCGAGGTACGCCACGATCGCGCCGATGCCGATGACACCGAGCACCGGCAGCAGCACGGGAACGAGTTGGGAATCGGTTTCCACCGCACCGCCGTGGACAAGGAAGATCGCGATCCCCCCGAACGTGATCACGCCGATCGCCATGGCGGCGATGATGAGTCGCAGCGGTGTCAATACGCGGTTGATTTCGCCGTCTGTCACGTCACTGACCTCCTGTGCGGGCGATGGTCCGGAGTGCCGCGATATCCAATCATACCATATCACCCCGTAGCGTCTCGCGCCTCGCTGGCCGTCGACGCGGTAGCGGCCTGTGTCTCGCTGGCCGCAGGGATTCGAGCTAAAACGATCGTAAGCGGCGTGCGGGTGCCGTGCGCGTCCTCTGACGGCCCTTGAATGCGGGATTTTGCACCGGGGCAGCGCCCACGCGGTACACTTCAGAAGGGGGATAGGAGGACCGGCCATGATCGTGGAATTCGACCCGGAGGAGCGCGACCTGCTCTTGCAGTTGGTGGATGTGGCTCTTCACGAGATCGGGCCCGAGATCCGCCACACCATGACCAGCACCTACAAGGATGAGTTGAAAGCGCAACGTCGCCTGCTACGCCGCATCCATGGATTGCTGGCCGCGATGCCGCCGCAAGTGCCGACGTCGGCTGAAGGTGTTTCGGCGGCAGGCCTGATCGGGACGCCGTAGACGGGCCGGTGTGACAACGGCCCCGTTCAGCGCCTGTGCTCATCCTCAGCGTGCTGCTAGAGTTCGGGGCCGCCATCGTAGCGGCCATAGACCGATTCCAGCGTGTGTGTCATCTCCCCGACCGTGGCAAAGGCTTCGGCGGCTTCGATCAGTTCCGGCATCACGTTCCTTCCGGCGAGTGCTGCCTCGTGCAGTTGCTTCAGGGCGGCTTTGTGACGCTGCTTGTCACGCCGCACCCGTAGCTCCTTGAGCCGGGTGACCTGTCCTTTCTCGACCGACTCGTCGATCTTCAGCGTGGGGATGCGCTCGAAGTCGTGTTGGGCGTGCTTGTTCACGCCGATCATGATGCGTTCACCGCGGTCGAACTCGGCGCCGAAACGATGCGAGGAATCGGCGATGAGCCGGCGGAAGTAGCCTTGCTCGGTAGCCTGGAGCACGCCGCCGAAGCGCTCGTACGTCTCATCGATGAGCCGCGTGGCCTGCTGCTCGACCTCGTCGGTGAGCGATTCGACAAAGTAGCTGCCGCCGAGTGGGTCCACGGTGCGCGTGACGCCGGTTTCGTCCGCGATGACCTGTTGCGTTCGCAAGGCGATCCTGACGGCGTGTTCGGTCGGCAGGGCGAGGGTCTCGTCCATGCTGTTGGTGTGCAGCGATTGGGTGCCACCCAGGACCGCGGCGAGCGCCTGGTAGGCGACGCGGATGATGTTGACCATCGGCTGCTGCTCAGTGAGCGAGACGCCGGCGGTCTGGCAATGGCAACGCAGCCACCAGCTTCGCTCGTTCTTGGCGCCGAACCGGTCGCGCGTGATACGTGCCCACATTCGCCGGGCCGCGCGGAGCTTGGCGATTTCCTCGAAGAACTCGTTGTGGATGTCCCAGAAGAAGCTCAGCCGCGGCAGGAAGGCGTCGACGTCGAGGCCGCGTTTGAGGGCTTCTTCCACGTAGCACATTCCATCGGCGATGGTGAAGGCCAGTTCCTGCGGGGCCGTGGCGCCTGCCTCACGAATGTGATACCCGCTGATGCTCACGGTGTTCCACTGCGGCATGTGCTTCGTGCAGTACTCGATCGTGTCGATCACGAGCTTGACGCTCGGCGTCGGCGGAAAGACGAACTCATTCTGCGCGTGGAATTCCTTGAGAATGTCGTTTTGGAGTGTGCCGCGGAGCTTGTCGAGCGGGACGCCCTGTTCCTGGGCGACGCAGATATAGAACGCCAGCAGGATCGCCGCCGGCGCGTTGATGGTCATGCTGGTGCTCACCTCGCCCAGGTTGATGCCGTCGAAGAGCACGCGCATGTCTTCCAGTGAGGAGATGGCGACACCGCACTTGCCGACTTCGCCCAGCGACAGCGGGTCGTCGGAGTCACGTCCCATGAGGGTGGGCAGGTCGAACGCCGTCGATAGACCCGTCTGGCCCTTCTCCAGAAGATACTTGAAACGCTCGTTGGTCTGGTGGGCGGTGCCGAAGCCGGCGAACTGGCGCATGGTCCACACGCGTTTGCGGTACATGTCCTGATGCATGCCGCGCGTGAACGGAAAGCTGCCGGGCTGGCTCATGTCCTCGGCGAGGTCGAGGTTGGCGATATCCTCGGGACCGTAGACACGCTTGATGGGGATGCCCGAGAGGGTCGTCGGGTCCGACGGCTGGGGCGGATCGTCGCGGTGCTGGTGCTGTCCGTGGGGACGGACCGTCGTGCTCATGCAACCTCTCCTGCGCGAATAACGTACGAGACGGCCGTGTCTCGAAGTGCTCTGCGGTTTGCGAGTCAACCGCTTGTATTCTACACGATTCGCACGCAGATTGCCTCGTGGGGCCGATGCCAGTGTGCCCCGCGGACTGGTTCCTCGCTTTCCGGGATTATACGCCCGGCTGGTGCGGTTGTTTCCCTCGGGGGTGGCCAAGGCTGCCGTTGCGCGTTATTGAGCGTCTCGTGACAGGCCTTTCTGGAGGCGAAATGGTGAGTACGGCCAATGTGCTTCAGCCGGCCGACATGTTCGGGGCCGATCATCCGCCACGGTTTGTGTGTTCGGAGGTGTGGGGGGGGAACCGGCCGATCAGCGTTCCGATTGAGCTTCCGGGAATCCGCGGGCGCATCTTCTCGCGTCCTTGTGACGGTGGCCGTGGCGGCGATGTGCACTACGTCTCGATCTGCGGTTCGGGGCTGCTGTCACGCCTGTGCGTGGCCGACGTCGCGGGCCATGGGGAGACCGTGGCGAAGGTCAGTGGCGAGCTGCATACGTTGCTGCGCCGATATATGAACCATCCGGATCAGCGCCGCGTGTTGGCGGCCCTCAACCGCCGGTTGGAGGCGAGCGAAATCGGCCGGATGACGACGGCTGCCGCGGTGAGCTATTTCCCGCCGACGCGGAAGCTCTCTGTCAGCTACGCCGGACACCCTCCGGCCTGGCTGCTGCGCAAGGCGGAGGGGCGCTGGAAGCAGCTTCGTCCCGCGTCCTTCGATCGGCGCGACCGCCGGATGATCGACTTGCCCCTGGCGATTACACAGGAAACGACGTTCTCGCGCCGCAAGCTTCGCACCCACAACGGCGACCGGCTCCTGGTCCTGACGGACGGGATTCTGGAGGCGCCCGGGGCCAAGGACGAGTTGTACGGGGAAGAGCGACTGGTGAAGCTGCTGAACGAGCATGCCGAGGCGGATCTGGACACGCTGGCGGAGGCGGTACTGGCGTCGGTGGTCGAGCATGCCCAGGACAAGACGCTCGGCCACGATGATGTGACGTTCCTGCTGATCGAGTTTGTGCCCGGGCCGCGGGCGTTGGGGATGTGGCAGGTGGTCCGCAACCGGCTGCTCAGACCCAGGCGTGGCCAACCGGGGAGCTGATCGGTTATCGGCCCCACTCAACACGGGCCCACGCCGTCGGCCGGGCGTGTCGCCTTCGCCGACGAGTCGCGGCCCGCAGGGCGGTCGAGGACACGAGAACGTAACCGGCAGCCGCTTGACAAACGCCGCTGGGACATTAAGTAATGAGCCTCTTTGGCGGCCTGCAGGCCGGGTTGCCGTGGTGTCCACGCACCGGCTGTGGGTTGGCCCCGGGGGCGAGTTCGGAACTCGCCTGCGGATACCGACCGCGACGCTGTCGCCTGGTGGCTGGTGAGCCGCCCAGGGGCGCCGTCGGAAGGAGTTGTCGATATGGCGAAGTACAAGATCGAGATCGATCGTGACCTGTGCATCGGTGATGGGGCGTGCTGCGGTGAGGCCCCGAACACCTTCGAGATGGACGATGAGAACATCGCGATCGTCACGAACACGGACGGGCACACCGACGAGGAGATTCTCCAGGCGGCCCAGGTCTGCCCCGTGGACGCGATCGTGCTGACCGACGCCGAGACCGGCGAGAAGGTCTGGCCCGAGGGGTAAGATCCCAACGGCCGGTTCGGTGGCCCTTGGCACCGTACAGCCACGTGTGACAACTCCGGCTCTGGCGCTCACTCCGACCGGTGTTATCACCTGAGGGGTTTTCGGCGCGCGGAGGTACGCGCGCCGATCGCGGGGGCTACAGTCTTGTATTGACTTCTTTCGCGCGTCGGTTGTCGCCGGCTCCGTGCATCCACTCAATCGCTGGGTCTCGTCTACCCGCCGGCGAACTGCTTCACGAGTTGCTCGAGCATTTGCGGCCCATTCTCCCAGAAGATCAGGCCGACGCCCATCAAGGCCTCACCGGCGATGACACCCGATGCTACCGGGAACGTGAAGTCCTCCGCCACCTTCGGGTACTTCTTCTCGATCACCAGACCGATCACGGCCCCGATGAAGAACAACAGGCTGTAGTACCAGGCGAACGTGAACGCCAGCCCGAGCCCTGCCGCGGACGGGACCCACGCCTTGTACTTCGGCATGATGCGCTCAAGCAGAGGCAACAGAATACCCACGCTGCCACCGATGATGATGGCCCAGACCGCGGTGCTGTGCAGGCTGCTGAAACCTTCACCCAGGAGTTTGGCGACCGCCGCCCAGGTCTGCGCCGCCGGGGCCGGGAACTGCGCCGTCCCCAGCGCATCCGCGTTCGGCACCACCAAGCTGAACGCCAGGACCGACGCCAGCGTGCCCATGAAGATGCCGGCGAACTGAGCGATGAACTGCTTCCGCGGGTTTGCCCCCAGCATGTAGCCGCTCTTCAAGTCGATGAGCAGGTCGCTTGCGGAATCTGCCGCGCCGGCCGTGATGCAGGCAGACATCAGGTTGACGTTCATCGCCCGGCTCACACTCGTCGAAGCGCTGGCGGGGCTGATGGCCCCATAGATCAACTGCGTGACCTTGCCCATGGCCCCGACCGGCGTCGTATCTGTCTCGCCACACACCCGGCAAGCCACGATCGCCAGGAAGAACGACAGCAGGATGGCGAGCACGCTTTGCCAGATGGGCATGCCGAAGGTGTAGTACGCGAGAATGACGATGCCAATCCCGCCGACGATCTGTCCACCCAGGAACCATGACGTCGGTGTCTCGATACTCCGGAACCCGTCGGCTTTCTCCTTCTTGCGACGGCCGAAGATTGACCCAAGGCCGGCCAGGGCTCGGACGACGCTTCGCCATTGCAGGGCGAACGAGAACAGGGCACTGGTCACCATGCAACTGGCACCGCCCCAGAGGCTCCATCGGACGAGGTCGCTGAAGTTCTCACTGGCCCGCGGTGACTGGCTGGAGTCGGCAAGAGCCGCCAGCGTCCGCTGATAGCCAGCATCCTTGTTCAAGCCCTCCAGCCGGGCAACGAGGTCGTTGGGGATCGGGCCGATGGCTCGCAGCATGCCGGTGCTCGCGTCGTACGCTACAACACCGGCAGCCTCCGCCGGCAGTGCGACCGGCAGGGCAGGTGCGGCGGTAGCGGCGTGCAGCGAGTTGACAGCCTCTTGGTATTCCGACTTGTCGCTGAGCGCCAGGATGGCATCCCGCTCGTCATCGCTCATGGCCCCATGCCACAGCAGTACCCCGGCGTCCTCATCGTGCGCAAACCGATGCTCCAGGTCCTTGGGGGCTCGGACCCCACTCGGGAGCGCGGCCAGCTTCGCAGAGGACCAGAGCGGTTCGGCACTCTCCAGACGCGACCGCTCATAGAGGGCGTCAACCGCGGATACGAAGCCGGCGTTCGGACTCAGGCCGCGAAGTTCTCTGTACTGGGCTGTGCTCAGGATTTCGTTCGCCACCAGGCCACGCGACGGATCGAACTTCACGGTCTCGGGCAGGTCGCCCGGCGTCACACCGGCCGGCAGCGCGCTCAGCGGCTCAGCCGCCCGAAACTGGGAACGCACGTACAGACGGCGGATGGCCAACTGATACGAGGACTCCTCGCTTATCGCGAGCAGGCCTTCACGCTCTTCGGCCGACATCACGCCTTTCCACTCCAGCCGCCGGGCGTAGTTCACGTACGCGATGTTCTTCAGCTCGGGATGATCCTCGAGGCGGACCTCGGCTGGCAGTACCGGTAGCGACTCCTTTATCGTCAGCGGGATGACCTCGTTGTTCAGCGCCCACGGAACGAGGAAAACCCAGCACAACGTGCCACCGATCAGCATGCTCGCGCAGACGCGAATGCCGGTGATGGCACCCGCCGCGATGAACATCGGCTCCCACCCGAGCATGACCGTGCGGCCGACCGAAGCCTTGCCGAAGATCGCCGTGTTCCAATGGCCGAGCAAGTGTTCCAGTTCCAGCTTCTGTAAGCCCGGGATGAGATGCAGGCCCGACGTCCAGAACTTGCTCAGGACAGCCAGCAGGCCCGCGATTCCCAGGGCTTTGGCCGATGCCATCCCCTTACCACCCGTCGTGTGCAGCGCATTGAGTGTTTCGGCGGCGGCGATCCCGCTCGGGAAGCGGAGTTGCTCGATGTTGATCATCTGCCGCTTCATCGGGATCGCCATCGACACGCCCAGTATGGCCAGGAAGAATACCCAGGCCATCATGACCGGTATCGAGAGCGTCGCGTTGTTGACCAGGATGTAGGCGGCGATGGCTGATACCAGCGTCCCGCCGGTGGAGTAACCCGCGGAACTGGCGGTCGATTGCATGCAGTTGTTTTCGAGCACGGTCATCTTGGACTTGACCAGCCCGATCTTGTGCATCGTGGTCCACACTGCGTACGACAGGATGCACGCCGTGATCGCCACCCCAAACCCCCACCCGCTCTTCAACCCAATGTAGAGGTTGGTCAGCGACAGGATGCCGCCGAGAACCGACCCCATGAGAACGGCGCGCCACGTAAGCTGCCACATGCTGTCGCCGCGGCCCACGTAGCAGCGCTCGTACCACTGCTGTTCGATCTCGTCGGGCGTGCCCTTGAAGCCGGCCACCGGCAGTTGATACGTGGTGTTCTCGTTTTCGCCGGGCTTGACCGGCGTTTCAGGCTCGGTTGGAGTAGGGGGGTCTGGCGGTGCTGACATGTGGTGGTGTTCCTTCTCGCGCTAGCGAACCCGGGGTTCGAGCTGCGCCGCAGACCGCGGAGCGGCGCAGCGTGGAGCAGGCATTGTGGGTTTTTTCCGTATGCCTTGCAAGGCGGTGAGGTCTCTGCCCAGGAGCGCGGCATGCGTGTGACAGCGCAGCGCTGTTCGATCATGGCTCTCGCGCTGTCGGTTGTCGCGTGGCTCGGCGGCTGCCCATTGGTTGAGCCGCCGTCAAGCGACGTGACGATGGGCTTCAACGTCAGTCGGGACCCGACGCCGGTCATCACCGAAGGCGTGCCGGTCTTCGAGTCGCAGCCGATCTTTGAAGCAACTGCCGATAAAACGGGCAGCCACGCACCGACGATCGCGTCGTTTTCCGATGGCGAGTTGCTCGCCGCGTGGTACGCCTACGACGGACCGGGGGAACTGTCGGGGGCTGCCATCTACACGGCGCGCCGGCCCGCGGGCGGCCAGACGTGGGAAGCGCCGGCGCTGCACATCGACCGACCCGAAGCCGACGCCAATCCAGTGCTCTACGCGGAGGGCGACCGCGTCTGGTTGTTCTGCGCCGTCGTGCCGGGCAGTGGATGGAGCACCGCCCACATCGAGATTCAGCAGTCGCTCGACCGCGGTGTGACGTGGTCAGCGCCGCGGTGCCTGGTCGGTCCACTGGGCTCCAACGTGCGCTTTGCGCCGGTCCGCACGGCCGACGGTACACTGCTTCTCCCGGCGTATGACGACCTGTTGCAGCGGTCGCTGTTCTTTACGTCTGCCGATGGAGAAGCCTGGACGCTCCGGTCTGCGCTCCAGACTCCGCCGCCGCACCAGAACCTGCAACCCTCCGTCGTGAGCCTGAGAGATGGGCGGGTGTTGGCTGTGCTTCGCAACGGCGGCCGAGGCTGGTTGTGGGTGACAGCTTCCGACGACAGCGGCCTGCACTGGGAGCCGCCGGCCGACAGTGGCTTTCCCAACCCCGGCAGCCCGGCGGCCCTGCAGCGTCTGGCCAGCGGCAACCTGATCCTTGTGTACAACGATGCGGAGGATGTGCGTCGTCCGCTTTCGGTGGCGATTTCTGCCGACGAGGGCGAAACGTGGTACCCGCCGCGTGTCATTGCCACCGGTGAGGGGGCGTACGCGTACCCGGTCGCCACGCAGACGCCGGACGGCCTCGTGCATATCGTGTATTCGCATAACCGCCAGTGGATTCAGCACGTTGCGCTGAATGAGGCGTGGCTGGTGGCAGGGGACGGGGTGGGTCCGTGAGCGGGGATGGCGGCGCTGCGCGGTGCGCAGTTCATGCGGTAAATGCGATTCAGGCAAAAGAGGATTTGACAGCCGCCCGATTGTGGATCATATTGTAAGTGATCGCTTACACAGAGAGCCGCCGTGCACGGAGTGCAACGATGCCGAGGCCGAGTCATCTGAACGAACGACGGCAGGAGCTGATGCCCATCGTCGCGCGCACGTTCGCCGAACTCGGTTACCACCGTGCGACCACGGCGGAACTCGCCCACCGCTGCGGCATCCAGGAAAACATCCTTTACCGCCTCTGGCCGGACAAGAAGGCGATGTTCATCGCCGCGATCGAGTACGTGTATCACTCGGCGGCCGACGCGTGGAATGAACTGCTCGCTGACGACGGTTCGGGGAGAACGACTGCGGAGCGGCTTCTGACGTACGAATCGAAGCACCACGGTGATTATGGCTATTACCGCGTCGTGTTCGCGGGTCTCAGTGAAACGGACGATCCGGAGGTGCGCGAAGCGCTGCGCGAGATGTACGGGCGTTTTCAGCAGTTCATCCGGCGGCAGATCGGCGCGCATCGGGGTGCCAACGACAAGCGGCTTGTGCCTGATGCGGAGGTCGCGGCGTGGGCGGTGGTCGGTCTGGCGACCGTCGCCGACATCGGCCGCGAATTGGGATTGCTGTCGGATCGCCGACGGACGAGGCTGTTGGCCGACGTAGGGAAGATGGTCTTGTCGGGCGGGTGATGGTTTTTTGCTGGCTGTTTTGTAAGTGTATACTTACCATGTGAACACCTTGCATAGGAGCAACTTGATGACACGACACGCAGATGTATCGAGCCGGGTCCTGGGGGCTGTGGTGGTTCTGGCCATGCTTGCGGTGACCGCCGGTTGCCAGACGGGGAAGGCTGATGGCTCGTCGCCGGCGGAGCAGAAGGCGCGTTTGGACGCTATGCATGAGAAGGGGGCCGATGCCTCGCTGCTGGTCTATCCCGTGTTGCTGGGCGGGGAGTCGTCGAAAGATGTCGCCGACGTCGTCGGCCTGTTGTTGGAGCAGGCCGGGCTGGAAGACGTCGATACAACCGAGACCGTCTTTCACGCACCGGCCGAAGGCGACTTCGAGACCGTCTGCAAGGTGTTCGGGAAGTTCATCGCGGAGCAGAAGCTGAAGGCGGACTACGCCCTCTACGCCGAGTACCTCGGCCGCCGGAAGCAGGGCGTGCAGGAGGTGCGGGCCGTGATTGTGAACGCGGCCGGCGAACTCGTCTGGCTGGACAGCCAGAAACCCGACGATCCCGATTTCAAGCGCATCAAGCCGCGTAACCCGATGACGTGCTGCGTGCTGCTGGGAGAGCGCGTCAAGCCACAGTTCCGGTTGAAGGGGGTGCCCGGTGGGGAGGCGAAGCGAGGCCGGATGGCTCGGTTGTGGGACCAGAAGACGGGGCTCCCTCCCAAGAGCGAACGTGAGGCTTTGGACGGACGGCAGCAGACCATGAAGAAGGCGTGCCCAAAGGCCAGTGTGCTGGTTTACCCGGCGCGTGTCGGCGATGCTGTCGATCGCGCGTGCGCGGAGAACCTGGCGAGGTTGCTGAACGAGGCTGGTCTGTGCAAGGCCACCGTCGCCGCCGAGTCGCCGCACCTCGAGGTCGCCGGTTCGTCGAACGAGCAGCGCGTGCTGTGGAACCTGGCGAAGGCCTTTAAGACGCACGTCGAGGGTAATGCGCCGCAGGCGGACTACGCGTTGTATGCCGATTACATGGTTAGCCCGCGCAACCAGCGGGTCCACGCGGTACACTTCGTGGTGTGCCAGGGCGATGGGGAGTGGGTCATCGTGGACTTCCAGAACGAGTACCAGGCAGACTTCAAGGCATTGCAGCCGCAGTCGCGCGCGGACTGCGATCGCCTGGTGCTCCGAAGGATGCAAGGCTGTCTGAAGTAAGCGGCACAGCGCGGACCGAAGCGCTCCAGAGACTGAAGGAGACAGGCTATGCGATTCGTGAGAAACCGGTCATGGCTGTGGGTGGGCCTGGGCGCTGCCGGATGGCTGGTGCTCAGCGGCTGCGCCAGTGTGATCGATGAGGAGGCTCAGCGGCAGTTCAAGGCGGATCTGGGCGATACGACGATCACAGTTTTCCCGGCGTTCATTCGTGACGGTGAGAGCGGGAGCTACAACGGCGACGCGGCCCAGGCGATCGCTGACTTCCTAGCGGACGCGGATCTGGCCGAAGTCACGGTGTCGGATGCGGAGGTCCCCATCACGGGTGCGTGGGGGATGGACCAGTCGGCGATGTACCGCGAGAGCGTCGCCAGCCTCGTGAGTTGGGTAGAGCAGCATCCGCTTGAGACCGAGTACGCGATGTTGCCGGAGTACCTCATCGGCGGGCGGGGCACCGTGGTGGGTGTGCACCTGTACGCGATCAACGTGGAGGGTGCGGTCGTCTATGGCATGGGCAAGAACTCTCACCATGACGCGTTCAACGAGGTCGACCCGCAGGATGCGGACGACTGCACGACGATCGTGATCAATGTGATGCGCGACGAACTGGTCGAGGACGGCGGTTAAACGCGCGGGATAGGGGAGGCTCGGACCGGTGCCGATGTCGGCCAGAGCCTCCCTCGCGCACGTCCGGGAGCGGCCGAAGCCGCTACTTTCGGGCGCTGCGCACTTCGTCCTTGATTCGCTTGACGTGGCCGCGACCGAGGCCTTTCACCTCGCAGCCGAGTTCGAAGTAGCGCCGGATCTTGTCGTCGTCGAGGATGCCGAAACAGTCGATGATCGCCGTCGGTTGCCCGGTCATCTGCACGACGTCGTCGGGCGGCAGCTTGAGATACGGCGTGTGCCGCACGGCCAATACGACAGCGTCGGCACCGCGGAGGGCTGTTGGCAGATCCTGGTCGACATGAAGCTCCTGCAGCCGCTCCTGGTTGCGGAAGAAGCGTGCCCAGCTATACCCGGGTGAGGGGTAGTTTTCCTGCGCCTCGACTTCCCACCAGTGTTTCACGTACGGATCGTGGATGCGCACGTTGGCGCCCATCTCCGTCAGCTTGCGCAGCACGAGCTCGCTACCGCTGTAGCGCGTATCGCCGACGTCCTCGCGGTAGGCGGCCCCCAGCAACGCGACGCGGGCGGAGGCCACGATCTTGCCCATATTGCGCAGCGCATCGCGCGTCAGCTCGGCGACGTGGAGCGCGCGCGTGTCGTTGATGTTGATCGCCGTCGGCGTGATCTTGAAGATCTCGTCCTCGAAGCCCATCAGGTGCCGATAGGCCCACATCCCCAGCCCGCCGTCCTTCGGCAGGCAGTAACCACCGATGCCGGGGCCGGGGAAGATGATGTTGTCGTGCGTGGGGCGCACCTTGATCGCCTTGATCACCTTGATGAGGTCGACGCCGTTGCGCTCCGCGAACAGGCTCCACTCATCCAGAAACGCGAGCATGGTGGCGCGGAAGCTGTTCTCGACGATCTTGGTCGTTTCGCTCTCCAGCGGCCGATCGAGCACGGTCAGTGGGAACTTCTCCGTGTTCAGCACCTCGTTGAGGAACTTCTCGACGCGGTTGCGGGCTTCCTGGTTGGCACCGCTGCACACGCGCCAGAAGTCGCGGATGCTGGAGACATATTGGCGACCCGGCATCACGCGCTCGAAGCTGTGTGCCAGCAAAGGCGCGGACTCGATGCCACGGGCCTCGAAGGCTCGCTTGAGAATCGGCAGCGCGACATACTCCGTCGTTCCGGGAGCCACGGTGGTCTCGATCAGCACGAGACACTCGGCCGGGATGTGCTTCCCGATGACCTCGAAGCTCTTCTCGAGGGCGGCCATGTCGGCCCGTCCGGACCGCAGGTTGCCAAGCTCTTCCTTGATGTAGTCGCACTGCACATCGACCACCACGCAATCGGCGAGCTTGAGCACTTCGTTCGTGAACGTCGCGATCAGCGTACCTTTTTCCTTCACACACCGGTGGATGATCTCTTCGACCTCCGGGTCCTCTGCCTTCACGGGCGAGACGCCGCGGTTGAGGTAGTGGATCTTCCAGTAGCTGCGCGTGCTTGGCCGCTGCATGCCGATGACGAACTTGTTGGGCTTCCCGGTCTGCTTGTCAACGGTGTCGGCGACGACGGCGGCCATCACGGCGCCGACGAAACCCACGCCGACGACGACCACGATCTCGCGGCCCTGCTGGCGTTGCTCAACGACAATCTTCTGCAGTCGCCGAAACTCCTCACCGTATTGATCCTCGGTCGGCAATGGAAACTTTTCGCCGTCGGGGCTGATCGACTGGGTCATAGCGGTTTCCTCGCTCTGGGCCGCGTTTCGGGGCTATGGGTGATGTGTGGACCTCGCCGCGATGACCGCATCCGGCGCGGGCCGACTCGCACACGTCTCTGATTTCACAGAGTAGAGCCCGCGCGCGGCCCCGTCAATCGGGCGACCGGCTCGCGGGAGGGGTGCTTTGTTGAACAGTCGCTGGCTAGTGGCTTCCTTCCGCGTCCTGGCTGTCCAGAAGCGAGCCCAACTCGTCCAGCAGCCGCTCAAACCGCCGCATCGTGGCCTGCACGTACGCCGGCGTCGTCATGTCGACGCCCGCCTTGCGCATGATCGCCAGGGGATAGTTCGACGAGCCCGACTTGAGGAAGCCCAGGTACGCCGCCAGGGCGCCCGGCTTCTCTGCCAGAACACCTTCCGCCAGCGCAGTCGCTGCGCAGTAGCTGCTCGCGTAGCGGTACACGTAGTGGTTCATGTAGAAGTGCGGGATGCGCGCCCAGTAGACGGCGTGCTCCGGGTCCCGCACGACGCGTGGTCCCCAGTACTTGTGGAAGATGTCGAGGTAGAGCTGCCCCAGCCGGTCTGCGGTCAACGGCTCGCCCTTCTGGCTCAGCGCGTGCGCCTCGTACTCAAACTCGGAGAACATCACCTGCCGGAACACCGTGCCGCGCATGTTGTCGATCTGCTGGTTGAGGAGCTGCAACTTCTCTTCCCGCGTGGTGGCCTGTTGCAGGAGGTGCTCCTCCAGCAGAATCTCGTTGAAGATCGCCGCGATCTCGGCCACGAACATGCTGTACTCACCGTAGACCTTCGGCTGATGGCTGTGCGACAGGTAGCTGTGCATCGAATGGCCCATTTCGTGGGCGATGGTCGACACCTCGCGGGGCGTCCCGTTGAAGTTAAGCAGGATGTACGGCTGCGTGTCGTAGGAGCCCCAGGAGTAGCCGCCGGGACGCTTGCCCTGCGTCTCGTACACGTCGATCCAGCGCGAGGCGAAGCCCTTCTCCATCGGCCCGCAATACTCCGGCCCCAGCGGCTGGAGTGCCGCGATGATCGACTGGACGGCGTCGTCGTAGGGGATGTCGGCGTCGACACCCTCGATCAGCGGCTGGTACAGGTCGTAAACGTGCAGCTCATCAACGCCGAGCATCTTCTCCCGCAGGCCGGCCCACCGGTGCAGCAGGGGCAGGTGCTTGTTGATCGTCTCCACGAGGTTTGTGTACACGTCTTCGGGCAGGTTGTCCGGGAAAATCGTCGACTCGAGCGCGCTCTTGAAACGGCGTGACTCGGCCTGGAACAGGTTCGCATGCACCTGCCCGCTGAACGTGGCGGCGAACGTCTTCTGCAGCCCGGCAAACGTCGCCATGGTCCCGAAGAACGCATCATGCCGCACACGCCGATCCATCGAGCGGACAAGCTTGCCGTAGCGCGCGGGGCTGAGCATGAGCTCGTTTCCTTGCTCATCGTGCATGCTCGTCCACTTCATCTCCGCGTTTTTCAGGACGCTGTACGTTGCGCTCGGACTTCCCAGCGCGTTGCCCGCTGTGGCGATGAGATTCTCCTCGCGCGGGGACAGCGTGTGTTCCTTTTGCCGCACGACGTTCTCAAGATAGTGCCGGTAGACCCGCAGCTCGTCGTGGCTCTCGCACCACCCGCGCAGCTTCTCCGCCGGCAGCGTCACCAGTGTGGGCTCGATCCACGCCGCCGCTTGCCCAAAGGACACGAACAATGCGGCTGAGCGGTTCTTCAGCGCGAGGGCGGCGTTGTCCCGCGTGTCCTGATCGGAGAGTTGGTGGGCGTAAACAACGAGCTTGTCCGCCAACCACCGCGTGTCATCCCGGAGCTTCAACGTCGCCAGCAGCGCGTCCGGCGTGTCAAGCCCAGCTTCCTCGCGCGCCTTGAGACCGGCGATCGCGCTCTTCGCACGCTGGAAATCCGCTTCCCACGCATCGACGCTGGGGTAGATCGCCGCCAGGTTCCAGGTGTACTGGACGGGAATCTCGTCACGCGTGGGGACCTCCTGTTGGGCCGGGGCCGTTGAGATCGTCGCCAGCAGGACGACGAGGAGACTGACGATGGCGTGTTGACGGGGAAAGCTCGAACGCATGGTGGCTGCTCCTGACGGTGTGAGATCGGAGACGGTACGGTTGTGACAGACACTGTGCAACCAGACAGTCAACGTATCGGGGCGGCGCGGAATCCACAAGGGACTTGCGCCGTCCGGCAGCCGAGGCGAAGGGGGGGGCTATTTGAGCAGGTGAGAATCAGTCGCCGAGATGGGGCCCTCCCGGCCCGTGTACTCGGTGATGTCGTGCAGGATCCAGATGTTGTCGTCCTTGATCCCCGAGAATGGCGAGTCCGCCCAGATGACGTTGCCTCCCAGCGTGAGGATGTTCTGGCCGGCGCCGCGGTGGGCGTGGGAATTTGCCGCCGCTGGATCGCGCCTGGTCAATCGCCGGGCGTCGAACAGCGGTTGACCGTCCGCGAACAGCGGGTTTTCGTCGCTCATGATGGGTAGGCGTGGATCATCATTCACCGATGGCCGAACGCCGGCCATGTTCTGATAGGCGTAGCTGACATTCCGTGCTTCGAGGAAGTCATGATGCCGCTGAACTTCGTCAGCCGGCATCGGGATGTGATCCTGAGCTGGACAAACGAAAACGCGCGGGTCCGCGACGTACGCCATCCGCAGCAACGGATAGACGTGCCGGCGGTTGAGCACGGTGTTGACGCCCGGGTCGCCACTCGGCTGCCACGAGCTCGCCTGGCTCCAGCCGGCGAACGGGAGGCTGGTGTTGAAGGCATTCGCGTACTGCTGCACGCCGATGCCCAGGGCGGTCAGGTTCCGCGAGCAGCCGATCCGGTGTGATCGGTCCCGCATGTGCAGCATCCCTGGAACGCCGATGCCGATCGCCAGGACAATCACCGCCGCGACCGCGATGATGTCCCGGAGGTTGCTCCCGAGGCGGATCACAGTGTTCGTCTCTCGGGCGGCGGCGGCTGGGCTCTCGTCGGACGCGCGGACAACGCGCGGTGAAGGACCGGCCAGTTGAACGCGGGTCAACGTCCGACCCACCAGGTCGTTCGGTGCATTCTGCACGCGATTCATCGCCAGGGCCTCGAAGACCTGGCCCAGCGCATCGTTTTCCGCGGCGAGAGCTTCGTCCGTTCCGATCCGTTCCCGCAGTTTCGCCTGCTCCTCGGCCGACAGACGGCCGAGGTGCAATTCCAACAATTGCGGATCGAAGCTCTTCTCAGGCGTTTCAGACATCCAGCGTGGCCTCCACGTCATTTCTCAGACGTTGAGTTCTCCGTCTGTGTCGTCCATAACCGGGTGAAATGCTGCACTGCGCTGTGGAGCCGGCTTTTCACCGTTCCGACCGGGATGCCGAGGATGTCGGCGATCTCGGCGTACGGTAGCTTCTGATAGTGTCCCAGAACCAGAATCAGCCGCAGATGCTCGGGCATCTCCACTATGAGCGCCCGCACGCGCTCCGTTTGCTCGTCCACGTCCATCCGGATGGGCGCCGTGGCTTCCGGCGATTCGATCAACGCCGCCGGCGACGGCGTGCCGCGCTGCTCGTCCACAATGTCCAGCGAATGCGTCGGCCGGCGACCACGGGCACGCATGAAATCCCGGCCTTTGTTCGCGGCAATCGTGTAGAGCCATGGTTTGAACGCCCGAGCAGGGTCGAAGGACCTCGCAGCCAAGTGAACTTGCAGGAACGTCTCCTGCACCAAATCGTCAGCGGCGGCGGCATTGCCAACGAATCGCTGGAAAAAGCCGAACAAGTCGTTGGCGTACCTCGTGACGAGGGTCTCAAAGGCATCCGACCTGCCGGCCAGATGCTCGAGCAACAGTTCCTCGTCGGGTCTCTCCCGCACGCTGCGTACCTCTACTACGTCGATCGGTCTCCGCGGTTCGTGCCTGGCCGACAAACCGCGCGACCTGGCCGTATCACATTATCCTGCCCCACGGCCAGGATTATCGGGCGTCTTCACCCATTGCCACCGCTTCCCGTAAGTGGTTTCGCTCTGCCGGGCCGCCGATTCCCGGGTTTTCCATGTTTCCGTACGGATGTCCATTATGTCGGCCCAGGCGGCGTCAGACCGAATAGCTGCGCCGCATTGCCGCCGAACAGCCGCCGCTGAACGTCCGTATCAAGGGCTTGGCGAAGCTCCGACAGCAACGCGATGTGCCGGGGGATGTGCGCGTCGGCGTAGCTGGGCGCGTCCGTGCCGAACAGCACCCGCTCGGCCCCCACAACCCGGACCGCCATGCAGATCTCCTCCACACTGGCATGCGAGGTGTCCAGGTAGAGGTTCGCATTGTGGCGGCTCACGGCCTGGCTGACGACATCCAGCGCCGAAGCGCGGTGTGCCGTCACCAGCCCGCAGCGGCACAGGACAATCGGCACCTGGGGGTGACGGCGGGCCGTCTCGTAGATGTTGGTCGGGGATGCCCCTTCGTCGCCGCCCGTGCAAAACAGCACCGGGCACGCTGTGCCAGCCAACGCCGACAGGTACGGGTCGAGTATGGCGCCGGAGGCATCGAACCCCATGTCCCCCGGTGAAAAGACGACGCCGACGAAGGGTTCCGTCTGGAGGGCGCCGACGACGGCGTGGACGTTGCTA
>Ga0272441_10003622_pt1 | contig 29158 bp, 30 predicted proteins | sample SSMProp6N_FD_193582 | JGI IMG/M metagenome (GOLD analysis project Ga0272441, IMG submission 193582) | Marine sediment archaeal communities from Little Sippewissett salt marsh, Falmouth, MA, United States - SSM-Prop-6N | ecosystem: Environmental > Aquatic > Marine > Wetlands > Sediment ... | reverse complement strand
CTCTACGATGAGTTCTGAGTTCGTGTAAATACAAATTTCGGAGGCAATTCGCAAGGATCGCTCCACTACCTCACGGGCCGAATAGGAGTTCGACTCCAAATAGGCCTTGGCGGCAGCGTAGGCAAAGGCGCCTCCGGAACCGATGGCGATTACATCCTCCTCCGGATCCACCACATCCCCCGTACCGGAGATGAGCAGCATGTCCTTGCGGTCTGCCACCAGGAGCATCGCCTCCAGACGCCGCAGAACCCGGTCGGTGCGCCAATCCTTGGCCAGTTCCACCGCGGCCCGGCGCAGATCCCCGCCGTACTCCTTGATCTTGGCTTCGAAGCGCTCGAAGAGCGTAAAGGCATCCGCGGTGGCTCCCGCAAATCCCACTACGATCTTCCCGTCGTAGATCTTACGCAGCTTGCGCGCCTTGGCCTTCATGATGGTGTTACCGAAGGTCACCTGGCCATCTCCCCCCATGGCCAGCTTACCGTCCTTACGAACAGAGATAATCGTAGTACCGTAAAATTTTTTCATAATTCTCCGTCCTCTCGGTGCTTCGAGCCGTTTCCGATCGCCGGGTTGGGCAAGTCTCGCCCTGATGAGGTCGCCCGTGCGTGGGGATGAGCGTAGTCGTACACCTCCCGAAGACGCTCCATATCCAGGTGGGTATAAACTTGGGTGGTGGAGAGGCTTGCGTGTCCCAGCAGCTCCTGAACGATCCGGATGTCCGCCCCCTTGCGCAGTATATGGGTGGCGAAACTATGGCGGAAGGTGTGGGGAGTGGCCGCCTTGCCCAGGGGTGAGCGCATGAGCAGGTTATCGACGATCATCTGGATTCCCCGGACAGACAACCGCTGTCCCCGCCGGTTGATCAGCAGGGCTCTCCTGCCCTCAGCGTCACCCAGCCTCAAGCCCCTTCGCCGCAGCAGGTACTCCCGCAGCCGCTTGAAGGCCGCCCGGCCGATGAATACCAGGCGCTCCTTGTTCCCCTTGCCGAGAACTCGGAGTGTACGCCCTTTGAGGTCCAGATCGGTAATACTGGCCGAGGCCAGTTCCGACACCCTGCAGCCGGTGGAATACAGCAACTCCAGGATCAGCAGATCCCGCAGCTCCCAGAGATCCCGGGGTTCTGGGCAGCCAAGTAGACGCTCGATCTCCTCCTCGAACAGGAAGCTCGGCAACTTTCCATCGATCTTGAGGCTCCTGATCGAAGCGAAGGGATTTCCGGCCTCCACTCCGACCCTCTCGAGAAAGCGGTAGTACCCGCGCACAGCGGAAAGTACCCGGTTGATCGAACGGGAAGACAGGCCTGTCCTGGAGAGATAACCCACAAAGGACCTGGCACCGCCCTCGTCAATCTGCTCTGCCGTTAGATCCTTTTCCTCCAGGAATGCGAGGTACAGCTGCAGGTCGCGACGGTAGGCGGAAAGGGTATTTTCGGAGAGGTGACGCACGTGGGCCAAATACTGCAGGTAGCGCTCAGGCACTCTTGTCCTCCGAGGCATGGGTGTGTAGATATTCACATTCCGGGTTGATGCAGGCTTTATACGCGCCCCTCTGTTTGTCCTCCTTCGCCACCAGGAACTGCCCGCAGTGAGGACAGACCGATCCGGTCGGTTTGTCGTAGGTCAGAAAGTCACACTCCGGATAGTTGGTGCATCCGTAAAACTCCCGGCCCCTTCCTCTCTGGCCTCTGCGGGCAACGATCTTGCCATCGCAATCCGGGCGCGGGCAATCGGCCAGCGGCACCGGCTTCGTATTCCGGCATTCGGGAAAACCCGTGCAGGCGATGAAGAAACCATAGCGTCCCAGTTTCTTCACCATGGGACGTCCGCATTTTTCACAAACCATATCGGTCGGCTCGTCCAGCACCCCCTTGATGGACTCCAGAGTTTCCATGACGTGATCCACCTGGGGCTTGAACTCCCGGTAGAACTCCTCTACCACGTTCGCCCAACCTTGATTTCCACCTTCGATATCGTCCAGGCGCTTTTCCATCTCCGCGGTGAAGTTTTCATTCACAAACTCGGAAAAATTCTCGGTCAGCAGGTTGTTTATGATTCTGCCCAGCTGAGTGGCGGCCAGCTGACGATTCTTGCGCACCACGTAGTAGCGATCCAGCAGCACCGATATTATGGGAGCATAGGTCGAAGGACGGCCTATGCCCTTCTCTTCCAGGATCTTGATGATGGTGGCATCCGTGAAGCGTGCCGGCCCGGTGGTGAAGTGCTGCTCCGGATGAAAACGGATAGCCTCGAGGATCTCACCCGTTTCCAACCTGGGTAAAGCCTTGCTGGCTTTCTTTGGCGCCAGCACTCGCAGTACCTTCTGATACCCCCGCTGGACAACGGAGGTCGAGCTTGCCCGAAACACCGCCTCCCCGGCCCTCAGCTCCACGGTAGTCGTGGAGCTGCGCCCCGGCTTCATCTGGGATGATACGAAACGTTCCCAGATCAAAGAGTAGAGCTTGAATTGATCCGCGGTGAGGGCGGATTTGACCTCCCCGGGGGTATTGGCAACGTAGGTGGGGCGAATGGCCTCATGAGCATCCTGAGCTCTGGCGCCGGAGGCGTAGATGTTGGCCTTTTCCGGCAGCTCCTCCGGGTAGTTCTTGGCCAGGAATTCCCTTACCTCCCCCAGGGCTACCGCGGAAATGCGGGTCGAGTCGGTACGCATGTAGGTGATCAGGCCCACCGGGCCGGAACCGATGTCGATGCCCTCGTACAACTGCTGTGCGATGCGCATTGTTTTCCGAGAGGTAAAGCCGAATCGGTTGGCCGCCTCCTGCTGCAGCTTGGAAGTGGTGTAGGCAGCTCGCGGGCGGAGCGTTTTTTGCGACTCCTTTATGTCGCTGACCCGAAACTCCTTCCCGTGCAGCTGCGACATGATGTTGAGGCATTCGGCTTCGGTTTTCAGATCGCTCTTTTCGCCCCGGTAGCCGATCAGGGCTGCCCGAAAAGCACTCTTTCCCTTGCGCAGTTCGACATCCAAACTCCAGTACTCTTCCGGCACAAAGGATTCTATCTCCTGCTCCCGTTCGCAGATCAACCGCAGCGCAACCGATTGAACCCTGCCCGCGGATAGACCGTTCTTTACCTTTTTCCACAGGATCGGCGAGAGGTGGTACCCCACCAGCCTGTCGAGGATCCGCCGCGCCTTTTGAGCCTCCACCTTGGCTCCGTCGATCTCTCTGGCCTGGGTTACCGCCTCTCGAATGATCTGAGGAGTGATCTCATTGAAGACGATACGCTTGATAGGCAGATCCGGCTGCTTTTTACGGATTGCATTCTTGAGGTGATAGGAAATCGCCTCCCCTTCCCGGTCGTTGTCGGAGGCCAAGAGGACTTCTTCGGATTTACCGGCTGCTTTCTGCAGGCCCTTCAGAACCTTCGCCTTTCCCCGGATCGTAATGTACTCTGGCTGAAATCCATTTTCCACGTCGATAGCCAGGCGGGATTTGGGCAGGTCTACCAGGTGCCCCATCGAGGCTTCAACCGAATAGCCCGGTCCCAGATACTTCTCTATCGTTCTGGCCTTAGCCGGGGATTCTACGATGATCAAGGTTCCTTTGCTGTTATTTCCCATTCACGTTTCTCTCAAATATTTCTCCGCTTCGATAGACGATGTGCCCGGCCAACTCCGCCTCCAGAGCCCTGGCCAGCTGTTTTCCCGCATCCAGGCTGTTTTGCGGTTTTGGAGCGTGTTCGCTCGGTTTGTCTTCGCCCCTCAGCCAGCCCCAATCCTCGAGTATGTCGGCGGCTCCGTCGATTACAGCGGCTCCCTGCTCCGCCAATTTACGCGATCCGGCGCCCCGTTCACCGGCTGTGCCTACACGGTGGACCATCAGTTCCCGCCCCTGTTCCAGCGCGTAGTCCGCTGTTATAAGCGCCCCCGAGCGTGCAGGTGCCTGGATCACAACCGTGGTGCGTGCCAGGCCGCTGATTATCCGGTTGCGGGCGGGAAAGTTGCGGGCCAGCGGGGGATCTCCGGGGGGATATTCGCTGAGAACGACCCCTCCGGCGGCAAGCATGATTCTGCCCACCCGCGCACTGGAGCCGGGAAAGAGGATGTCCACCCCATTTCCTAGAACGGCGATGCTCCGCCCTCCGGCATCGGAGCTTCCCCGGTGAGCTTCGGCATCGATACCCCGAGCCAAGCCCGAAACGGTAGTAAAACCCAAGCCTGCAAGCTCGAAGGCTAAAGCATAGGAACTGCCCCGGGCCTGCCCTGTCGGGTGACGGGTACCGACTATCGCCACTAGAGGCTCGGACCAATCGGGCAACTGCCCCCGGTGGTACAGAAGCAGCGGTGGATCGTATATCTCCCTCAGTTGATGAGGATACTCGCCTGACCAGTAAAAAGTGCATTGGAACCGGCCCTGAGTCAAGCTTTTTCGATCCCTCTCCGCCGCTTCCAGATAGTACTGCGTCGGCAGACCGGGATCATCGAAGCGACGCTGAAGAATCTGCTCCATATCCGCGCGGGATAGATTTGCAAACTGCTCGGTGCTGGAACAGAGAGCCATCACCCGGAACTTTTCCAGTGGCCGCAGGAATGCGACCCGGTTTACCGCTAATGCCAATTGCTCACTGGGGGCCATACAGCTGTTCCTCGATCTGCTTTCTGCCCGCCAGGGCTCGCTCCCGTAACTGTTTGACATCGGTGAGCGACTCGATCTGTCTGTACAGCTCGATAGCATTCTCCAGCTTGCCGAGGCTGTAGTACACCCTGGCCAGCAGAAAGCGTCCATCGATTTCCTTGCTCTCGACACTCAACAGCCTCTCCAGCAGATCCTCAGCCTCCTGCGGGCGTTGCAGTTCAAAAACATAGAGCACGCTCAACCCGTACAGAGCGGCGTCATAGTCGGGATCCAGAGCCAGAGCCCGACGGTACAGTAATTCGGATCTGTCCAGCCAACCCGCCCGCTCCTCACTGATCACCTGGGCTTTGCTCATGCGAGCCGCGCAAACCGCTGAGTAGTAGAAAAGAATGGGATTCTCAGGCTGGATAGCGGTGGCCTGCTCCAGGGAGTCGTAGGCGGCTGCATACATAGCCCCCCGCATATACTCGACAGCCAACATCTTGTAGTACACCGCAAGCTGTCCGGATGCATCCACGGTTCGCTGTACCTCTTTGCGGTAGCGACGAACCTCCCGTTCGATCTCCTCCACCCGCTGCACCGACACCTCTCCTTGCACTTCCCCCTCCATCTCGACCAGCTGATCCACCATGGCATCATCCCTGCCGACCCTGCCGCAGGCGCTCAGGGCGCTGAGGAGGCAGACGATCAGCATCAAGGCCGGGATTTCTCGCTTTCCAATCTCTCTAACGCCCAAAATGATCCTCTCGATTCTATCCCCGCGGGTGATAGTGCCTGTGCTGCCGGTGCAGCTGGCTCTCATCCACATGGGTGTAGATCTGGGTTGTTCCGATATCCGCATGCCCCAGAAGGGCCTGTACCGCCCGCAGGTCCGCTCCCCCCTGCAGCAGGTGGGTGGCAAAGGAATGACGCAGCGTATGGATCTTTCCCTCCACCCCGGCCCGGGCGAGTATTTCCTTGAAGCGTTTCCACATCCCCTTTCGAGAAAGGCGCTTGCCGCTGCGATTAATAAACAACGCTCGTTCTTTTTTCCCCTTCAGAAGAGCAGGCCGGCCTTCCTCGAGATAGCGCCGCATCCAGTGCAGGGCTTGTTCGCCCACCGGAACCAGACGTTCCTTCGATCCTTTGCCCACAACCCGAAGCATGGAAGCTTGCAGATAGATACGCTCCAAGGTGAGGGAAACGGTCTCTGAGACCCGCAGGCCACAGGAATAGATCAACTCGAACAGACAGCGATCTCTGATCCCCGCCGCTGTCGAGGTATCGATGGCTTTCAGGATGGCTTCCACCTGTTCCACGGTATAGACCTCGGGAATCCGGCGAGAGCTGCGGGGCAACTCCAGATGGACGCTGGGGTTGTCCGGGATCAGCCGCTGCCGCTGGGCAAATGTGAAGAACGCTCGCAGGGCACTGACCGCCTTGGCAGCGGTTTTCTTGCTGATTCCTTCAAGCTGCCTGTGGACCAGATACTCGATCAGGTTGCCCACGTTCGTACTCTCCAACTCCAGCTGCTGCTCCAACGCGTAGCTCAAGAACAGGCGAGCCTCCAGCACGTATACGGCGACCGTCGAGGGGGATAGCCGCAGCTCGGCGGTCAGGTAATCGGAGTAGATGGAAATCAGCCGCTTTTGTTCAACCATGTCTTTCTTTCCCCGCCTAAGCATCCCCCTGCTGCATGTACTTCTTCTCCCTGAGAACAGTGGGGACATTCAAATCCGCCTCTTTGGAATTGCGGCCCACCAGAAAATCCCCGGGCCCTTTTGTCGCCGCCGGTCCTGCCGGGCCGGCCGTTGGTATGCCGGCGGCTGCCGCCATTGCGTTCGGCGCAGACACCCCCTTGCGCATCTTGATCCATTCGTCGTAGGAGATGATATCGGCCTTCTGATCCTCCTGCACTTCCTGTCTGTTCACGGGCATGCGCTTCACCCCGTTGAATCCGGTGGCGATCACGGTAACTTTGATCTGCTCCTCCAAGGATCCGTTGATGCTGGTGCCCGCAATGATCAGCGCCTGCTTGTCCGCGCTGGCGGTGATGATCTTCAGCACCTCCTCGAATTCGCTCAAGCACAGATCATTGCCGCCTGTCACACTGACCAGGATCGCTCGGGCACCTTCGATCTTGGCATCTTCGAGCAGGGGATTGTTGATGGCATTGGTAGCGGCATCCACAGCACGATTGTCCCCGCTGCCGATTCCGATACCCATCAGGGCGTCCCCATTGCCCTTCATCACGGTCTTGACATCGGCAAAGTCAATGTTGATCTCTCCGGGCTCGGTAATCAGATCGGAGATGCCCTGCACGCCCTGGCGGAGCACGTCGTCGGCCATGAGAAAGGCCTCTCGGATCGGCGTTCTCCGTTCCACGATCTTGAGTAAATACTGGTTGGGTATCACGATCAGGGTATCAACTTCTTCCCTCAGGCAGGTGATACCGTCCTCGGCAAGCTCCATCTTGCGGCGGCCTTCGAAGTCGAACGGTTTGGTTACCACCGCCACGCTCAAAGATCCCAGTTCCCTGGCTATACGGGCTACAATGGGCGCCGCTCCCGTCCCGGTTCCCCCTCCCATTCCGGCAGTGATAAACACCATATCCGCACCTTTGAGGGTCTCCCGAAGTTTATCCTCATCCTCAAGGGCTGCCTTCTCGCCGATTTCGGGTATCCCCCCGGCACCGAGGCCGCCGGTGAGCTTGGTGCCCAGGGCTATTTTGGTTTGAGCCTTGGCCATCTGCAATGCCTGGAGGTCCGTGTTGGCGGCGATGAACTGGACGTTTTTCAGTCCCGTAGCAATCATACGATTCACCGCATTACTGCCTCCGCCGCCCACACCGATCACCTTGATCACAGTGAGGTTACCCGACAGTTCGTCAGCAAATTCTATATTCATGTTCCCCTCCCATGAAAGTTCTTCGTATCATGAAGCCGCACAAGCGGCTGGTCAACTGCTAAAAAAACTCTTTAAACCAATTCCTCATCCGATCCCAAACGCTCGTGAACGTTTTCTCGCTGGAGCTGGTATCCATGTAGTCCACATCTCGCCTGGAAGCACCGGCCAGCACCAGCCCTACGCCGGTGGCATAGATCGGGCTGTGGTATTCCTCTACCAGCCCTCCCACCTTGATCGGGTAGCCGATGCGTGCGGGCAGGTTGAATATATCGGTGGCCAGTTCCGCGGTCCCCGATAACAGGGAACCCCCTCCGGTAATAACCACCCCTCCACCGAGTAGATTGAGATAGCCCTTTCTATCGATCTGCTCGCGGATCATTCCCAGAATCTCAGCCATCCTCGGCTGTATAATTTCCACAAGCTCGCTGCGCATGATGGTTCTGGGCGGACGTCCTCCCACGCCGGGGATATGCACCTCCTCATCCTCCTGCACCAATTCCTCGTAACAGCATCCCGCCTCTTTTTTCAGGTTTTCTGCGGAATCCAGCGGGGTTTTGAGCATGATCGAGAGGTCGTTCGTGACCTGATCCCCCCCTATGGACAGCACTTCGGTATGGTAGGGTGCGCCCTCCAGATGCAGCAGCACATCCGTTGTTCCCCCGCCTAGATCGATCAACAGGACGCCCAGTTCTTTCTCATCCTGGGTAAGAACAGCCTTGGAAGAGGCCAGGGGCTCCAGCACGATGTCGTTGACCTTGAAGCCCGCCCTGTTCACGCACCTGACGATGTTTTGGGCCGAGGTCACCGCCCCGGTGATGATGTGCACCTCCGCCTCCAGGCGTACTCCGATCATGCCGATCGGATTCTTGATCCCTCCCTGATCATCCACGACGAACTCCTGGGGGATCACGTGCAGAACCTCTCTATCCATGGGAATGACAATGGCTTTGGCCGCGTCGATCACTCGGTCCACGTCTTCCCGGGTAATCTCCCGCCCCCGGCCCGTAACCGCGACCACGCCGCGGGAATTGATTCCCTCGATATGGCCGCCGGCGATGCCCGTATAGACGGAATCCACCTCCCGGCCGGACATCATCTCCGCAGCCTCCACAGCCGCGGCAATCGAACGCACGGTAGTCTCGATATTTATCACTACCCCCCGCCTCAAGCCACGGGAGGGGGTGGTGCCCACCCCGATGATCTCCATCTGGCCGCTGTCGTTGAACCCACCGATGATAACGCAGACTTTTGTTGTGCCTATATCCAGTCCGACGATCAAATCTTCCGATGCCACCGGTTCACTCCTCCTCTATCCTGTAAACAACCTCTCCGGTTCTCATATCCAGCTCCCTGACCTGAATCAGCAATTCCTGCTTGGCCAGCAGATCCAGAACTACCACCGCGTTGCGTAACACAGCCGGATCCAAAGCTCCCGCCAGCCGCAGGCGCACGGGAAACTGGATCGGATATAGAAGAATCTCGAGATTGCCTCCGGCTTTCGGAACCAGACGAAGTTCGGAAATCAGGCGAAACAATCCCGGATCCTCCCGTCGTAGACGATGGAGATCCTGCAGGATCGGTTGTACTACTTCGGGAAGCCTGGTGCCCACCTGAAGGCTCTTGAACTCAACCCCCGTGATCACCGGCAGATCCCACTCGCTCAAAACACCTCCAACCTCGAAAACCACCCCCTGATCGTCGATCACCATCGGAATACTTCTTCCCTCCGGGGTCGTAAAAAAAAGTATGGACAGGGGGATACGTCCGTAGAGGGTTATACGCAAGGAATCGGGAAAGGTCTTCTCCACCACGGCCTCGCGAACCATGGGCAGTTGCTCCAGGGCCTCACGAATCCGCGCCGGATCGATTTCATAGAAAAAGGCGTTTTCCTCGGTACCGGCAATGGACAGAATCTCCTCTTTGCTCAGGGATAGATCGCTTCTGATAACGATATTGCGCACAGTCAACCGGGGCGCAACCACGAAATGAAACACCAATTCCCCGGCCAAAAACAGGATCAAGCAAAGGACCAGGGCGAGCAGGAGACGGTTGAAAAGCAACTCCCGGTTCCCTCTCCTGGAGCTCCCCGGCCGTTTGCCGTACTTGTCGAATGCCAACGCTTCCGACATACTTCTAATCCCCCCATCCGGCATTGATGTTCAATCCGCTATCTCGCCGTGGCTTTGAGGTATCCTGGCGGGAGAGGTTGATGAGAATGCCCCCCATCACAAGGGTCATCAGCATGGAAGAGCCTCCGGAGGAAAAAAGGGGCAGGGGGATGCCCGTTGCCGGGACAAGACCGATTGTTACGGCGATGTTCAGAAGAGCCTGGAGGGTAATCGTGCTGGTGATACCGAAGGCAAGATAGCGGGTGAAGCTATCCTTTCCTTGCAAAGCCAGTGAGTATCCCCGCCAGGCAAGGAGGGCGAACAGCACCAGTACCAGTACGGCGCCGAGAAAACCGGCCTCCTCCCCGACAACAGCGTAGATGAAATCCGAATGGGCTTCGGGAAGTCCTCCCAGTTTTTTAACTCCCCTGCCCAATCCCCTGCCCCAAAAACCGCCGCTGACGAAGGCGGTTTGAGCGGCAATTACCTGATAACCACTCCCGCTGGGATCGGCCAGCGGATTCAAAAAAGCCATGAGCCTGCGCACCCGATGGGCCTTGGTAAACAGAAGCATGCCCCCGACCGGAACAAAAAGCAGGCTCAAGAGAACAAAATAGATGATCTTCACCTGAGCGATGAGAAACATAGCCAGGGAGATCAAGAGGATGAAGAAGGCCGTCGAGAAATCGTTTTGCAGGTAGATAAGGGTGACAAACAGCGAAACCACCAGAAGCGGAGGTAACAGAGAGTTCACCGGATCATTGATGCGATCCTGCTTCTTGGCGAAAATGGCAGCCAGGTACAGCACTACCGAGAACTTGACCAGCTCCGAGGGCTCGAAGGATTGTCCGAACAGGAACAGCCAGCGACGGGCGCCCATGATCGGCTGGCCGATACCCGGTACGAAGGTGAGGATCGTCAAAATCAAGGCCGCGGCCACAATAAACGGCGTACCCTGCCGAAGGACAGTCAGCGGCAGATGAGCGGTTACCACCGCACCCGCGGCGCCCAGAACAACCCAGAGCAACTGGCGTTTGAAAAAGTAGTAGGGGTCGGCAAACAGCCTCTCGGCATAGTAAGTGGAGGCGGAAAAGAGAACCGAAAGACCGATTCCGATCATTGCGATTAAGACGAGCAACAGCAGAGCATCCCCCCGGGGTTTTCCAATTCTCTCCAAGGCTCTACAACTCCTATTGGATCTTCAAAGTGGACAAACTCAAGATCGCAAACAATCCTCCTAAGATCCAAAAACGTATCACCACTTTGGATTCGGGCCAGCCCATCAGCTCGAAATGGTGATGAAGAGGGGCCATTCGAAACACCCTCTTACGGGTAAACTTAAAGGAAATTACCTGGATAACCACCGAGAGAACCTCGATCACGAATACCCCCCCCACGACGAACAGCAGAATTTCCTTCTTGATGACCAGCGCTATAACGCCGACAACCCCGCCCAGGGACAGGCTTCCGGTATCTCCCATCATGATTTCCGCCGGATGGGCATTGAACCAGAGGAAGCCCACGGCCGCCCCCACCAGAGCCAGGCTGTAGACGCTGATCTCCCAGCTGTTCTGTATGAAGGGGATCTGAAGATAGGCGGCGTAGTCGGCGCGGCCTGCCAGATAGGAGAGAACCCCAAAGGTTATACCCACCATGATGACCAATCCCGTAGCCAGTCCGTCCAGGCCGTCGGTCAGATTGATGGCGTTGCTGAATCCCACCATCAGCAACACGGCGAAGGGGATGTACCAGTAGGATAGATCGACTATGGGAGTCTTGACGAAGGGCACGTACAGGAGGGTGGTATGCTCATTGCGAAAGTGGAACAGGACCAGCACCACGGCCAGAGAGACCAGGATTTGACCGGAGAACTTCAAACCCGCTCTCAAGCCCCGCTGCTTTTTCTTGAATACCTTCAGATAATCATCCACAAAGCCGATCGCCCCGAATCCCAGAGTCGCCCCCAGCAGAATCCAGGTGTAGTAGTTGTCCCAGTCCTGCCACAAGAGCACGGAAAGCAGGATGGCGATGATGATCAGGATCCCGCCCATTGTCGGGGTTCCGGTTTTCTTCAGATGCCGCTCCGGCACATCCACCCGGATCGACTCCCCGGTTTTGAGCTCCTGAAGCCTGCGGATCATCCACGGTCCGAGCAGCAGGCTGAGCACCAGCGCGGTCAGAGCCGCATAGGCGGCGCGAAAGGTTATGTATTGAAAAATATTGAAAACCGTGAAGTATTTCACCAGCGGATACAGCAGTTTCAGTACCATTGTTCACCCTACGCCGAAATCCGACATCAGTCTTTCCATCTCCGCCGCCCTGGATCCCTTGATCAGCAACAGATCCCCCTCCCGCAGATAGGAGTGCAGGCTGGTGCGCAGTGACTCGAGATCGGTCATCCACTCCACCGTACCTCTGAAGGCCTGCTCCTGGATTTCCCGGTAGGCGATCTCCATCTGTTCTCCGAAGAGAAACAACCCTTGAAAATCGCAAAGAGTCGCCTGAGCGCCGACCCGCCGATGGGCTTCGACGCTGTGCTCACCCAACTCCCCCATCGCTCCCAGAACCCCGATCTTTCTGCCCGGCCATGACAGGGCGGAGACAAAGGCAAAAACCTGCCCGAAGGAATCTGGATTGGCGTTGTAACAGTCCTGTATTACGGTCACCGCGCCGCGGATAATCTGAGATCGCCCAAAAAGAGGACGGAGCGATTCCAGCCCCTCTTTTATATTCGCTTTACTAATACCCAATTCTGCCGATACCGATATAGAGGCTAATGCGTTTCGAAGATTGTGAGCGCCGAAAAGGGGGAAGCGGATCTGGAGCCCCTCCCAGTGAATGATGGTTCCATCCAGCCCCAGATCCTCACTTCCTTCAAACCCTCTCGTCTGGGTCGATCCAAAACGAACGATGTTGCCCCGCAATCCTTCCTTTAGCAGATCTTCGTATTTCTCCGACTCGTAGATAAAAGCCTTCTGGGTGCCGTCGAAGTAGCTGAAGATCTTCCTCTTCTCCCGGGCGATGGCTTCCCGGGACCCGAGCAATCCGATATGGGCCGTTCCGATATTGGTGATTACGGCAACATCGGGACGGTAGATCTTCGCCAGGATGTCCATCTCCCCCGGGTGATTTATCCCCATCTCGAACACCGCCGCCTTATGTTCGCCCCGGACACGAAAGCAGGACAGGGGAAGACCGATCTCGGAGTTGAGATTTCCCTCGCTGATGACCGTGGGCCTGTCCAGGGCGATGATTGCGCCGATGATCTCTTTGGTCGTGGTTTTGCCATTGCTCCCGGTGACCCCTATTCTCAAAATGTCCGGAAATTGTCTCAGGCGAGCCTCCGCCATCTGCTGAAGGCCCGTCAGGGTATCGGCCACCTGAAGTACACTGACCGACCTCCGATTCTCCAACAGGCCTTCCAGCTCTCCGCGCCGTTTGCTCCACTGCGCGGCCCCGCACAGTACCGCCGCCGCTCCCCGTTTAATCGCCTCCGGGATGAAATCATGCCCGTCGACCCGCTGCCCGGGAAGAGCTACGAAGAGAGAACCCTCTTCAACCTGCCGGGAATCTACCACGACCCCGTGGATCTCCTGGATCCCCTTGACGGCAAAGCGAGCACCGGCCAAGCTACAGGCCTGTTCGGGGGACAGGGTTGTGCCTCCAACCACCGTATCAGTCAATCTCTGCGCCCCCCAGTTCGATTTCGATGAGCTCCTGCCCCTGCAGCGGCTTCAATCCCAAGGATCCCTCGGCCAGATTTTTAATACGCTCGGGGGAGTTCAGTACGGCCAGGGCGGCAATGACCTTCTTGTTCTTTTCCAACCAGTTCTTCTGTTCCTGCTCCAGCCTCCCCACCCCCCTCTCCAACTCCTGGTAGCGGAAACCCTGCCAGGTGTTCAGGAAGAACAGAGAGAGGACAGCAAGGATCATGATGAAGAACAGGGGCGATCGCAGCTTCATGCAATTTTCTCCAGGACCCTGAGGCGGGCGCTGCGGGAAGCGGGATTGTCTTGAATCTCCGCCTCTGTAGCCATGACGGGCTTTCGAGTCAGCAACCGTGCCTGCCTCTGGCCCCCACATTGACAGATCGGCGATTCCGGGGGACAGGTACAGGACTTATTGCGTTCTCGAAAGAAACGCTTCACAATACGATCCTCCAAAGAGTGGAAGCTGATGATCCCCATCCTCCCCCCGATGGACAAACAGGCAAAGGCCAGGGGAAGGACAGTCCCCAGCAGCTCCAGTTCTCCGTTCACGGCGATGCGCAGTGCCTGAAAGGTCCGCGTAGCCGGATGAATCCTACCATACCGGTAGGAGGGGGGGACCGCCTTCCAAATGATCTCGGCCAACGCTTTTGAATCCTCGATTGCTCTTCGTTCGCGTTCGCGGACGATCGCGGCGCTGATCCCGGAGGCATAACGTTCCTCCCCATAATTGCGGATCAAATCCTTGAGCTCCTCCTTGGAGCTGGTGGCAATCAACTCGGCAGCGGTTATTCCTTTTTCGATATCGAGTCGCATATCCAGCGCTTCGGGCCGACGAAAAGAAAAGCCTCTTCCGCTGGCTTGATAATGGAACATCGATACTCCCAGATCGAAAAATACCCGCTGCGGTGAGCGATCCACCAGCTCCGTGAGGGAGCGAAAGAACTCGCAGTAATCCATTCGGAATAACCTGACCCGCCCGCCGAAACGATCCAATCGTTTGCCGGCGCGCTCCATCACACTCTTATCCCTTTCGATTCCGAACAGAATGAGTCGGGGATTTCTGGAAAGAAAGGCCTCGGCATGGCCACCCTCGCCTAGGGTGGCATCGACAAAGACCAGCTCTTCCTGCTCATCGTTCAATAGAGCCACTACCTCGTTGAGAAGAACCGGCTTGTGGATATACACGCTCCCCTCCCCACTACTACAGAGCAATCTTATTTCCTATCTCTTCGGCAGCCTCCTTGAACTTGTTCTCGTTTTGGTCGAGGTAGGCCAAATAGCTCTCCTCGTCCCAGATCTCGATATAGCTCTGGATACCGAGAATAATGCATTCCTTCTTCAGTGCCGCGAACTCTTTCAGCGTCGTGGGAATAATGATTCTGCCGGATCGATCGATTTCAGTTTCCTGGGCCGGGGCGATGATTCGCCGTTGCATGAGTCGGGCCTTCTCCTGGAACAGTGAGGTGGACCCAATCAGGCTCTGGGCAATTTTTTTCCACTCCTCGTGGGGGAACAGCCACAGGCAACGATCCACCCCACGGGTGAGCACCACCGAGTTGCCGGTGATGTCGGAGCGTATTCGCGCGGGTATCATCAATCTGTTTTTGTCATCCAGGGAATATCGATATTCTCCAGTCAACATACCCTAACCTACCACCCAAATGGTCATTTTTCCCACTTTTTCCCACTTTTCATCTATACTATCCCATCTCTTCCGATTGTCAACAATCTTTTCTCTGTCCCGACGACATTTCTGACCGGCACAGGTCAATCTACTATATATATGTTAGGCAAAACAGCCAAATTGACGCCGGTGCAAGAAATCTGTATCTTGAAGAGAATCGAAGGGGGAAGAGATTTGTCTCTATACCGAGTTCATTTCAAGTGGAAAGACAAAGAAGTACAACTCACTGCCAAGAGCCTGGATTTGACCCATCCGTATTTCGTTTCGATCAAAGATCTTGTTTTCTCCGACAAGAAAAAACTGATCATAAATCCGGCGGAAGACGATATCATAAAGGCATTCGGAAGCTCAACACACCTGATGATTCCTTTCCAGACGGTACTGCTGATCGAAGAGGTGGAGGAACGGGAAGGGGCGGTTCGCCGCTTCACCCTGATCGATCAGGAAAAAAAAGCTGGCAACGACGGTGAGGAATGGGAGGATCGGGGAGATGCCCAGTCGTGATGATGAGAGCAGATGATGTTCAGGCGTAAAGAGATCTCGGAACAAGAGGTGCAGCTGCAGGTAAGCGGCTCTCTGGACAGAGATGCAGCGGAGCAATTTCAACTGGAACTCAACAGTCTTGCGAGCGGCGTGCACAAGACCATCACCCTCGAGCTCAGTGAGGTCCCTTCGATCAATTCCACCTGTATCGGAAAAATCCTGCTGCTGCGCAAGAGCCTAACCGAACAGGACAGGGCGATCCGTATCAGCGGTTGCAGCGATGCCCTGTACAATACCTTTCAACTAATCGATCTGGATAAGCGAATCAGCATCGATCACTGAGGGCAGATCAAGTCACACAGCAACTGTAGTCGATTTTTCGAAAGAGATTGTTCCTCGTTTCGACGCCGAGAAACCACTCCTGTTGGAGGCTGCCGCTCATCAAGGACTCGTAGATTCGAGTGAAGTTGTAGATATGCTCTCTGGTGCGTTGCACCGCGTAAGGGACGGCCGTTGCGGTTTTCATGATGAATGCCCAGTCCGAGGCTTGCGCCAGGAGCATCTCCCTGAAAGCCTGCTCCACAGTGCGCTTGCGTATGCCCTTCTCATTTGGGAAACGCATTGCCAGCTCGGACATGCGGATAGTCTGCTGATGCAGATGCCTGTATATCCAGTCGTTGCTTCCCTCCACCCACACTTCCGCGTAGCCCTTGTTTCCCCAGCTTGAAAAGCAGGGTTGGGCAATCTGCTGCCTGGGCAGCTCCTCCAGGTACTGTCCGGGGGTGGTCAGGCGGATAGCCGAAGATGCGGCTGCCCCTCTCAACACCGCCTCCAGCCACTCGGGGCCTTCGAACCACCAATGACCGAAAAGTTCCGCATCAAAGGGACAAACGATCAGCGGAGGTTGCTCCATGAGGGTGGACAGACGGCTAAACTGTTCGATCCGCTGCGAGATAAAGTGATTGGCGTCCAGCTCGAGTTTCTTGGCCGCCGCTTTGGGATTGTACAGACGCTTGTCATCCCCCGCGCCGGTGATAGCATGGTACTTGATGCCCGTACTGACCCGAATCTTCTCCTCCGGGAGGAACTCCCGTAAATAATCCAGTGGAAGATCATAGCCGATGTCCCGATAGAAGTCTCTATACACAGGATCACCCGGATACCCGTCCCGGGAAGACCAAACCGTTTTGGCCGACTCGGGATCACGACCGAAGGCGGCGACCATGTTGGGACAGTACAACGGCGCGTATACTCCATAGCGGGGGCGCTCATCCGCGTAGAGGATGCCGTGCGTCTCCACGAAGAAGTAGGGAAGGCGCTGAGCTTTCAGATACTCCTCCACCCCGGGATAGTATCCGCACTCGGGAAGCCAGAATCCCTTTGGATGGCTGGCGAAGTTGCGAATATGCGACTGGACGGCGACCTCCACCTGAGCCTTTACCGCCTGGGGAACCACCTGAAATGCCGGCAGGAAACAATGCGTGGCCGAGGAGCAGATAAGATCCACAACCCCCTTTCGCTCAAGATGAATCAGGCCGTTGAGAAGGTTGCAGCCGTATCGTTCACGAAATATCTGCCGGCAGTTCCTATAACGCGCGAGATACATCCGGGCCAGCTTGTTTGAATGGGGCTCGTCCTCTGTTCGGCGCAGCTCGCGGCCGGCAAGCTCGATCAACCGTTCCAGGTAGTCCAGGTACCGCGTTTGAAGCAACTCATCCTGCAGCATCTCCGCCAGAGTTGGGGAGATCGAAAGAGTGATACGATAGGCTATCCCTTCTCTGTGGAGACGCTCGAAGAGACTCAGCAGAGGAATATAGGTTTCCGAGAGGGCCTCGAACAGCCAATCCTCTTCGAGGAAGCGGGGATACTCCGGATGTCTCACATACGGCAGGTGCCAATGCAAAACCAAGGCCAGATATCCCAATCGCTACTCCCTGCCGACGGCAAGTATTCGTTGCGGGATGGAGCCGGAGTTTCCGCCCCCGTAGTAGGCGCTGAACTCGGAATGCAAGTCCAGGAAATCGCCTTGGCTTCCAACAGAGCCTTCTCGGGGAGTGTGAATCGTGTTGGACCTGGCCAAACTGAGGTATCCTGTCTGGCTAACGATTCCCAAATCCAAGATATAGCTGCAATCCTGGTTGGGAAGATAGATGTACCAGCTGGTATCGGAAAACTGGATCGGAATATCGAAGCAAGGGTGCTGCGTTGATCCTGCCTCGTACACCCGCAGAATCAACTGTGCGCCCTCCTCGTTGTCCGGATTAGTATCGTAGGCCTTATTGTCGAGTTCCCAGTAGGCAAACGCCCAGTGGGGATCCCGCACCATGAAGACGATTTTCTTCTGATTGTAGCGATCCGCTATCGGATAGATTTCCGAGCCTGCACACTCCACGGGTGCACGGTCGGTAATCCGATACTTGCTCTCCTCGACCCGGACCGAAGGACTGTTCTCCTGTTCCTGCTCCCTGTCACGGTCCTCTAGGTTTTCTAGAATGAACTCTGTCAGGGTCGCGCGATCGGCGGCCCCGCCCTCTTCGTATCCCTCTTCGCGAGCCAGTGCAACCAGCTCCTCTATAGGGATCGATTGGAGGATCTCACCGTTCATGCATTCCTCTTTAAGCGCAATAGGGCTAATCCTAAGATGGAGGAGAAAAAAAAGTCAACCCGTGCGTAGTTTAGTAGTTGAGGCAGAGCCGATCTATGGCTTGCGAGCCAATATCAGGACCACATCTCCGAAGCCCACGCGCTTGGCCAGGAAATCGACGGGGCGCTTCACCACCGTCGGCACGCTCCCCTTGGCCAATCCGCCCCAGGTCACGGTCTGCAGGATCTGGTACCCGGTAGCGACGAGCATTGCCCGCAGGGTTTTTTTCGAAAACAGAGTCAGATGATCCGCAATTGCCGAGCGCCATCTCTCGCGAAACAACCTGGCCTGCAATCCGTCGATATTGGGGGTGACCACTACCACGAAGCCTCCCGGGGCCAGGATCCTGCGAACCTCCAAGAGAAACGCTCTGGGGTCCGGTACATGTTCGATGAGGTGAGAAAAGTGGACGGCGGGAAAGAAGGAATCGGGCAATGCGGCCTGCTCCAACGTACCGATAAAGATATCGATGTTCTTCCCCCGTATCCCGTGTTCCGCCGATTCCCGGCACAACTCCACTCCCTGAACCGCCCATCCTCTTTCGCGCATGTATTCGAGCAACATCCCGGTGGCACACCCCACATCCAGGAATCTCCTGTTTTGATCCAGATCGGCGGTACGTTCGAAGAAGCGGATATCTTGAAGGCCGAGCTTCATCAGATGAAAAAAATTCTCTTCGTTCCGCAGCTCATATTCGAAGTAGTTCTGTCCGTAACGGACCTTCAAGTCGTCGAACACCGGCTGAGGATTCTGGAAGCACAGCCGGCAATCGGCACACCTGACAAAGGTATAATCCCGCGTTTGAAGTATCTTGCGGTGGCGCCGTCCGCCGCAGAGATTGCAGGCTATGATCCTGGAGCGTTCCGGACCGGGAATCGTGGAATAGGTTTTCATCCGCTATTCCAATACGGTCAGGGTGAACTCTTTGGAGCTTTCGTTACCGGAAAAATCCGCGGCAAAGACCGAGAGCGTGGTTTCCCCGGGCACCAGGTTGACCCCCCCCAGGCTCAGGCGCCAGGATGATTCGTAGACATCGGAAAAATGTTTCTCCGTGTTCATCAAAACGAGATTTTGAAGTCCCTGCGCCGCAGCCGGCGCGCTGTACAGGGAATCGAAGGTAAACGAGGTGATCTCCCTGCCATCCTGGGTCAAGTACACTTTGTAGGGGGCGAGTTTCCACAGAAAGGTTACATCCTCGCGAAGATCGTAGACAGTGGCAAACAACTGTCCTTCTCCTCTGTACAGGCTCATCCCATCCTCCAACCTGATCCACTCCTGGCCGCTTTGCAGATGGACCTCTTTGATCTGCGGGGCCTGATCGTCTTGCAGGGGGGGCAGCAGCAGCAGAGGATTGATTATGGTCTTCATCTCCGTATCGATGATCGTCAGATGCAGATGTTTCCCGGAGGAGTAGCCGCTGGAGCCGACCGTGCCTAGAGCCCGGGTGCGCTCGTATCTCCTACGATTCACTTTCAGGCTCCCCGGCGCCAGATGGGCGTAGACAGACTGAATTCCCCCCTGGTGTTGCAGAACCAGGAAATTACCCAAACCGGTTGGCAAGGAGGCATAATCCTCCCCTTCCCTGTAGGAAAAAACCAGTTCGCCGGAGGAGATCGGATAGATCGGCTGCTCCCCTCCACCCAGATCGATACCGCCGTGGAAGTGATCCCCCCTGTGTTCGCCGAAGGTGGAGGTCAATACGATCTGATCCAACGGCCAGTCGAAGGCAGGCAGCAGGAATCCACCGATACACAGAACTAAACATGCGACAAGGACTGTTCTCATCACTGCTCCAATAGGTCGGCCCTCAATAGTACGCCGCTGAATCCGAGAATCAAGCTGTTACCCAGAACTCTTAGGTAAACCTGTTCTGCATTCACCTCTCGGGAAAGCAACACCGAATCCAACGGTCGAAAAACCAACAGCCGTGATCCCTCTGCCAGCCCGAACGTCCCGGCGCTAAACTCTGAGCTGGAGTCCATGGTCTCCAACACACCGGATACCGGCAACCGTCCGCTGCTGCCCTTGCGCGCATCCAAAACACCCAGACCCTCTTCCACTTCGTAGAAAAGGAAACGAGCGTCCGGACTGAAGCTCAGTCGCACCTCCCGGCGGAAATCCGAGTCCAGCCTCCGGGTGAACTCGGAGACAAACTCCCCAGCCCGTTGTTCGAGCACCGTCAGCCTCTGAGGATCGATTCCGGAAATCAGGGCGATCTGATTTCCGTCCTGCGATAACGCCGCTCCCAGCAGAATCGGGATCCTGCTTGAGCCAGGCTCATGCCGGTAAACAATATCCCCCTCCGCATCAATCAGCAGCGCCTGACCATCCATCAGTCCGAGAAGACACTGCTGTCCGGTCAGGGCGATGGTGGTAAGGAGCGTGGGAAAGCTCCTGGACCAAAGGATCTGACCCTCCCTGTCGATACGCTTCAACCCACTCCGATCGGTATTGACCGAATACAGCACCTGGCCGCTGGAGTCCATCAGAGGGTACCCGTGGCTCTTTATGCTGAACTCGAACTGTCCGCGGGAGTTCATAAATACCACGTGGTCGGGAACGGTGCCGTAATTTATAAAGCCGATGTCCGATAAGCTCAGATTGTGCAACCTCCGGCCCACGTAGTAGAGATTTCCCTGCAGATCGGCGTATCCGAAGCTGTCGGCCGACCGGAAGTACCAGTCGGGAGCATTCGCGTTCTCAGGGGCCGGGGCGCCGGAGGCAACTTCTCTGACCCAAATCGGATCGATCACTGCTTCCTTTCCCCCGGGGTGGGGAAAGAGCAGGAGGTAGAGCAGCAGCAGGATCGGGACAAAGAGCCAGAAAGCTCTTCCCCTTCTTTGATTTCGAAAAATACTATCTGCCATGGACGGGTTATCAGATCTCGAATCACAAGTGTATAATGCAGACAGTTGAAGTGTCAACGAACAGGAGGTTTCGATGGCCGACATGTCTAAGCTATTGGAACGGGCCCATCAGGCGGCCGAGACATCCTATTGCCCCTACTCGCACTTTCGGGTGGGAGCCGCTCTACTGTGCAAAGACGGCACGGTGCTCACGGGAACGAACGTCGAGAATCGATCCTACGGTTTGACCAACTGCGCCGAACGTTCAGCTGTATTCAGTGCCGTTTCAGCGGGCAAGAGAGAGTTCGAGGCAATCGCGATATCTACCCCGGACAGCGCGGTAGCCGTGGCACCCTGCGGTGCCTGCCGACAGGTCTTGAGCGAATTCGTGAGGGCGGATTTCCCTGTGGCATTCGCGGGCAGGGAACAAAGAGTGGATACAACCCTTGGACAGTTGTACCCTTTTGATTCCCTACAGAATCTGAAGAATGAAGGCCGCGGTTAGCTTCCCGGTTTCTTGAGCCGCTCCATCTTCTGGGCCATCTCCTTCTTCCTCTGATCATCCTCCATTTTCGTTTTCCAGATCTCCATCTTCTTCTTCACCACTTCCGCCTCTTCTACTTCTCCGAGAAGAGTATAGAGACGCTTCATGGCGGACAGGAAGAGGATGGCCTTTTTGATATCGTCCAGGCGCATGGTGGAGAGCTCGTATTTTTCCCGGTATCGGTCGGCCGACTGTTGCAGCAGCTTCTTGACCAGCTGCACGTGGGCCAGGCGTTGCGAATAACCTTCGATCCGCGGATCCAACTGCATGATGAAGGTTTTGAGGTTGAGAAGGTTTTTAGCTATGACGGTGTAACGGCCCTGCAGCTCGACGAAGGACCACTTCCACTTCGAACCGGAGCCGAAACCTTCGATAATGGAATCAATGGCAAATCCGAGTTTACAGAGCAAGCGGTACTTGGCTTCATCATCGAATCTGGCCAGACTGTCCAGGCCCTGCTGATAGTCGCTGAAGGCGGCGTCTATGTAGGGGCTAACGATTTCTTCCATATAAATGATGCTCTTGTAGCAGGACTTCCGCCCGTCGTTGAGGAAGCTCTCGTTTTTGATCCCCAGAAGCGACAGGGAAAGGGCGTTCATCAGGTTATAGTAGGATACGATGTTGAGATACCGATCAGCCAGTTCAAAGCGTATCGAGTTAACCTCCTCGAGGGCTTCGAGATCCGTGAATTGATCTCCCCGGTACTGACCGCTGGTCAGCCCCTGGGACTTGCTTGTTACTGCAATACGCCCTTCGAGTTCCTTGTTCTTGTCATTAATCTCATCGATGCGTTCTTTATATTCTTTTACTCGTTCTGCGTATCTCTTTCTAGCCTCGCTGCTGATCTTTTGCATTCGCTCATCTCACCTTTTCTACACACCGTACTTCTGAAGCAACTCCTGGGCATGCTTCAACGATGTGTCACCGGTTTTATCTCCGGCCAGCATCCTGGCGATCTCCTGTTGTCTCTCTGCACCTGTCACAGGATTCACCCGGGTCACGGTCCTGCCCGCTTGGGTGACCTTCTGTACTTTTATATGATTATCGGCCTGCACCGCAATGGTAGCAAGGTGGGTGATGCACAACACCTGTTTGCGCCGGCCCAGGCGCTTGAGGCGTTCACCCACGGCGATAGCCACCTCTCCGCCGATTCCGGAGTCCACCTCGTCGAATATCAGACTGTTTATATGGTCCGACTCGGCCAGGACGGACTTTATAGCCAGCATGATCCGGGACAGCTCACCTCCCGAGGCGATCTGGGCAAGCCTCTTGTACGGTTCACCGGGATTTGGTGAGATCAGAAACTCCACCCTGTCCTTTCCCGTGTTGGAATACAGCACCTTGCCGCCCTCGCCACTTCGATCCTCGACCTGCACCGAAAAGCGCACCTTGGGCATCCCGAGCTGAACCAACTCCTCTACGATCTTCTCCCGCAGTCCAGCCGAAGCTTGTTTACGCAGATTGGTGATCCTTTCCGCCCGTGTCCTGAGTTCCTTCTCCACAGCGGATATCTCACCTTCCAGCTTTTGCTGTGTGGCTTCACTACCCTGGATGCTCTCCAACTGTTTTTGACTGTCCTCCCGATAGGCCAGTACGGTTTCTATCGATCCGCCGTACTTCCTCTCCAGGCGCTTGATCAGGTCCAGGCGTTCCTCTATCTGTTCCAGCCGGGAAGGATCGAAATCGATGGATCCTTTGTAGCGTCCGAGGTTCTGTACAAAATCTTCGAGCTCGAAGAACACATTTTCCAGCTGCTTGCTCGACTGGCTCATGCTCGAGTCGATCTTCACGACCTCGGCCAGAGAACCCCGGGCCTGCCGCAGCCCGGCTAATGCTCCTCCCCTGCTCTCCGCGGTGGCGCCGTATGCCTCCTCGATCAGATGAATCAGCCGTTCATGATTGGCCTGAAGGTTCTGCTCGCTGCGCAGATGTTTCTCCTCCCCGACCTTCAGCTTGGCCTCTTCGATCTCCCGGATCGCATATTCCAGCAGTTCGACCTTGCGAGAGCGTTCCTGCTGCTCCGCAATCAGTGCAGAGTACTGCTCCCGCAGCTTGAGCAGCCTGGTATGCAGCGTAGAAAACGCCTCCACATCCGAGACCATGCCGCCGTAGTGGTCGAGCAGCCGCCTGTGGTTCTCCGCGCTCAACAGGGACTGGTGTTCATGCTGACCATGTAGATCGAAGAGCATCCCGGTGAGCTCTCTGAGAGCGGTCAGGGTAAAGGGAGCCGACTGCACGAAGATAGTGCTCTTCCCGTTTTTTTTGACCACCCGGCGGATAATGATCGTCCCGTTCTCCGCCTCGATTCCCTTATCCAACAGCCAGGTCCGCACCTCGGGATTGTCCTCCAGCTTGATGATCCCTGCAACATCGATCTCCGAGGCTCCGGAGCGAAGCGCCTCCGTATCCGCCTTCAATCCCAATACCAAGCCGAGGGCTCCGATCATGATCGACTTACCGGCGCCGGTTTCCCCGGTAAGGATATTCAGTCCGCTGGAGAAACGGACCTGGAGTTGGTCGATGAGGGCGTAGTTCTTTACTACCAGTTCCTCAAGCATTCGGCTCTCCCGCCCAATTCAATTTGCTCCGCAGCACCTCGTAAAAATTCCGCTTGTTCGACTGAATGATCAACGTGGTCTTGGCGGACTTACTGAATACCACCCGGTCCTTAGGCTTAAGGCCGCAAGCCTCCTGACCATCTACCACCAGAACGATCTCCGTGCGCTGGGTTGCCCCTACCTCCAGGACACAGATCTCCCCTCCCGGAATGACGATCGGACGATTGGAGAGTGTAAAAGGGCAGATCGGATTGAGGATGAAGGCGTCCATCTCCGGATGCAGAATCGGCCCCCCCGCCGACATGGAATACGCAGTTGAACCGGTAGGGGTAGCCACGATCAATCCGTCGGCGCGATAACGGGCCACATAGGTATTCGACAGATGCACCCGCAGGGAGATGATACGGGCAAAATCTTTGGCCCGAACAACCGCATCATTCAGGCCGCTGAAACTCTGAATCGTCTTCTCTCCCCTCTGCACCTGGGCGTCAAACATGACCCGTCGGCTTACCCCCAGATGGCCCTCCAGATAGTTGGTCAGAACATCCGTCCATTCACTGCTGGATATCTCGGTTATGAAACCGAAGTCCCCGAGATTCACGGCCAGGATCGGGACATCCCGGCCGGCCAGGCAACGAGCGCCATACAGTAGGGTTCCATCTCCACCCAAGGTGATGGCCAAATCCGTGCCTTCTGGGATTGGAACCGTGTGTCTCTCATCCACGGGAATGGTCTCCGAGTCGATCGAAAAGCTGCCAAGGAACCGATCTACCTCCTTGAGAAGCCTGACCGCTTGCTCTTTAAGAGAATTAACGAAGACAATGGCTCTGTGAATTCTATTTCTCACCTGTTGTAGACTATACCGATTCTGTAAAACCCAATCAAGGAAGCGTACTCAAGACCTTGCACAGCAGCTGGATATCCTTTCTGGCCAGGGAAGGATACAGCGGGAACAGGAGAGTACGCCGCAGCAGCTGCTCCGCATTCGGATAGGATCCTGCTGCGCTTCGGGAGGCTCCTTCCACCGACAGAACGGCATCTGTGAAGGCAGGTTCGGTTTGGATGCCCCTTTTCTCCGCATACCGCCTGATCTCCGCTCGTCCCTGTTTGACTATAATTGGAAAGCTGGAATTGACACTCGCCCCCTCCTCCAGAACAGGAGCGTGGCCGGATCGCAGCAAGGCTTCACGAAAAACCTCCTCGATTTCCTCACGCTTACGGAGGAAGCGGGGCAGCTCCTTGACCTGATTGATTCCCAGGGCGGCGTTCATATCCGGCAAAAACTCTGCACCGTAGGCACGCCCCGCGATTTCCCTGAGTGTTCTTCCACCCCGTCGGTCTGAGCTGAATACTGCGCCTCCACAGCCGGCAGTGAGCAACCCGCCCGGGTGCAGAGACAGTACCGTCGCCCGGCCCCGGGCGCCGCAGGGCTTCTCGCCCCAGAGCCCCCCCACCGCCTCGGTAACATCTTCGATAACCGGTACACCAAGGCTAAAAAGCTCGTCCCCGGAGGGCAGAGATCCCAAGGTGTAGTACAGGACAATCGCCTTTGCTCCCTCACCGAGATACTTGTTCACCGAATCGAGGGATAGCAGAGGGCGCTCGGGATCCACATCGGTAATCATGGCTACCAGGCCGCGCTCCTCGATTACCTGCAGATACTCCTGCGGAGCGAGGGCGGAGAGGATCACCCCATCCCCTCTGTCCAGCTCAAGCAACTGCAGTGCGCAGTGGATACAGGAGCGATAGCTGATCAGAGCGACTCCCCCCGCGACACCGAGGGTTCTGCTCAGCGCGGCGGCAAACTCCTGGTTCAGCGGCCCGGCGGAAATCTGGTCGGTGACCAGGCAGTTGAGAACACTGTTATAATCTTTGCGGCGGAGTGTCGGTCGTACGATTGGGACAAGCATGATGAGTTCCTCTATGGTTGAAGAATAGGCAGTTTTCCCCTACTTGTTCAATACATCTAGCTTTTTCTCACCAGGGGAACGAAGCGGCAGCCGATGCCCTCTCTGGTTTCGAAACGGCTGCCTACCCGGCGCACAGTCCGAAGAGTCTGGTAGTGGCGGCTGTCGCCCACCGGAATCACCAGGATCCCGTTGTCCGCCAGTTGGGCGGTTAGAGCACGGGGAATACTGGCCGCGGCGGCCGCCACCAGAATGCGGTCATAGGGTGCATATTCGGACCACCCCAGAGATCCATCGGCGCATCGATACGATATATTCGTATAGCCCAGTTCGTCGAGCAACTGTTGCGATCGTTCCATCAGCTCGGGAATCAGTTCAATCGTATAGACGGCTGTGCAAAGCTCTGCCAGGATAGCCGTTTGATAGCCGCTGCCTGTTCCGACCTCCAGGGCCCTCTCGCCTCCTCTCAACAGCAACTCCTCGCTCATCAGCGCGACCATGTAGGGCTGGGAGATTGTCTGCCCGCGACCGATGGAAAGCGGATAATCGCCATAGGCTTCAAATGTGCTCACACCGGAGACGAAAAGGTGCCTGGGGATACGGGACATCACCTCAAGCACCCCCTGGTCCCGGATGCCCCGGGCCTGAATCTGGGTTCGTACCATCCGCCTGGCCCGGGGATTTTCAGGATAGGAGATTTTCACAGGGCAAATCAGTAGACGATCAGCACGGGTAAAGGGCTCTTGCGCAGGAGATGAACCGTGGTGGAGCCCAGAATATAGTCCCGGATCTTGTGAGCTCCGTGGGAACCGATCAACAGGAGATCCGAGCCTTCCCGTTCGGCAACTTCCAGCACGGTGTCGATCGGAGAGCCCTTCTCCGTGATCAACCGGTGATCTATGGCATGCTTGTTCAGGTACCGGTGTTCCCGTTCGGTCAGACCTTTCTCCTCCTCGCTGGACAGAACGAGGAACTCCTTCCAGATGGTTCCGAAGGCATTCGCGCAGAACTGCAGAGCCCGTTCGGCGCCGGCAGAGCCGTCATAGGGGAACAGGATTTTCTCCGGAGGTCGAAAAACTTCCGGGCAGGCCATAACCGGTCTTGGAGAGGAGCGTACCACATCCTCCGCCGTTGAGCCCACGATGGCGCGGGCAAAGCGGGCGTTTTCCCCCTTCTGGCCGATGAACAGCAGATCTCCGGAGCGACACTCTTCGGTAAGAATCTGGGAAGGCAGTCCCTCCCTCCTCACCCCGACGAAGTCAATCTTCTTGTCTTTGCAGCTTTTCTCGATATTTTCCAGAAAGCCCGCGGCAAAATCCTCGAGATCGGTCTTGATCTTGGAATAAAAGCTCTTCAGCTCAGGATCCGGGGGGATATAGGTCCTGGCGAAGGCGTAGTCAAAATGGCCCGTAGCGTAGATGATGGGCAGCTCGGTCTTCCTGGAATCGATTACAAAGACCGCCTTGAGCTCGCAACCTAGCTTGGAGGCAAAATGTTCGGCATACCTGATGGCGGACAGGGAGTGCTCAGAACCATCGATACCCACGACAACTTGGCCTATCACTTCTTGGCTCCTTCCTCTCCACTCTTCCTGCGCTTTTTCGGCTTATGATCCGATGCGTAGCGCATGTCTTTGTCATGAAGCTTGGAAACCTTGTACTGCTTGATCAGCATCGTGAGGGCCTCATTGACAGCTTCCGTACGATCGTGGTAGAAGCCCTCCTGAATCATTTCATCGATCTCTTCCAGGAGATAGGTCGAGGTTTCTACGTAGGTCCGTGACACCTTTCCATCCTCCTTCTGAGTGCTCACCTGTATTGTAATCCCTGCGGATCGCTCCTGCAAGGTTTTTAGACTGAGGTTGGGGTCAAGGTGATTACGGAAGCACACTCTGGGGGAGCCTCTCCACGGTTCCGGGATCCAGCCTTTGCCAGAGCTCGAGCATGTGATCGAACCAACCGTACTCGGCCATTACCTGAACGTAGCGGTACAGCTCCCTGGCGCTCTTCTTGATGTTGGTCCGAAAATCCTCCAAGGCCTGCTCGTTTCCCAAATCGGTGACAATGCGCATACTCAGCGGGGGCAGGCGGTTTTTCAGGGCTCCAACGAACACTCCGGCGGTTTCCCAGTTGGCTCCGGATGCCTGGAACAGAGAGTAGAGGGCTTGCCTCATGTCTTGAGACTGGATCAACAGCTCCCCGCAGGCCTGGTTGCCCACTTGAACCTGGAAGCTCTCCGAGCTGCCGGTTTCCCCCGCCTCCCGAAGCAGCGTCTCCCGGTCATCGGAGGGCAGAATGGAGAATGCGGAGGGCAGCCGCATCTCCGGAATGCTTCGGGTGGGAAATCCGCTTCCGCCGATGTCGTACTCGTAGCAGTCCCGGCAGAGGATCAGCTGACCCACGAAAGCGCCCGGTGCGGTTCCGGCACAGGAACCGGTATCGACGACCAACTCCGGCTTGTAGTGCAGAGAAGCGGCGACGGCAGCCGCCGCGGCCCTGGCCTTGGCCGGTCCGCTTTCGACTGCCAATACTTCGATGTTGCCGGCGGACCCGCCGGCCGAACGGCATCCGGACACGGGTTTGGAGTCCCTCAAGGCCAGAATCTCTCTACAGGCGTTGAACTCGGGCGGGAATGGACAGATCAGCAGCACCTTCACGGCATTACCCTCGGTTTGTGACTACGGTAAAGCCACAACCGGGTTGTCGTCAAGCACATGGCGGCCGGTCGCAGCACCAAAAGAAAAAGGGGATGGATTTTGAAAACCCATCCCCCATGCTGCTTTGAGGCATTAAAAGGGCAAGGAAAGGAGGTGAAACTTGCCCATCGGAATGTTATTCCGCCTTTAGCCGCCTCATTTTAATAAACAACACTTGCCTGTTTAGGTTACAATTTAGACAGAAAAATATGCAGATATTCTATGTAAGTACGCTATATAGCACATTTTCGAAGGGTGAACAAAAGATATGGTCAAGCCGCACGGGAAATTAGTACTGGTCGGCTAAACATGTTACCATGCGTACACCTCCAGCCTATCGACCCGGTCATCTCCCGGGTCCCTTCAGGGGGGTTAAACCCCCGGGGTTGCCTCATCTTGAGGGGGGCTTCCCGCTTAGATGCTTTCAGCGGTTATCCCGTCCGAACATAGCTACCCAGCCATTACCGCTGGCGCGATAACTGGTACACCAGAGGTTCGTCCA
>Ga0272441_10003620_pt1 | contig 29167 bp, 19 predicted proteins | sample SSMProp6N_FD_193582 | JGI IMG/M metagenome (GOLD analysis project Ga0272441, IMG submission 193582) | Marine sediment archaeal communities from Little Sippewissett salt marsh, Falmouth, MA, United States - SSM-Prop-6N | ecosystem: Environmental > Aquatic > Marine > Wetlands > Sediment ... | reverse complement strand
AATCGCAGACGTTGTGAAAGAATCGGGCATTAAACCACCCGCGATAATCTGCATCGGTGAAGTATGTAAGTTCAGGGATGAGCTGGCCTGGTTCGAGGATGCGCCGCTGTTTGGTAAAACCGTTGTTGTAACACGGACACGGTCGCAGGCTTCAGGTCTCTCGATTAAACTCCGCGAACATGGCGCGGGGGTTATCGAGCTTCCCACAATTAAAATTGAACCGGCTGTTTTATCAGAATCCGACCTTGGTAATATTAAAAACATCTCTTCATTCGACTGGATCGTCATTACATCGCAGAACACAATCGAGCCTCTTATCAATGCCTTATTTTCCCATGACCTGGACCTTCGTGCGCTTGCGGGTGTTAAGATAGCCGCTATCGGGAATGCGACGGCAAATGCCCTTCGCGAAAAGGGACTTTACGCCGATCTTATTCCCGGTACATTCACATCGGAAGGACTTCTTTCAGCATTTTCCGAACTGCCTGACGGGGTGGATCGTAAAAAGGTCCTGCTTCCGAGAGGTGATCTTGCCTCGAATGAGCTACCCGACGGTCTTACCGCGCTTGGATGTGATGTTCGGTCCGTTGACATGTACCGGATAGTACCTGCAGATTACGATCCCGCGGTTTTCGAAACTATCCTGAATTCTGATATCGATTTCATCACTTTCACATCGGGATCGACAGCCACTAATTTCCAGAGAATGATCGGCATTGAAAAATTTATTGAGTTATCGGAAAAGGCCAGCTACATCTCGATCGGACCGGTAACATCGGAAAAGATAAGGGACCTTGGAGCAAATGTCAGACGAGAGGCCGTAAGGAGCGATATCGCGGGAGTTGTTGAAGCAATACTGATTGAATCCGGAGTTGACACCGAATGATAGGAATTTCCAAATTGTACTGCGGAGTGGTGGAGCCCGGTGATGTGCTCCGGTACCATCGCCGCGGAGAAAAACTTCCAAGCCACCTAGTGCAGTTCGCGAAGCACAAGAAACCTGTTGTAGTCTATAACTGCACCCGTCGCTGCAACCTGAAATGTGCCCACTGTTATTCGGCATCCGCGAATGTTGAGTACGAGGACGAGTTGACAACCGTCGAGGCGAAGGAGATGATCGACTCGCTCGCGAGGCTCGGATCGCCGGTGATTCTCTTCTCCGGTGGTGAACCCACAATGCGTCCGGATCTTCTCGAACTCATGGAACACGCGTCGCAGAAGGGATTACGGATTGTCATCAGCACAAACGGCACCCTCCTTACCGATGACTTTTTAAAAAGCGCGAAGGAGATCGGGCTGAGCTACATCGGTGTAAGCCTCGACGGGCTTCGCGAGGTCAACGATCGTTTCAGGGGAGTCACGGGTTCCTTCGATAAGGCGCTTGATGGTATCAGGCGCACGATAGGACATGGTATCAAGGCCGGACTACGGTTCACCATCAACAGGCGTAACGCGCAGGAAATCGACGGTATCTTCGATCTTATGGAGAAGGAGAATATCCCGAGAATTTGTTTTTATCATCTCGTTTACTCGGGCAGGGGATCGAAGCTGGTGAAGGAGGACCTTTCGCACGAGGAAACCCGGGAGGTTGTTGATCTGATAATCGACAGGACTGCCGCGATGCATGCGTCCGGATTTCCGGCAGAGGTGTTAACCGTGGACAATCACGCGGACGGCCCGTACCTTTACATGAGGATGCTCAGGGAGAATCATCCGAACGCTGACAATGTGATGGAACTTATGCTTATGAACGGTGGGAATTCATCCGGAAACGGCATCGGCTGTGTCTCGTGGGACGGCGAAGTTTACGCTGACCAGTTTTCGAGGGACAGGTCGTTCGGGAATGTAAGGAATCGTCCGTTCGATGAAATCTGGACCGACACATCGAATGAAATCATGGCCCAGTTTAAGAATAAATACCCACATGTAACCGGTCGCTGCAGGGATTGCAGGTTCCTTTATGTCTGCGGTGGAAATTTTAGAATTCGCGCGGAAAGTGTAACGGGTGAACTCTGGGGAGTTGACCCCGCCTGCTACCTGACAGATGAGGAGATTACGGGTGACCGGTTCACCCCGGAGGATGAGAAATGAGTTTTCCGACTGAACGTCCGAGAAGGCTTCGACGGACCGGGACGATACGCAGAATGGTGAGGGAAACAAAAGTCAGTCCCGATGATTTCATCATGCCGCTTTTTGTGGTGCCCGGTAAGGGGATTCGCACCGAGATTTCATCGATGCCGGGAAATTACCACCTGTCGGTGGATGAGATTGTAAAGGAGTGCGGAAGGATTCAGGAACTTGGTATTCCCGCGGTTATTCTTTTTGGAATTCCGGAAACTAAGGACCCGGCCGGGTCAGAGGCTGCGTCTCCCGATTCCGCTGTCGCACGTGCGGTTATAGAGATAAAAAAAACAATACCCGATCTTGCGGTTGTAACCGATGTCTGCCTGTGTGAGTACACGTCGCACGGACACTGTGGTCTGATCGATGGTGACCGCATTCTGAACGATCCAACGCTTGATCTGCTGACTGATATAGCCGTCCTGCATGCAGAGCTTGGAGCGGATATCGTGGCGCCGTCCGATATGATGGATGGACGCGTTGGTGCCATCCGTTATGGGCTTGATGAGAAAGGGCTTACGGATACCGCGATCATGTCATACGCGGCGAAATACTCATCTGCGTTTTACGGTCCCTTCCGTGAAGCGGCCGACAGTGCGCCGTCTTTCGGTGACAGGAGGAGCTACCAGATGGACCCCGCGAATGCGATCGAGGCATTGAAAGAGGTGCGTCTCGATCTCGAGGAGGGCGCGGACATCGTGATGGTAAAACCGGCGCTTCCATACCTTGATATCGTCTCGCGGGTAAAAGAGATCGTTGATGTTCCGGTTGCCGCGTACAATGTGTCGGGAGAATTCTCAATGATAAAGGCTGCGGCTGAGAAGGGCTGGCTCGATTATGAGCGTGTGATGATGGAGACGCTTGTTTCGATCAAACGTGCAGGGGCGGACATCATCCTTACTTATTTCGCTATGGATGCAGCGAAGATTCTGAGAGGTAAATAGTTTGGAAAATAAACGGGAATTCGTACCGCGTTTAATAGCATGGGAGATCACCCGCAAATGCCACCTTGCCTGTAAACACTGCAGGGGAGGCGCAAGAGATACCGATTATACCGGGGAGCTTACGACCGATGAGGCGTTGAAGCTGCTTGATAATATCGCGACATTCAACGAGCCGATAATCATAATCCTCACCGGTGGCGAACCGATGGCGCGTGACGATGTGTTTGAGATTGCGCGATATGGAACCGGCCTCGGACTCAGAATGGTAATGTCACCGTGCGGGCAGTTAATCGATGACGAATCGGCGGAAAAGATAAAGGCCAGCGGAATTCAGCGACTTTCGTTTTCGATCGATGGAGCCACGGCCGAAAGCCACGATTCGTTTCGGGGAGTACCCGGAGCGTTCGAAGGCACGATGCGGGGGATCGAAATCTGTAAGAAGCACGGTATAGAGTACCAGGTAAATACAACTGTCACGAAGCTGAATGTCGATGAACTTCCGGACATTCTTGAACTTTCCCTTGAAATCGGTGCGGTCGCGTTCAATCCGTTCCTGCTTGTCCCGACTGGACGCGGAAGCGACCTTGTGGATATGGAACTTTCACCCGATGAGTACGAGCGTGTGCTCGACTGGGTCAGGATCAAAGCAGCAGAGGTTGACTTGTTCTTCAAGCCAACGTGTGCGCCCCATTATCACAGGATCATCAGGCAGAAGAAGGGTCCGGAACCGAAGGTGAAATCACCGATGGGTGCGAGGATGGGCCATCACCCGGGTTCGCATGGCGGGGGGCATCGCGTGAAACCGTCCGGACATCCCGGCAGCATGAGTTCACTCACGCGTGGCTGCATGGGAGGCGTCAGCTTCGCGTTTATCTCGCACATTGGCGAGGTCCAGATCTGCGGATTCCTTCCGGTGAAGTGTGGCGATGTCAGAGAGAAGGATTTCGTTTCCATCTGGGATACAAGCGAGGTGTTCCTGAAGCTGAGGGATTACTCGAATATCGGCGGTAAGTGCGGACGTTGCGAGTTTATAAAAGTGTGCGGCGGATGTCGCGCACGCGCGTACGCGGTCACAGGCGATTACCTCGCCGAGGAACCGCTATGTTCCTATGAGCCCGGAAAACGTGCCGAATCGCTATGAATGAGCTGCAGGAAAAACTGGTCGATCGTATCCAGACGGACTTTCCGATCTCACCCGCACCGTTCGATGATCTTGCTCGGGAATTCGATGTTTCGGAATCCGATGTCATTGATGCCCTGAAAGAATTAAAGGAATCCGGAGTTGTGCGAAGGATCGGTGCGAGTGTTGATTCGAGAACCGCGGGATATGTATCGACACTTGTCGGTTGCAGGGTGGCTGAAGACAGGCTTGAGGACGTCGCGGCGGAGGTCGGGAGTAATCCCGGGGTGACGCACGCGTACGAGCGTGAGAACGAGCTTAACTTCTGGTTTACACTTATCTCACCGGGCAAGGCTGAACTGGATCGGCAGTTGAAAATTTATGAAGATCTTCCCGGCATGATCGAACTTCATTCGATGCCCGCGGATAAGGTCTACAAGATAAAAGTGAAGTTCAGGATGGGCGATCGTGTATAAGCCGGACAAAATCGATCGTGCGATTCTGCGATATGTCCAGGACGATCTGCCTCTGGTCCGATCGCCGTACCGGGAACTTTCAGAATCGGTCGGGATATCCGAAGATGAAATCTGCGTACGATTACAGGCGATGCTGGATGGCGGGCTGATTCGAAGGTTCGGTGCGATCCTTCGCCATAATGTCGCCGGTTACCATGCGAACGCGATGGTTGTCTGGGAGGTTGTCGATGGAAGTCGCGAAAGTGCAGCGGATGTTTTACTCCACTCGGATGCGGTGAGTCACCTTTACTCGCGCCCGGATTATCCGGGCTGGCCATGTAATCTTTTCTCCATGGTGCATGCGCGGGATGAAAACGAACTGGAAGTAATCCTTTATGATCTTCGTAATAAACTTTCGGAACTGATCGATGACTATCACGTTCTTCGAAGCGTCCGGGAGTTCAAGAAAACAAGCATGAAGTACTTTGAAGAGGACCATGATGAGTGAACTTAATCTTGAAAAGTCGAAAGCCATGTTCGATGAGGCGCAGAATTATCTTCCCGGTGGGGTGAACTCCCCGGTGAGAGCGTTCAGGGCTGTTGGCGGAACCCCTTTGTTTATTAAGGGTGCAAAAGGATCGCGGATTCGCGATGTGGACGGGAACGAGTACATAGACTACGTGGGCTCGTGGGGGCCGATGATCCTCGGGCACGCTCATGACTCGGTAGTGAATGCGGTTAAGGATGCCGCGGCTTATGGAACGAGTTTCGGCGCACCGACCGAAGCTGAGACTGAGCTTGCGAAACTCGTCTGCACAATGCATCCCGCATGCGAGATGATCAGATTCGTCAATTCCGGAACCGAAGCCACCCTGTCCGCGATACGTCTGGCGCGTGGTGCTACCGGAAGGGATAAGATCATCAAGTTCGCGGGCTGCTATCACGGTCACGCGGATTCTTTTCTTATAAGCGCGGGATCGGGTGCGCTGACACTCGGTGTGCCATCATCGCCCGGAGTGCCAACCGGAACGGCGTCGGATACAATCATCTGTACTTTCAACAGCATGGAGTCGGTCGAGTCCGCGTTTGAAAAATATCCCGGCGAGATCGCCGGAGTAATAGTCGAGCCGGTTATGGGCAACTGCGGGTGCATTCCGCCTCTTGATGGTTTTCTCGAAGAACTCCGCGATATCTGCACGAGAGAGAAATCGATTTTGATTTTCGACGAAGTCATGACCGGGTTCCGTGTCGCGGGGGGAGGGGCGAGTGAACTTTACGGAGTAACGCCCGATATTGTGACGCTCGGAAAGGTCGTCGGCGGAGGTCTTCCGGTCGGAGCGTACGGGGGCAGGGCAGAGCTGATGAAACAGATCGCCCCTGCCGGTCCGATTTATCAGGCTGGGACACTGTCGGGAAATCCTCTCGCAATGGCGGCAGGTTTCGCAACCTTAAAAGAGTTAAGTAAACCCGGAACCTACGAGGAACTTGAGCGAAAGTCCGCACGGCTGTCCGATGGAATAAAAAACGTTCTTGATGAATTCGATCTGAAATTCACCCAGACACGGGTCGGTTCCATGTTTTCCCTTTTCTGCACAGAGACATATGCTCAGGATGATACGATATCGCAGGTATGCGATACCACGTTCTTTAACAGGTACTTCCATGGTCTTCTGGAGAACGGGATATACATCGCCCCGTCGCAGTTCGAAGCCGGATTTATGTCGCTTGCACACACCGATGACGATATCGATACCACGATCACGGCAATCAGGACCGTGTTGAAATCGATTGCGATATGACCTGCCGTGTAAGGAAACCGGAAAATATTTCTCAGATTTGTATAACTTTTTAGACTAATCTTCAGCGCAAAACTTGTACATTGCTGAAAATCCACGTTAAGGGGCTTGACGTGAATGACCTTTCACTTTAGAATGTGAAAGACCTTTCACATTGGTAGGACTATATACCATGGCACGACTTGCTTCCGAAGAACGACGGGATCAGATAGCCGAGGCTGTACTGAAAATTATTTCAAGGGACGGCCTTGATGGACTCAGCATGCCTTCTGTTGCTTCGGAAATCGGTGTGGTCCAGTCAGCTATTTACCGTCACTTCGAAAGCAAAGAGGATATGGTCATTTACTCCATCGGTGTGCTCAAGAACCGCGTTACAGGTCTGATTAAGAAGGTCCGTGACGAAAGTGACGATGTTTTCATGCCGTTCAGAAATCTTCTTGCTTTCAGCCGGACAGCACTTCCGATCGCCACGGTTTTCCCGAAGGTCGCATTCGGGCTTTCTGCAGATCCCTCTTATGAGATGAGAAGATCGACGATCAGGGGATTTCTGAATGATGTTATAGCGATTTTTTGCGGAATCCTCGATGATGGTAAGAAGAAGGGTGACGTCATACTCGTGATTGATACGGAATCCGCGGCCTTTACTTTCTGGGGAATTCTTGTCACTTCAATAATCAGGTGGCATCTGACCGGTGGAGATTACGACGTCGAGAAATTTCAGTCGGATGCTTTCGACATTTTCCTTAGTTCCATTGCAACCGAGAAATACCTCGCGGAAACGAGAGGGAAATTCTGATGAATAAAAAACTGCTGATAATACCAGTACTCCTGGTTCTGTTACTGATTGCGTACTTTGTGTTCTCCGGGTCTCGCGAAGATGACTCAAAGCTGGTTCTTTCCGGGAACATCGAGATAACCGACGCGCAGCTCAGTTTCAAAATTCCCGGACGTCTCGCGGAGCGCCTTGCAGGCGAAGGTGAAGAAGTTACCGAGGGGCAGCTTGTCGCGAGACTCGAGGATAACGACCAGGAACTATCCGTGACCCGTGCTCAGGCGAACCTTGATTACGCTGAGGCTGTTCTTGCGGAGATAGAGGCGGGAAGCCGCTCGGAGGATATCGCGCGCACACGTGCCCAGGTATCGCAGGCGGACGCGCGCCTTCGCGAACTGCTTGAGGGAACGAGGTCGCAGGAGATCGCGGTTGCGGAGGCGAATGTTGAGAGAGCGAGGGCAGGTCTTACGGCGACCGAATCGCAGCTCGAACTTGCCCGGAATGATTTCGAAAGGTACAGCGAACTTCTTGCGGATGGTGTTGTAAGTCAGCGCGAATTCGAGGCGACCGAAACACAGTACCAGCTCGCGCAGAGCACTTACGAGGAAGCCCTTGCCGGACTCAACGCATCCGAAGAAGCACTCGATCTCGCGATGGAGGGAGCGACGCCCGAACAGATCGACCAGGCTCGCGCAGGGGTTGCGCAGGCGATGGCGGCGCTTGATCTTCTGGAAGCGGGACCGAGGATCGAGACAATACAGCAGGCGATGGCGCAGGTCGATATCGCGCTGAACGCGGTCGATACCGCGGAACAGCAGCTTGAATACACAAATCTCTATTCTCCGTTCGATGGATATGTACTCAGCAAGTCCGCGGAACCGGGTGAGTATTTGAATCCCGGATCAACTGTCGTTACGGTCGGCCAGCTCGACACTGTCTGGCTCAGGGCGTATGTGAGTGAAGTCGATCTCGGAAGAATCAACCTCGGGATGCAGGTGGAGGTTGTCACCGACACTTATCCCGATAGTACTTACACCGGAACTATCTCCTTCATTTCAAGCGAGGCGGAGTTCACCCCGAAATCGGTGCAGACGACCGAGGAGAGAACGAAGCTTATGTACATGGTCAAGGTCGAACTTGCTAATCCCGATCTCGAACTGAAACCGGGCATGCCCGCGGACTGCGTAATCGATCTCGGCTGATAACGGAATCGTGTGACAGATATGCAATCGGCCATCGAGGCAATAAAGCTCACGAGGAAATTCGACGATCTTGTCGCAGTCGATTCCCTTGACCTTGCAATAAGGCCGGGCGAGATATTCGGACTTGTCGGTCCTGATGGTGCCGGGAAATCAACAGCGCTCAGGATGCTGTCGAGCATCATGGACCCGACTGAAGGGGAGGCGAGGATCGTCGGATTCGATACAAGATCGCAGTCCGATAATGTGAAGGACAACGTCGCGTACATGAGTCAGCGATTCGGGCTTTACACGGATCTTTCAGTCCTTGAGAACATTAATTTTTACGCCGATCTCTACGGGCTTCCGTACAGTGGAAGGGAAGCGGTAATCGACAGGCTTCTCGATTTCAGCTACATGCGTCCATTCAGGCATCGCCTCGCCGGGAAACTCTCCGGCGGGATGAAGCAGAAACTTCAGCTAGCGTGCGCGCTTGTGCACACACCGAAGGTGCTGCTTCTCGACGAACCTACGAACGGTGTCGATCCGGTCAGCCGTCGTGATTTCTGGCGCATCCTGTATCAGCTTCTGAAGGATGATGTCTCGATCCTCGTCACGACCGCCTATCTCGATGAAGCCGAACGCTGCAATCGTGTCGGGCTTCTTCACGGCGGGAAGCTGATCGCGGAAGGCACCCCGCAGGATGTAAAAAAGCTGATGGTGGGAACGCTTCTCGGGATCAGCAGCAGGCATTCGAGGCAGATCAGAAAACTCATTGATGGAAAACTCGAATGCGAGAGCGTCGAGGTTTTCGGCGACAACGTGCATGTGGTCACGAAGGACCCGGAGGCCGCGAAGGGCTGTATTGAAAGGCATCTTAAGGAAGCGGGTATTGAGTACGGAGAAATTCGCGAGCTTGTCCCGACGCTCGAGGATGTCTATATAAGCGTCCTTGGTGATTCCGAGGCTGTAGCTGATTCATCCGGGCCAACCGATTTCAATATAAAAACAAACGACGAATTGGAATCGCGCACCAGTGATACGATTTCGGTGAAGGTCGAAAACCTGACGCGACGGTTCGGGAATTTCACGGCTGTTGATAACGTCAGTTTCGAAGTTCCGAGGGGGCAAATATTCGGGTTCCTCGGACCGAATGGCGCTGGGAAATCGACGGTTATAAGGATGTTGTGTGGGCTTCTAACGCCAAGCGGGGGCGGGGGACGGGTAGCGGGATTCGATGTCAATCGCCAGCCGGAACAGATCAAACGGAACATCGGTTACATGTCGCAGAAGTTCTCGCTTTACGAGGATCTTACAGTAACCGAGAACATCGATTTTTACGGAGGGATCTACGGGCTTCACGGGGAGAGGCTTAAAAAGAGGCGTGAATGGGCGATCGCAATGGCCGGACTTAAAAATCATCGCGACCATCTTGCGTCGATTCTCGCCGGTGGATGGAAACAGCGTCTCGCGCTTGCATGCTCGGTGCTTCACGAACCGCCGATAATTTTCCTCGACGAACCCACAAGCGGTGTCGATCCGCTGTCGCGGCGAAGATTCTGGGACCTGATCTACGAGATGTCCGATCGCGGTGTGACCGTTTTCGTGACCACGCACTACATGGAGGAGGCCGAGTACTGCGACCGTCTCGCGCTGATATTCCGTGGAAAGCTGATCGCTGTCGGTACTCCGACCGAACTGAAAACCGGCATGGTTCACGAGCGGATTCTGAACATCCAGTGCCCTGAACCACAGATGTTTATCGACCAGCTTTCTGACCTCCCGGAAGTGAAGGATGTCGCGCTGTTCGGGATGGGGCTTCATGCGGTCGTTGAAAATGCCGCGGTTGCTGAAGCAGCAATCAGAAATGAACTTACGAGGAATGGTGTAATCCCCGACACGATCGAGCGGATAACTCCCGGCATGGAGGATGTGTTCGTCTACCTGATCGAGGAATTCGACGAGGCTAATAATTCGGACGGGGGTGGTTCGAATTAACCGCCAGCGTCTGAAAGCAATTGTAAGAAAGGAATTCATCCATGTGTTCCGCGACTGGAGAAGTCTCGGCATTGCCATCGCGATTCCGGTCCTCCTGATTCTCCTGTTCGGTTACGCGCTGGACATGGACCTCGAAAATGTCCCGACCGTTGTTTACGACCAGTCACGTACACCCGAGAGTCGCGACCTGATTAGCATGCTGGACGGATCGCCGTATATTGCAGTGGATCGGTACACCGATAATTATCGCGACATCGAGACTCTTCTCGATACCGGGACCATGATGGTTGCGATAGTGATCCCGTATGACTTCGCAGATTCGGTCCGCGGAAATCGCGACACCAGCGTGCAGGTGATCGCCGATGGCAGCGACGCGAACACCGCACGGCTCGCGCTCGGGTACATGACCGCTCTCGGTCTTTTATACAACCAGGAAATTAATATAGAGAGGGCGGAGATGATGGGCGCCGGTTCGATGGTCGTTCCGGTCGCGTCGGAACCAAGGGCGTTCTACAACGCCGATCTTAGATCTCAGAATATTCTCATACCGGGAATCGTAGCAATCGTGATGATCGTAATCGCTGCCATGCTTACTAGTGTCACGGTCGCGAAGGAGTGGGAGCTTGGCACGATGGAGCAGCTAATAAGCACTCCCGTCCGTGCTCCCGAACTCATGCTCGGAAAAATCGCACCGTATTTCGTGATCGGCATGATCGATGTCACCATCGCGGTCGTCATGGGGCAGTGGGTGTTCGGTGTGCCGCTCAGGGGAAGTCCAGCGCTTGTGTTTCTCTCTGCGTCGATATTTCTCATCGGTGCGCTATTCTTCGGCCTGATGCTGAGCATTATTCTGAAGAAACAGGTGCTCTCGAACCAGGCCGCGCTTCTCGGAAGTTACCTTCCGACAATGCTTCTCTCCGGATTTGTTTTCGCTATACAGAACATGCCCGAGTGGGTGCAGTACATAACGTACATCGTTCCCGGACGGTATTTCATCGCGCTTCTGAGGGGTATTTATCTCAAGGGAATCGGACTCGAAATTCTCTGGATGAATCTCCTGTTCCTCGTTATCTATGCGACAATCATGGTCGTGAACGCAAGGAGGATGCTTGTTCTCAAGCTGGAACAATAGATGTTAAGGCGTCTGAAACAAATGCTTGTGAAGGAGTTCCTGCAGCTTCTCAGGGACCCGAGGATGCGGATTATCGTCTTCGTGATGCCGCTTGTTCAGATGCTGATCATGGCCTACGCGCTCACGACCGATGTGACCAATGTTCGAATTGCCGTGCTTGACGAGGACCGGACACCGACATCGCGCGAGCTTGTCGCACGCTTCACATCGAGTGGGTACTTTGAAGTTTACGACTATGTCGAAAACCCGGATGACCTGACCCGCCTTCTTGACTACGGAACTGTCCTGGCCGTGATCCATATACCGCCCGGATTCGAGGGTGAGATAAACGCAGGCAGAACCTCGGTTGTTCAGGTGATATCCGACGGAACCGACAGCAACACGTCCGCGATAGTTTTCGGATACTCCAACATCATCATCGGTGATTACGCGACCGAAATGCTTATGGAGATTCTCGACAACCGTACCGGCGGCGTGGTCGGAATGGGCATGGTCGAGTTCGAAAACCGCGCGTGGTATAACCCGAACCTTGAAAGTAAATATTTCTTCGTGCCCGGACTGATCGGCCTGATGCTTCAGGTCGTGACGATGCTCCTCACAAGCATCGCGATCGTGCGCGAGAAGGAGATCGGGACGATCGAGCAGCTCATGGTCACCCCGATCAGCCGTACCGAGTTCATCCTCGGAAAAACGATCCCGTTCGTTCTCATCGGTTACATGGTGATGACTATCATGCTCGTGCTCGCTATCCCGGTGTTCGGGATACGGGTCGTCGGCGGATTTCCTTTGCTGTACGCGCTGACCGGTATATTCCTCGTCGGGAACCTCGGACTTGCGCTTGTGATAAGCGCGGTGTCGCGTACGCAGCAGCAGGCCCTTTTAACAGCGTTCTTCTTCATGATGCCGATAGTGCTTCTAAGCGGTTACATAATCCCGCTTCACAATATGCCCGAAGAGATCAAAGTCCTTACGCTTCTGAACCCGATGAAGTGGTACATCGATATTTTAAGGGGAGTGGTGATGAAAGGAGCGAGCCTGAAGGCGCTCCTTCCGGCGATAACAGGCCAGACCATTCTCGCAGCCGGATTTCTCATCCTCGCCGCGTTCAACACCAAGAAAACCGTTGGGTAGTTTACGCACTATGGGTTTTATTATTACTATTTTTACTCGGGCAGCTTTGAAGTATCAATCGCTTCGATAAGGCGGTTGAAAAACTGCGTCGGGTCGACGTCTCCGGGATTAACTGAAGTCGCGATGAAGAAATTACCATGTACCCCCATGACACCCGGACAGTCCTCCTCATCGATTCCATAATATACACTGAAACCATTCAGTTCGTACTCGGTATAGTAATCGTACAGGGCCATTTCCTCGATGGTCTTTTCGATCCGCGTCGGATCGATTCCGAACAGGATGATGTAGTCACCATACATCACGTTGTATATCCATCCGGCGTACCTTTCCGGTGGAGTGGGATTAAATGGGGTTACTTTCCCGATCTGCTCGCCGTCGAAATCAAGAAAGAAGGGTCCTGTTCCCGGGAACGCGTCGGTGCGTCGCTGCCCGTCCAACTCAACTGGTAGAAGGTTTGCTACATCTCGCCACGGCTCACCTGTCTGACGCGGAAGTTCTCGCGATACGCAACCGGTAATGATTAGTGTAATTAATGATGTAAGTAAAAGAGTATTTTTTCCCGACATACGTCCCTCTCCCATGGAACCTGAATGTCCAGAAAATAAAATCTGACCATCGATGCTGGCGTGGTCATGTCCGTTTCCAGTAAACAGCGTAACACACAGTCCGGGATGTGTTTCAGAAGCGATGCGTCATCTGGTAATAAAAAAGCCCTCCATATCTCTGTAGAGGGCTTATTTACTGGTCTGGTAGGCCAGGTAGGACTCGAACCCACAACCTGCGGTTTTGGAGACCGCTGCTCTACCAATTGAGCCACTGGCCTTTGTGCGTAAGGAATTTACGATTTTTTTCGGTGTTCGTCAAGTCCCGACGCATCATTAGTATCGGTAAAAGTGCCTCCGAGATTCCTGTCGGTAAGTTACCGGGTTCGATTGTAAGCGAATGTGATATACTGAATATGTAGCCGCGGTTTTGGGAGAGTGCGTTATGAGCTTTAGAAAATTCTTTTCGTCCTGCTTTGTTATTTTGCTTGTGGTGATATCTGTGTCCTGCTCTCTGGGGGATCCGGTTACAGGTGATGCTGGCAATCCGGATGCAGTAAAAATCCTGGCGGTGCCTGAATTTCAGTCCAGTCATTACCTGTGGAATTACGGCCTCGTCTATGTAAATCCGCATGAGAACGAAATCGAGATAGTCCCTGTTCGACAGGTTGCCGGTCACTGGAACGTTCTCGGTTTCCTGGAGCATGTGCCATGCAGCGACTGCCTGAAGATATCCCACTGGGAGCCGTCGGGTACCGGAACGCTTCTAGTCGATGTCGAGATTACACATCCTTTCGACAAGCCCGGACTGACCGGATTCGACGTGCGGGGAATAGTAATGTTCCCCGGCAGTCACGACTTTCCCGCGTCGGGACTGAACGTGCCGGATAGTTCCTTGGGAGACGGGTCGCTAGTAAATCCCGACGGTTATACAACGCTCTATAACATCACAACCGCCGGATCGGTCCCGGGAGGGCTTGAGGGATACATCGTGGGGGTGATGGCGACCGCAAACCCGCCGGACGCGCTCCTTAACGGCTATATGCGATTCACCTCTCCCGATCCGGGTAACACCCGGAATGTTTTCAATGCCGGGAGCACGGTTACGGTAACGTACGAGATCGATATGCCTGACGGGCCTTTCGTTTTCGGTTACGCAGTCGATGCCTGCTGGGCTTCTCCGATGGATACTCCCGTCCAGAATCCGATTGACGATTTCGGTCCTGATGCCAACTGTCCCGAAGCGTGGCAGATTACGGTTGCCACCTCAGACATTGGCGATGGTCTCACCGACTGTGGCGGTGAGGTCATGCTTACAATGAATGTATATGACTGGCAAGAGAAGGACGAGGTCAATCCGGTTCTCGTGGAGTGTCCTGAACTATATAACGGGCAAATCGAGGCGACTTGGAAGTCCGATCAGCCGGATTTTACAACGTATGAAGCGATAATCGGTAACGTCGGCAATGCACCTGCTGGCATTTACAGTGCTCTTGTAAGTAAGGAAGCCGCTGAAAATAATCCCGAGGACAAACCGTGGCTAGACCTGACCGCTTACGCGATCACCGATCTTGAGGTTGCCGAATCACCAAAGTTCCCGCCGACGGCAGTGGTTGAAACAACCGGGTTAAGTTTCTACATAGATGAGCTCGTTTCATTTAACGCATCCGGCTCCCATGACAACGACTGCGATGGAAATTCGATAAGCAAGTACGAATGGGACTGGTCGAACGACGGAGTGTATGACGAGGATGGAAAAAAGGCCGACCATTACTGGGACGCGGCCGGTACGTACCTTGTGCAGCTCAGGGTCACAGACAATGAAGACCAGACAGACTGCCTCGATTCACCGATCGAGGTGACCGTTCATCAGGGCGGAGATCCGTATTCGCCGGTCGATGTCACCCCGTCGTGGATAAACGCTTATCCGGGAGATGTATTTGTCGATGGCGATTATGTCTTTACAGCATGTGGGGATAAGGGCCTGCATATCTTTGATATTACTGATCCTGTAAATCCTGTCTGGATAAGCGGGGTCAGTCCACTTGGCGAGTTCGATGGGGTCGTTATATCTGGTGGATACGCATACACTGGATTCACTAACGGTGATATACATGGGATAATGATCGTCGATATCGATCCTCCGGTATCCGCATTTGTCGTCAACACTGTCGAAACACCTCTGAATGTCGAAAGGTTGGCTGTCTCGGGAGCTTACGCGTATGTCGTTGATTCCGACGTTAACCTTGATATCGCCCATCTTCACATAATCGACATCGATCAGCCCGAATCGGCTGAATTAGTCAAGACGGTTGACCTTCCGGGATGGGCAAAGAGCGTAACGGTATCGGATGGTCACGCATATGTCGCAAACGGATACAGCGGACTTCAGATCGCGGATATCGATCCCCCCGAATCCGCCTCAATTATAAATTCGGTCCAGATACCCGGTCTGCCAGCCAGCACATCTTATGGAGTAACTGTATCCGGGAATTACGCGTATGTGGCGAGTGATTACGGACTCAAGGTCGTCGATATCGATCCACCGGAATCGGCGCATGTTGTTCACTCGGTGTGTGACTATGCCTTTGATGTGACGGTATCCGGTGGTTACGCTTATATTCCAAATTTAAGTCATGGGCTGTTAATCGTGGACATCAGCGAGCCGGAGTCCGCTTACCTGGCCAGATCGATTGACATCCCCGGATCGGTTCGGAGGATTGCGGTATCGGAAGGTCACGCGTACGCGGCCGACACAGCTATCGGACTTCTCGTGATCGACATCGATCCCGTTGAGGCGAGTGACATAGTCGGATCGGTATATGGTTCCTCATACGCGGTGTGTGTGGAAGTATGGGGAAACCTCGCGATCGTCGGGGATGACGACGCGGGTCTTTTAATCTACGATATTGAAACACCGGAATCGGCCGATTTTATCACAGCGGTTGAAATGCCCGGATCGCCCAGGGAATTTGCCTCATCTGTCGGATTTACATACATCGCTACATCGGGAATCCAGGTGGTTGATATAGATCCTGCTGAATCGGCTCATATTATCGGTGAAGTTGGTTACACCTACACACCCGGTCAGATTTCAATATCCGGGAGTTTCGCGTATACATCGCACGGCTCGAAACTCCAGATTATCGACATCAGCATGCCCGCGTGGGCGTGGGTAAACAAATCGATCGAAATTCCGGGTGATGCGTGGGGCGTCGCCGCATCGGGTGGTTACGCTTACGTGGCGGGTGGTGGGACCGGACTACAGATAGTCGATGTCGATCCGTATGAATCGGCATTTATTATGAACACCGTGACAACCCCGAATTCTGTGAAACAGGTCGATATTGCAGCGGGATATGCTTACACGGTAAATGGTGGTACCGAGCTTCAGATCATAGACATCGATCCCCCGGAGTCCGCCGGCCTGGTAAATTCGATCACATTACCCGCAAATGCGGGTGGTATTGAGGTCTCCGCGGGTTACGCATACGTCTGGAAAACATACGATCCCGTTGTTTACATAGTCGACATCGATCCGCCGGAAACAGCGGCTGTTATCGGATCGATCGATACCCCGTGCTCGGTATTCCGGGTTGCGGTTGCCGGGAATTATGCTTACATAGCGGATGGCAACGCCGGACCCAGGATTATAAAGCTGTGGTAAAAGTCATTGTCTTTTAAACTGAAAGAACCGTACCGGTTACATAAAGGGAGTGCATTATGATTTCACGTCAGGAGTTTTTTTCGATCATCCTTTTGTTACTGGCTTTCGTGAGTGTCTCCTGTTCGGGGGGTGATCCCGTGACGGGTGTTGTTGTCAGCCCAGATTCCCTTCAGGATAGTATCGAGCGGGATTACACACCTAATCATTACCTGTGGAATTACGGCCTCGTCTATGTAAATACGCATGAGAACGAATTCGAGATAATCCCGGTTCGACATGTGGCCGGCCACTGGAATATTCTTAAATTTCTCGAACAGGGGCCATGCACCGACTGCCTGAAGATAACAGGCGTGGAGCAATCGGGAAACGGGACAGTACTGATCGACATTGAAATAACCCATCCGTTCGATAATGCCAACCTGACAGGTTTCGACGTTCGCGGGATCGCGATGTTCTCCGGAAGTTACGAATTCCCGGCATCGGGACTGAATGTTTCGGACAGGTGGCTCGGGGACGGAGCGCTCGTTAACGCGGACGGGTACACGACTCTCTATAACTACTCCACCATGGGATCGGGACCCGGTGGTCTTGAAGGGTACATTGAGGGTAAATTATCTACCGCCGCAACGCCGGACTCGCTTCTGAACGGATTTAAGAGATTTATCTCCTCGGGAAGTCAGAACACCCGGAACGCCTTCTACAGCGGGGATGCGATCACAGTTACGTACGAAATCGATATGCCGTCAGATGAGTTTATTTTCGGCTATGCGGTTGATGCGTCGTGGGCACCGGCAGTAAGTAAACCCGTTCAGAATCCGATAGATGATTTCGGTCCGGATGCCAATTGCCCCGAAGCATGGAAGATTGCAGTCACCAGCACATATAATGGCGAGGGCCTTAATGCCAGCGGCGGTTCGGCGAAGCTTGTGATCGATGTGTATGATCTTCAGGATACGGATACTGTCCATCCAGTCGTGATCGAATGCCCCGAGCTGTTCGATGGCCAGATCGAGGGGACATGGGTATCGGATGGCGACGGTTTTTCGCAGTACGAGGCCGAGGTGGTCAACACAAATCTTGCGTTATCCGGATACTACCCGGTCCTTGTGAGTAAGGAAGCTATGGAGAACGATCCGGTCGGCAAGCCATGGCTCGACCTGACAGCGTACCAGTTATTCAGCATCAGGGTGGGCTGGCAGGAAAATTATCCGGCTACGGTGGCCACAACATGGCTGAGTTTCTCTCCCGGTGAAATTTCGGTCGATGGCGACATACTGTGTGCGGCTGCCGGTAAGAATGGAGCGATATTGTTCGACATATCCGATCCGGAAAATCCGTACGGTGTGGGCGTTGTCGATCCGACATGGCGTGTCAGCAGTGTCGCTGTTACCGGACATGTCCTGACGATAGCGAGCAATCTCGATTATCCGTACTCAAAGATCGATGTTGCCGACATCGATCCTCCGGAATCGGCCCATATCGTGAAAACTCTCAACTCCTGGGGAGTTGTCAGCGGGCTTACAGCATCGGGAAGCGCGGTCTGCGGAAGGCAATGGCAGCAGAGCATGCATACGCTGTTCATTATAGATGTCGTTCCACCGAGCATAGCTGATTATGTTCCGGGAGTTAATCTCGGCTGGGGATCGTATGGCGATCACTCATCTGCCGACGGTTACGCATGTGTTCCTATTGATGGTGGGTTCAAAGTGGTGGATATCGATCCACCGGAAGCGGTCCACTCGTATTCGACTGTCTTAACCGAGTACAACGGGAACTCGGCTGTGTCCGACGGTTACGCGTATCTGATGGGGCCGGACTCCGGAATGCTTGTAGCAGATATCGATCCACCGACATCCACATATTTCGTTGATATTATCGATATCCCGGTTCCCATGAATGAAATGATTGTGGATGACGGGTACCTTTACGCTTTCGATGATGCAAGTCTGCACATCATGGATGTCGTTCCCCCTGAATCATCGTACCTTGTAAATTCGATCGATCTTGCGGGTGACAGTCCGAGTTCAATTGCGACTTTGGAGGGCTATACCTACGTGTCGGACAGTGTGGCGGGTATCCAGGTCTTCGATACCGATCCACCCGAGTCGGCACACCTCGTAAATATTATGGAGACACTGAGCGATGCATCCGGTGTGGCAGTTGATGGCGGCTATGCATATCTCGCTGATGCGTACGGGCTTCAGATAGTCGATATTGACCCGGTCGAATCGGCATCGATAGTAAAATCGGTCGATGCGCCGGAGGTGGCAATGAAAGTGGTGATTTCAGGATCGCTTGCGTATGTTGCGGATGGCGAGACCGGGCTTCTGATAGTTGATATCGATCCGCCCGATTCTGCTTACATTCTGAATACGGTCGATACCCCCGGTTACGCATGGGGCGTTGCCGTGCAGGATGGATATGCGTATGTTGCGGACGGCGCCGAGGGATTGCAGATTATCGATGTCTTCCCGCCGGAATCGGCATCGGTTGTATGTTCAGTTCCGACATCGGTTCCGGCATTCGCGGTTGCGACGATGGACGCTTATGCTTATGTGGCCGATAGTGACGGGTTGAGGATTGTCGACATCGATCCACCCGAATCGGCATATATCCTGCACGGAGTCGATACTCCCGGAAGCGCGCGCGGGATAACGATTTCCGGAGATTACGTTTTCCTCGCTCATCAGGGCACATGGAATGAAGGGCTGCAGATAATCGATATCAATCCCCCCGAACAGGCCTATATCTATAAGACAATAAACACGTATGGCTGGATAGGCAGTGTCTCGGTGTCGGGAGGCTACGCGTATATCCCGATCGATCCGGGATTTGCGATATATGATATCGATCCTCTGGACTCGATGTATAAGGTCAAATCGTTTGCCACCTCGTCAGGTGTTTCCGAAATAGTTATCCTGGACAATTATGCGTTCCTGGCGGGAGGTTCATACGGGTTGAGGATAGTAAAACTGTGGTGATGTCAGGTGTTATGTCAGTTTGTGCCGACTATCAACAGGTCACCATCATTCCACGAACAGGCTCAAAAACTCGATCATCTCGCCCACATATTCGAGCGAAAACTCGAAATCAGGAAGCTTCGGCGGCGCTTTGAACGTCCGATCGCCCGACGTGTCATTCAGGACCATGTAGCACTCATCGAACTCGTCGATCCCGATGACCGCGCGCTCATCGCCGTCGGTGTCGAAGATCACAAGCCCGACACGCCCGTCCTCCGTGTCAAGCGGACCGAGTATCGCGACCGTGTCTCCGGACGAGTCGACTATCTCCACCTTCTGCGATCGGAGGGTGTCGTTACGGGTGAGAACTGTCGCGGCGGTGAACGCGATGTTTATTATGACGCAGATGAAAAGGATCCAGAAACCGGGCACGAGCCACTTCGTCGCCCATCTGGGCTGCGTTGATGGAACCTGATCGGGTGTGTGGATGGTCATAGCGATGTCCTCCTCTGACATTGGACATTGTACCGGATTAAAAGTTGCGACGGGACTGGTGGTGTATCTGGCCGGTTGTTGCAGAAATATGTGGAGATTATTCCCGATATTATGATAAACTGGTGTATTAATATAGTTTAAGTGGCTGAGGATTACAGGAGGCATTAAAAAATGGCAAACCCGGAACACTTGAAGATTCTTAAACAGGGAGTAGATGTCTGGAATGAGTGGCGGGAGGAGAATCCTGAGATAATACCTGATCTCTCTGGTTCGCAGTTATGGGGTAAGTACCTCTACGAGGCGAACCTATGCAATGCGAACCTCGCCCGCATGCATCTTCACAATATAAATTTTTATTATGCTAACCTTTTAAATGCTGACCTAAGTAATGCAGATATATCTCTTTCAAGATTCCGGTTTGCTAAGCTTAAACATGCAAATCTCCAAGGTTTGTCTGTAATGGAATCAGATTTTAGTTATTGCGAACTTGATGATGTTGATTTTTCTGAAGCAACATTATGGATGGATGACATGAGTGGTGCATCGTTATTAAATACAAACTTTAAAGGCGCTGAATTTGGGCTTTTAAATTTCAATGTTGTTGATTTAAGTAAGTGTAAGGGGCTTAGTTCAGTAATTCATGTCGCAAATTCATCAATAGGTATCGATACAATCTTTGAATCCAAAGGAAAAATCCCCGAATCGTTTCTTCGTGGTGCCGGTGTTCCGGAAATATTTATCACCTACATGCACTCCCTGATCGATGAAAACCCTATCGAGTTCTACTCGTGCTTCATCAGTTTTGGAGAGCCGGACAGGGAGTTTGCCGACAGGCTGTACGCAGACCTTCAGGCGAAGGGTATACGCACATGGTACTGGCATGAAGACCACACGATAGGCGCGAAAACCTGGAAGGAGATTCATCAGAAAATCAGACTCTACGACAAACTGATGGTTGTCTGCTCGAAGGAAGCGTTGGCGAGGGAGACAGTTATCAAGGAAATCGAGCGTGCGCTGCAGACGGAAACGCGGGAGGGAACCGAAATCCTGTTCCCGATCCGAATCGATAATTACATCTTCGAATGGGACCATTATCTTAAGGACGAATTGACGAACAGGAACGTGGGTGATTTTAGAAACTGGGATACCGATAACGGTAAGTACCAGAAATCCCTTAAGAGACTAATGAAGGGTCTTGGTAAGAAGGATATCTGAGTTAGAATTCAGGGTAACTTTACCGCATCACACCCACAGCCTGCGCTTCGCTGGCCTGTGGGCGCCACACAGGTTCTTAAGATCATTGGGGGGTATTACTCATCGAATTATTATTTCTTACTACCGGCTTGTTTCTTCTTTAACTCCCGCACCATCATTTTAGTCATGATTACCGCGCCGAGTTTCGCGATCGCGTTTCCGCGAACATTGTCGTGAAAATACGACCGGCCCTTTTCGTACCAGCCCTTCGATTCGAAATACGCGTTGTCGGTCGGGGAATCATCGCCGATCGTACGGTAGATCTCCCTCATGCTGAGGAAGTGAAGGTAGTCGTACATCCCGAGTTTCTTCGGACGTTTTTCGGTAATTGCCCTGAACAGATTACCAGCGACCTCGTCGGTCCGGTCCTTTCTGTACATAAGCGGCTTAAGCGAAAAATTATCGGGAAGCGCGTTCAGGCCGAGTTTGTCGACGACATCGAACCCGATGCCGGAAGCGATTCCCGCCATGTACTTGAGTGTGTCATCGAGTCCGGGATTCCCCGCTGCCGAGACAACGACGGCGTACTTGCCGAAGAAGCACGGCCTGTGAAGATTGTAGGCAAAGCGATCGATGAATATCTTGAAAAGCCAGGAGACAGTCATCGCGTAGGTCGGGCTTACGAACACAACTCCATCCGACTCGTACAGCTTCCTTATTAATTCATCCCGTCCGTCCTTCTCGGGGCACTTGTCCTCGCCATTTATGAAGCACGCGAAACATCCGCGGCACGGGTTCAGCGGGTAATCGATGAGATGGATGTACTCGAACTCGACGTCGCCGAGTTCCTTCATCTTTCTCTCGATGTTCTGCGTGATCCTGAATGTGTTTCCCCTGTGCGGGCTTCCAAGAATGGCGAGAATCTTCAAAGTAATCTCCGGTAGTTATTTTGTTTTTAGACTGAAATTTGCCCTGCGCTGTCACTCACTGCGCGAGGGGCACAAACCTCTTACCACACATTCCGGGCAGTTTGGTTTCTGCGATTTACACACCCTGCGTCCGTGGCGGATCAGGAAAATATGAAACGGGTAGCGTAGTGCGTCCGGCGTGATCCCCATCATCACCCTAAACGCGTTCTCCGCCGATGCCTTCCGAGAATTGCGAGAATCTTCAAGGTAATCTCCGGTGGCAATGAGTTTACAGGGGATATTAACGGAAACCTGGACGAATCCGAACAATTTTTCAGCGTCTTTACTTATAAGAATTAGTATCGGCAAGGTATTACAGGCAGAAAAATGTACCTTTAACGAAATTTCTGGCATCCAGTTACTCAATGGGTAATTCGTAGGTCACATAGTCGAACCATGTCTGCCAGCCATCCTGGCCTAAGTCCCTCAGTATTATTTTAGTAAAGTATGGTGGGTCTTTATGGTATAAAATTGAACCCTCCGCGCAGTTCCTGACATCATTATGATCCCCGCATTCCTCATGCAACACAAACTCATTCGGAGTGTCGGAGGTCGAGCATCCCAGGATATCAAGCAGTGAGGTTTCATTAAATGGGGTATAAGCAGCACTGATGGGGCTGCAATGTAAGTTCCGCGAGATGACCATAAGCCCCGAACTGGTTTGGTCGGGCCAGTGAAATCTCCAGTGGGATACTTCAGGATCGTATGGATCGCCTTCTCCCGGATTTCCATCGCAGTCCTTCCAGTGAACCATTAGATCCCCGTCCTCCGTGGCTGAAAATCCCCGGGCAGTTTCAAAGTCCCAGTGACGATGATCTCCGTCAGTTTTAATCATAGGATCAATTGTGGGATCGCCCGTTTCATTATTAAAGACCAGGAACGGAACCAGGAAGTCGGTTAATTCGCAATGGTAGATGACTGAATCGCCTACATTAACTGATACTTTTAGTTGTTTCTCAGGAAATTGATCAAAAGTATGGTCATCACTAATATCGCATGTCCATTTTCCCTGACCTGTTGTGACCAGTTCATTCAATAATAACCAGTCACCGCCATCTTCAATTGACCACAGTGAAGCATCAACAATCTCAACCGGTGCGTTTGGCATCAGCGCGGCGGAGATCAATCCATCGCGGATTGAGTCATACATGACGTAATCAAACAAATTTTCATCAGCAGTTGCGGTAAACGTAACATATTCAAAATACACACGGTGCGCGTCCATGCCATAGGAGTCATCCTCTATAATCTCCGAAAACCTTAATTTTACATAATGGTGGCCGGTCCAGATCAGGAACATAGACCCGCCGGTGGCCTGATCGCCGGATGTCTGTGCATGCACCTGATACATCGTTGATGTGTTCCCCATAAGCGAATCATAGGTATGCTCGATTTCGTAAAGCCTTAGGTTATCGAAAGCATCAACAGGGGTTCCTTCCGGTAGGTTTAACCACTTCAGTTCATCGCAGGTGCCGTCAGGGTTGAATATGATCGTCGGCCAGGATGAGTTATCGGCATGTTCAAGCAAAATATGCGCTTCAGGAACACCGGGATATTCATATGGCGTGGTCCCGTAATCAAAGTTGTATTTCCTCCTCATTTCATATGTGTCCTCACACCAGCCATCATCCCCGGAGTGAAGGTAATCTCGTCTGTTAATAAGGGGATTGCACCCAAACACTGTCGACGTTATCTCGTTACCGATGGTATTGACAACCCGAAGAAGTCCTAAGCCATTCGGCCCGTAAAGATCACCATAAATTCCAAGGGCATCCATGTCCCTGAACCACGTGTTACCCTCCTGCTGAACAAGGTGCACGGAATCCTGTCCGAAAATCTCAAGGGTCACACTGTATATGGGGTACCCGCCATTTGAATCAACATCGGCTTCAATTGTGTTGTGATTGCCATCCCAATATGTGGATATAATTTCCGGACTAATGTCACTCAGGTCGTAAATAATCTCCAGCTCATTATTGAGTAGAGGCGTTTGAACATACACATCGGATTCAGAATCAGAATCATCTAAATAAGTGATAATGAGGCCTTCGAGATGTTCCTCATCATCGTTACCGGATGCGGAATATTTCATACCGAATTCCTGAAGAAGATCCAGACTCCAGAACACTGAACCTGCGGGGAAATTTTCAAGATTATGGCTGCCTCCTGACTTGTCAACAAACGATACACTATCAATGTCATAATAATCCGTAAGGCAAACATGAACAGCCTGAGCTGATTCGTTAAGTGTTGCGAAATGAATGTCAGGCCCCTGAAATTCCTCACTTACTTCTAATCTTGGGGGGCGTAGCCCGATTTCAGCACTGGGTCCAATAACTGTATCAACAACATTGTACTCCGGAACCGGGTCGTCGAACTGATGCTCGTCATCGAATTGTTGTTTCTGGACAATAAGGCTATTGCAGGTTTGTTCGTCAAAAGCTATATGCCAGTTAATTAAAGGCATTTCAACTATTGAGCCATCATCATCGATAAACGGAATAACGGGTTCATCATCAGCATTTGTGTAGCCATCCGTAAGCCATAGTAATGCATCACGTAAGGTTGTCTGTGGGGACGATGGGCTGTCATCTGCATATACCTGTGAAAGTATAGTAATATCCTGGCCGCTGTCGACAATAACATCAGCGCAGACTGCGTCAATACGAGACATGTACTCGCTCCAGCTCCCGGCTGAAGTCCAGATACCTCCATCAAGCATCATGACATCCGCCAGCATTTGGTTCAGTACAATTTTGACCGGCGCCCCCGATTCAAGGGCTTTCAGTTCTGCCAGCGTCAGATAGATACTATCGATTCCGGTGCCAGTGTCTACTGAATCAATCACCCAGTGAACTCCCTCTCCAGCAGGATAAACATCCCCTGGAGCAAGTATGTTTATCTGTGAGTTACCCTGTTCGAATGTGCCGACAGCAAGGCCACCTATCATTAAAGTGAAGGTTGGAATAATGTTACTGGCCGTGGCGGTACCGGTATTATAAACTTTCAAATATAGCTTTATCCTTGCAGCCTCGGATGGATTATAACAGGTGGCAGTATCCCAGCTGTTGGTTAACGTAGTGGAACCACCGTTCGATCTTGCCCAAGTGTTTGTTGACTCAAAGCCCCAGTTATGAGTTGTGCTCGCATTGAATTTTACTGAACCTTTTTTCCCAACACCGGAACTTCCGACTTCCCACCCAAGTTCAACTTCAAATCCCGCAGTAAATCCGTGGCTATGCGAAGTCGAATTTTCATACTGAGTGGACACTTCCCATTCTGTTCCTTCTGTTTCCTGTCCTCCTTCACTATTTGTTATGTCCTGAACTAGTGTGATCGAGTAACCTTCCAGTACTATCTCAATATTGGGAGCCGCGGCAACCATGGGGGAATCGCCCGGAGCCAGAACCGAAACGTCCATGTTCGCCTTCGTGGTTTCCATATAATCAGAATATGGGTCCTGGTCGGTCGATATCTGCATAGGATCGGTTTTGTAATACTCAATCTCAACATCTTCCCCATCCCACTGGCTGAATGTCCCGGAAATCCAGTCCCATGTGTAACCGTAATATTCAAGATAGTTCGGGATGCCATCCTCATCGGTGTCTACAGCCTCACCATCATGTTCACCGTCATTGTTTACATCGGATGTGTTATTAGCTAGTGTTCCATCCCCGTCTCTCGGAAGCAGATCATCAGGGTCATAGTCAGGCATCTGGAAGAAGTTGTAACCGAAGAGTTCGTCGTAGTCGAAGAAGAAATCCTTGTCGACATCCCTGCTTTCGGGATCGGAACCGATAAAAGTCTCGCAGTCATTCGGTATGCCATCCTCATCTGTATCGATATCCGATGACTGGTTAATTTTTGTGTGGAGAATTCCCAGGTTCATGGGAATCGTGAAATTAGAGTCCGATATATCGTGATTCGGTGGGTATCCGGCTTCCTGAATCCTGAGTCGGCAGTTTAGCTCGGTAGAGGGCCAGTTGACCGGGTCGAGAATCCAGGGCCAAAGTGCCCATGTATCTTCTGTAATATCGAAACTGCCTGTGTTTGGAACGTCTGCTGCAAGCAGATAATCAAAGGTTGTACCCCCATTCGTGGACATCCAGATATGAACGAACGGTATGTCTCCGCTCCACTCCCAGGAAATTGAGTACTCATTACCGATCAGGATTTCTTCTCCGCCATTGGGAGTAATAAGATCGATGTAGTACACACCTTCCGGATTGACGGTGAAAACGTCGTCGCTTTGGTCATAAACCATCGGGCTTTCGGTATTGGAAATTTTAATGATGTCCTGAGAGCCATCGGCCCATGAGGGAATAGTCCATTCGTATACACCATCATTGGATGTTGACGCTTCAATCTCGTTTTCAAAAGTTTCGCCGGCATTTTTTGATAACTCAATTCTCACATAAGGAATATCTGGTTGTGCATCCCACTTAACCAGAATTTCCGAGCCTACACCCCATGTTTCCGAGCCGTTGGGTGAAATAACTGTGATCGCCGGAGGACTCTCTGCAAGTATAGAGAAATCGCAATCCGATTCATCGTATGCATCAAAGTTATCCGCGTCGATGATTTTTATCCTGCAATTGGTGCTTATGTACTCGTCCGGGATTGAATACCAGTTGTAACTGCCGTCATTTGGTGTGGATAGCGTAATGGGATGCGAGTAACTGTCACCACTGTCGGTCGAGAGGAGGATTGCCACGTTATTTACTTCATCAGCAGCATACCATTCGATCTCCCTGTCATCGCCGACACTCCAAAGTTCATTGCCGTTGGGAGACAATAGAATCACTTGATTGTTACTATCACTTACCGGAATAGTTTTAATTGCATACGCAGCCAGTTTCGCATTTGAAGGGTAGTCAGAATCCGAGCTGGGTGGTATGTATGAGTCCGGTTCACGTGAAAATACCGAAACTAAAATCTCCTGATTCTCAAGTCCTGCAGGATGCACGCCAGGTATAACAACTTCAAAAATCCCACTGCAGTTTGATGTGCCACTCTGGGGGGCCAAATCGCACTCAATTGGATCCTCAAAAAGTGTCGGAGATTCGATCCATATTGACTCGATCTCCCCGGAGATTCCGTCAGGGTTGTCGGGAGCCTGCCAGTCGAAAACCTCTACCGAGAGAACAAGATCGCCCCCTTTATTCTGGTCATCCACATACCACAAGGACGAGTTTGAAGAATCGACGCAGATGTGGTAAGCCTCCGGACAATTCGCGTCCTGTGGAAATTCTCCTATCGGTTTGGGATCAGGGGAGTTACCGGTCGGGGGTGCCCAAGAAACGTCCAGTGCGTAATGGAATCCCAGCTGCGGAGCACCCTGGAATTCCTGGAACTGAATCTGGTAGTTTCTGGTAATTGTCCCATCGGTCAGGTCCGTAGAAAATGTTCCCCTGTTCGACTGGTTGATATGAGGTGTAACAGGGTCGTTCGGCCCGAGTGGGTCTGAAAAGTACTTATAGGGGTTTAAGGTTGTTGTAGGGATCAGGTAACTCGGAACGACACGGGAGTCGTCATAACCAAATATGCCTGCCGATGTGAACTCAACAGCGTTCCACCAACGCGTATAACCGTCAGCATTCAGCACGCGACATCCATCAGGTCCATTATATATTATTCCGTTGTCAGTCTTAGACGTAATTACATCTCCCGGACCCATGAAAATACCACGGACATCGAAGCCACGGAAATTCGAGTCTGGGAGAGGATGCGTAATGCTGACATCACAATCGAGAATTCTTGTGTCGTAATTGAATGAGTTGATGCTGAAATTAATTCCAACAGGATCCGACTCGATTGCCAGCCTCGAGAGATTCATATGGAAAGCTGTTCCCCGAAGGGGAATAATTTCAAGTAATCCCGTGTCTTTGTTGGTGATACCCTGCCAGAATCCCCATAAGTTATGTCCCCCGCTGAATTCCTGGGTTTCCTTATTTTCGGTCAAGACTAGCTGATTTGGGTTCATTGACGGCGTTACCGGAGAATTAGTAGTATTGCCTGAGCAACCCACAAGCGTGATCGTAACTGCAACGATACAGAATGAAATACCAGCTCTGAACATTGTTGCCCCCTTATATAGATTTTAGTGATTAAATATCTACCTGCTAGTCGCCGAAAAATTAATATTACTAAAATATTTAAGAATTACAATATATTTTATGGTAAATATCAAATCCAATTTAATATATTATGAATTAGACGGTATGTAGTATTACTAGTCTGATCCCGGTCCCGAAGGATATTTCGGAGTAAGCAATAGCTATAACTTGTGCAACCTCACTTTTATCATACTAATTAAATAATTACTCAGAAATCAGGAGGTCCTGAAAATACGCAATGCCGAAAAAAATTAAGAAATTTTTTTTATGGTTGGTAATTTGGACGTATCAGTATTACAAAAAAAACATATACACCCTGCCTGAGCCTTCCTGTCTGCGTCAACCAATAGTATTGATAGAGTGTTGCCAATTAAATATCTTGATGGATTTGTCGGTTTTTAACGAGGTTGATTAATTTGTCACTCACTGCGCGAGGGGCACAAACCTCTTACCACACATTCAGGGCAGTTTGGTTTCTGCGATTTACACACCCTGCGTCCGTGGCGGATCAGGAAAATATGAAACGGGTAGCGTAACTCTTCCGGCGTGATCTCCATCATCACCCTGAACGCGTT
>Ga0272441_10003619_pt1 | contig 29172 bp, 22 predicted proteins | sample SSMProp6N_FD_193582 | JGI IMG/M metagenome (GOLD analysis project Ga0272441, IMG submission 193582) | Marine sediment archaeal communities from Little Sippewissett salt marsh, Falmouth, MA, United States - SSM-Prop-6N | ecosystem: Environmental > Aquatic > Marine > Wetlands > Sediment ... | reverse complement strand
AGCCACACTGCCGGCGCTGTCAGTTGCCGTCCGACTACACGGGCGTGCGCCTCGATGCGTCCGGGATCTGTAACCGTTGCCGAACGTGGGACGACCAGGCTTCGCTGTACGGGGACTTTGATCGTCATCAACCCCTGCTGACACAGCGCCTTGAGGCGACCCGCGGACGCTATCATTACGATGCCGCCGTCGGCCTCAGCGGCGGCAAAGACAGCACGTACGTTCTGCACCGAATGACGCATTCCTACGGTGCTAACTTGTTGGCGATCACGCTGGACAACGGGTTCCTCAGCGACTATGCCTGGCAAAACATCCGGACCATCACCCGTGCCACCGGCATCGATCATCTAGTCTACCGCCCGGACTGGGATGCGATGCGAGAGCTGTACAGGGTGGCTGTTCGCAGGTTCGGCGATCCCTGTTTCGCATGCTCCGTCGGTGGATACGTTCTGTCCATTCGCGGCTGCCACGACCTTCGCATCCCGTACTTCGTTCATGGCCGATCTCCAATGCAGATGTTCCGGGATCTGTACCCGGGAACGCGGGATCCCGGCCTTGGCATCTTGCGCGCGAACCTTCGCCCCTATGACGCCCACGCGCTAGGCACGCACTACGGCAAGTTGATCCGGAGACTCAGGCTGCTCCTGTTCGCGTCGGTTCGACGCCCTGCGTTGCGTCGCCGCATCACCCAAGAGCTGTTTGGCGCGGGCGTTGCGGGCGCCGCGGTGGTGCCCGAGTTCCTCGCGTTCTTTCTGTACGAACCGTACGACGAGGAAGCGATCAAGCAATACCTTGAGTCGTTCGATTCCGGCTATGCACGCCCCGACGGCGACGCGGTGCTCGGCCACGGCGACTGTCTCATTCATGACGCCGCCGACTACCTGTTCCAACTGAAATACGGGGTACCTCGCGTCCTCCCCGACGTCGCAGCGATGGTTCGCCGGGGAGACATCGCCGCCGAAGAGCTGACCGCGATCGTTGCCGCCAACACCCCGTCGGAGGAACAGGTGGAAGCCTCCGTTCGGCACCTGCTCGAGCGCATCGAGATGTCGCGAAAGGAGTTCGACGCGATCGTGCAGCGTCTCAAGAGCCGGGCGCAACGCAAGAAGCGATCGCCGTGAATCCATGGGCGATCGTCCTGACCGTCGCGATCGGTGCACTCATCGGCTACCTGTTGTTGTGGCCCGTGCCGATCGCCCCCGAACGCTGGACGCCTCCCCAAGCGCCGGCGTTGACCGGCGACTACCAACCAAACGACCTGTTGGCAGCAACGCAGAAGCTACCGGCCGGTCCGTCGCCGGAGAGTGTCGCCGTCGACGCGGATGGGCACATCTTCACTGGCTTGCTCGACGGCACGCTCGTTCGTGTCGCGCCGGGCGCGGAGCCCGTCGTCGTCGCCGAGACGGGAGATCAGCTACTGGGGATGGCGTTCGATGCTGCCGGCAATCTGATTGCGTGCAACCTGAACGGTCGCTTGCTGTCGGTCTCCGCCAACGGCGACATACGCACGCTGGTTCACGAGGTCGACGGGGTTCCGCTGAAGCTCGTGAACGACGTCGATATCGGACCCGACGGCACGATCTACTTCAGCGAGTCCTCAACCGAGACCACGGACACGGTCCTCGATCTGCTGCAGCACCGAGGAGACGGACGACTGCTCGCCTACGATCCCGTGACCGGAACGACTGAGGTTCTGTTGACGGGCCTGTACTACGCAAACGGTGTGGCCGTCAGCGCCGATGGATCGTTCGTGCTCATAGTCGAAACGACGGCCTACCGCGTGCGGCGGGTTTGGCTGTCGGGACCTCGTCAAGGAGAAGACGAGATCTTTATCGACAACCTGCCCGGGTTCCCCGACGGCATCTCGTGTGACGAGGACGGCGTCTTCTGGCTCGCGCTGATGAACCCGCGCAATCCATTCATCGACTGGAGCATGGAGCATCCGTGGATCCGAAGGGTAGCCGCTCGTCTTCCACTGGCTTGGTTCGCCGGCGCTGCGCCGCGATACGGCTTCGTGCTCGGGATGAACGTCAATGCGGACGTCGTTGCCAACCTGCAGGATCCCTCCGGCCGCCACTACGCCGGAATCTCATGTGTCGTCCGGCACGACGACCGCCTCTACTTCGGCAGCCTGCTCGAAGACAGCGTCGGTGCCCTTCCGTACCCATGGCGTGCATGCACACGCGCGATACGATAGGATAGGAGATCGTCACTAGGGAGGTCTGACGCAAAGATGCCGAGAATACGTAGATGGTTTTGCAAGCCGGGCGTAACGGAGGTCCTCATGCTCGTAGCGCTCACTGCAGTTGGCTTGGGGATGGATCGGTGGTTCTTCTGGGTTCACCATGGCGTGCAGAACTTCACCGCGAGCGCGTCGAGCATCTACTTCCCATTGGCAGGATGGAATCTGGCGATTCTCTTGCTCGTGCCAATTGCTGCCAGCCTGTCCCGCAGAAGGCGCATAGTCCTGGCATCGGGGTTCATCTGTGTGGGTTTGATCGCCATCGCGATGCAGCTCTCGTATCCGCCACTGACCGGCGGCTGGCTCTCGGATATGTTCCCGCGCATCAGCTACTGGCATGCCGTGCATGCGCGCACCTGGCATTGCATGAGTCTCCGCATGGCACAGGAGCTGTTCTGGATCGGCGCTGCGATCTTGGCCAGCGACCCTTTGGTTCGTTCGTCCGACCGTGAACCGAGTAGACTGCGCGCCGTGATCCTCCTCATCCTTGCCATCAGCGTGGCGGCAGTGGGACACTGGCTCGTCGAGGAGTGGATCGGCATCGGCCAGATCCTTGCCGGCGTCGGGACTCAATCGTCCTGGCTCTCCATTCACCGAGGAGATCTACTTGTGATTGTCATGCTCGCGCTCTCTACGACCATCTGGGTTCTCGTATTGACTGCCACTCGGCGAGCGCGATGGATCGCCTTTCCATGGTTGGTTCTGGGAATCGGGCTCAGCGCGCTTCATCTGCTTTCAAACTCGCTTCGCGAAGCCGGGAGCGTCTTCTACAACAAGCTCTATGTCCCGATGTGGTCTGCGTACGGGTGGCTGCTGAACCCATGGTTGGCCTCGCGCCTCTTGCTGATTGGCATTCTTGCCCTACTGCTTGCACGTGCGCGGAGCAAACTCGCCCCACAGCCTGAATACCACAGCCTCTGACCAATCAGCGCGGATAGTGTAGGTCCACGAACCCCGAACCACGCACCGCGGACTGTGAACCGCGGACCGCCAGCTACGAGCAACGCGCTACGGGCAACGAGTGGGGCGATTTGTCGTCTTGACGTTGTAGCGCTATGATGGCATGAGGTGACGTTATGGTCAAGCGTGCAACCATCTATTTCGATCCTGACATCCACAAGGCACTGCGCTTGAAGGCGGCGAGCACGGACACGTCAGTGTCCGATCTTGTGAACCGTGCGGTGCGGCAGGCACTCGAGGAGGACCGGGAGGATCTGAAGGCCGTCGACGATCGTGTCGCAGAACCGACGATCACTTACGAGGCGCTGCTCGAAGACCTGAAGGCGCATGGCAAGATATAGCCTTCGGTTCAAGAAGTCCGTCCCCAAAGACCTGCGCAATCTGCCAAAACGCGATGTAGGGAGGATCCTCCGTCGGATCGAGTGCCTCGCCGACGACCCGAGACCCCGAGGATGCGAGAAGCTTTCAAGCCGAGAGGTGTATCGTGTTCGTCAAGGGCGCTACCGAATCCTGTACGAGATCGCGGACGACGTGCTGATCGTCCTCGTCGTCAAGGGCGGTTCGCGCGACACTGTGTACCGGTAGTCTGCCGAAGGCTCGACCGTAGGACTTGCAGTGTCCAGCCGCGCGTAGCTAGTTGCTGCTCCTACCCCGGTCTGTTGCTTCTCACTCGTAGCTCGTCTTCTGCCTATCCGGCCCAGAGAATGACAACACCTCTTCCCGTCATTCTCCAAGGAACCCATCGAACCCTGTGGGTTCGCGGGTTCCCCGTTACTCGTTGCCGAAGCACCGGGCGTAATCCGACACCAGCAGCCGGAACGGCGGTTCGTCCTCGTTTATTTCGGGGAAGCGGCCGACGGGCTCGTGGAAGCGGTTGTCGATGTGGTCGTCGTTGACGCTGGAGACTTCACCGGTGAGCACGCGATCACCGACGGCCCAGAAGCTGTGATACAGCTTCGGCGTCAGCGTGATGCTCTCGCCGGGAGTGAGCGAAATGATATGTCCGGCGGGCACACGATGGCGAACGCCGTCGGTTGAGAAAGTCACGTCGCCGCCGCTGAGTCCGTCGTCGGGGTCCGCGGTGAACAGCTTGATCTTCAGCGTTCCGCCGCCGCGGTTGATGATGTCCTCGGTCTTGCTCCAGTGGTAGTGCATCGGCGTCACCTGGTCGACGTTGACGATCATGATCTTCTCGGCGTACGTCTTCCCGCCGACATCGGACAGCGACCCGTTCCGCACCGTGAACAGGAGCAGACCGAGCTCGTCGAACCGGCCTTGGCCGAAGTCGGTGATGTCCCACCCCAGACCGTTGTCGAGGATCTCGCGGACGCTTTCGCGATCCTCCGGCCAGTCAGCAGGCGCCCAGTGCGCAAACGGCGGCAATCGGAAGCGATGCTCGTCGAAGAATGCCACGGCATCTCGAATCAAGGCGTTGACCGTCGAACGTTTCATGCGATCCTCCAATCTGCGTTCAGTCGTATCGCGGTGCGTACGAGTCGAAGAGAGAGTATACGCGCAGTGCTGCGACCGCCCGCTCGCGGTCCCAGTCCGACGGGACATCGCACGTGACGGCCACGTCCCGATGCGCCGGCAGGTCGAAGCCATTGTCGCTAAAAACGGTGTCGGGCAAGCCGTCGAGCGCAACCTCGACGAAGCGAGCCAGCGAGGTCGCGCGCAGCACGATCGACAGTTGCGACCCGTCGACCGATACGCTCGTTTGGATTTCCGGCTCCTTGAGATCCAGGTGCTTGGACGCAACCAGTGGATGTACGGTCAGCGACGGGCGGGCGCCGCCCTCGCTGCACTCGCAGACGAGGATGCAGCCATCCCGGCCGTGTTCCGCAACGCAGTTCGCAACCTCGACTGTGGCGACGGATGCGTCCGCTTGCGGTGGCACTGTGACCGTCCGCCCTCCAGCAACGACCGCGTCGCCATGCAACGTTTCCACGGTCCATCGCACGTCCACCGTGACCGGTTGGAGACGATCGTTGGTCACGTGGAGGGCCACGTCCCCGTCCTCCTCGATCGTCGATAGCAGCACCGGCGCGTAGAAACGCCGAGCAGCGTAGTGCAACGCCTTCCATCGCCCGTAATAGTCAATCGACGACCACGACGCGACCGGCCAGCAATCGTCGAGTTGCCAGTACAGGACGCCGCCGACGCGCTCACGGTTTCGCCGCCAATGCTCCACGCCGATGCGAATGCCTTCGGCTTGCAGAACATGACTGAGGTAAATCCACCCCGCAAACGATGTCGGCATGCGGAAGTGGTCGGCCATCTGGGCGATGATCAACCCGTTTCCGTGGTTTCCCCGCTGATGGTGCTCCATGACCGCGCTTGTCAGGTTCCGGTCCTCCGGATCCGCGTAGGCCTCGATCGTCGACATCGTGGGAAACGCCTGAAATCCAAACTCGCTCATGAAGCGCGGCGTGAACTCCCGGAAGGCGGAGAATGGCTTGCGCCCGTGCCACACGTCCCAGAAGTGCGCGTCTCCCCGCGCCGGGTCGTTCACGGGGGCGTCCATCGCCCCGGAAGACGGTGAACTCGCCCAGTACGCAACGTCGGGCGCAAGGTCGCTCAGCCAATCCGGCAGGGTGGTGTAGAAGAACCGGCGATACGCGTCACGAAGCACTTCCCAGTCCGGCAGACGCGTCGTTTCGTCCGGCGGCGTCGCCAGCGCCTGCAGGGCGGGGATCCTTTGCGCTGCCGCGATCAGCTCGTCCTCGCCTTGGTGCTTGCTCCAGCCCCACGCTTCCCAGCCTTGGTTCATCTCGTTGTTGCCGCACAACAGCGCCAGGCAGGCGCGGTGGCGGATGCGCCGGACGTTGTCCTCGACTTCTGCACGCACGCTGTCGACGAAGCCTGCCTCGTCGAGCGGGTAGACGCTGCACGAGAAGGCGAAGTCCTGCCACACGAGAATTCCGTAGCGGTCACAGAGATCGTAGAGCCGCTCGTCTCCATACGTTCCGCCGCCCCAGATGCGAAGCATGTTCTGATGCACGGCGGCCGCATCGCGGACGCGTCGTTCGAGACGCGCAGGCGAGATCCGCGGCGCGAACGTGTCGGGCGGGATCCAATTGGCACCCTGGGCGAAGATGGACACGCCGTTGGCAACGAACCGGAACCGCTCGCCCCACGTGTCCGGCGTTCGGTCCAGTTCGATCGTGCGCAGTCCCAGCTGGAACGCGCGGGAGTCGAGATCGCGCCCGTCCGCACACAGCCCAACGGCAACTGTGTACAGCGGTTGATCGCCGTAGCCGTTGGGCCACCACAGTTGTGGATCGTCGATCGTCAGGACGAGCTCGCCCGCGTCGCCGTGAAGTGTGGCCGTCGTTTCGCCGGCGGGTGCTCCGTGCGGGTCGATCACACGAAGCCCGATCGCCAGATCGCCGTCGGTCCAGCGATCGACCTCGACAGCGGCACGGATGCGGGCCTTGCCGTCGGCGTGCTCCTGGCGAAGGTGCACGTCCGCCAGTCGCGCGATCGAGTGTCCTTCGATTCGAACGTCCTTCCACACGCCGACTGTCGGCAGCTGCGGTCCCCAGTCCCAGCCGAAATGGTAGGGCGCTTTGCGGAGATGGGGCGCGCCGGGCAGCTGGTCGACGACCGTCGTCATCGGCCGCACCGCCTGACGGGCGGCGGCTTCCCGCACCGGGCTGTCGAAGTGCACGACCAGCACGTTCTCCTCGTCCTCGAGATGCCTGCCGATCTCCCATTCCCAACGGCGGTATTGATTATCGACCCTGCCAAGCATTCGTCCATTCAGTTCCACGTTCGCCAGCGTATCCACGCCGTCCGCGACCAGGAACAGTCTCTCCTCACGTTGCAGTTTTGGGGGAAGGACGAATCGCGTGCGGTACGTCCAGGCGCGCTCCGCGACCCAGCCAACGCGCAGATCTTGGTCGCGAACGAACGGATCGGGGATCTCTCCCAGCGCGAGCAGATCGGTATGCACGCAGCCGGGTACGGTCCCCTGCCGCCACGCCCCCTCGCCACGGTTGCGGAACTCCCACGCGCCGGACAGGGAGTGCGCGTTCACGTCCTCTCCTCACCGGCAATGCACCCGCATGCGACTTGATGATCCGGCTCCACTTCGATGAGCCCCGGACGGACCGTTCGGCAATCCGCTCCCTTCTCCTTTCGCGTGCAGCGCGCGTAGTACACGCAGCCGGATGACAGATCGTCTTGCTGAGCACGCAGCTCGATCTCCACGTCCTCCCACTTCTTGTCCAATCGAGGCACGGACTCCATCAGCATCTTCGTGTACGGGTGGATGGGACGCGTGTAGATCTTCTCGGTCTTGCCGTATTCCACTACGCACCCTCGGTACAAGATGGCCGCCTTCTCGCTGATGTAGTAGCCGAGCGACAGATCGTGCGTGATGAACAGCACGCTCAGGCCCCGCTCCTTGAGATCGGCGAGCAGGTTCAGCACGTCGATCCGCGTGGACGCGTCGAGCATGCTGATGATCTCGTCCGCAACCAAGAAACGAAGGTCGAGTAGGAGCGCACGTGCAATCAGGAAGCGCTGCAGCTGTCCTCCGCTGAGCTGGTGCGGGTACTTGTTCAAGACGTGATCGGGATTCAGTCCGACCGATTCGAGCGCGTCGTCCACCTTTTGTTCCCAGTCGCGGTCCCGCAGGCCGCGATAGAAGTGGTCGCGGACGACGTCGAACACGCGATCGGCTTTGAAGATCGGGTTGTACGAACTGAACGGATCTTGGAAGACGCCTTGGACGCTGCGGTAGTAGTCCCGCAGCGCCCGATTCTTGAGCGCGCCGACATCGGTGCCGTCGAACGTGATCGTTCCGTCGGTGATCGAGATCAGCCGCAAGATCATCTTCCCGATCGTGCTCTTGCCGCTACCGCTCTCTCCGATCAGTGACACGACCTCGCCGTCGGGGATGCCGAGCGTCACGTCGCTGACGGCCGGAAGCAGCTTGCCACCGAACGTTCCGACACGATACGTCTTGGATACGCGGTCGAGGCTAAGCATCTTTGTCACCGACCTTCCAGCAAGCGACGTGGTGTCCGGGCGCAATCTCGACGAACGGCGGAACCTGCAGGCATCGTTCGTGCGCGTGCGGGCACCGTTCGCGGAACCGGCAGCCTTCCGGAGGATCGAGCAGCAGCGGTGGCTTGCCGGGAATGCCCGCCAGCCGCCTCTCGTCGTGTTTGACGCCGACCTTCGGCAGTGATGTGATCAGCATCTTCGTGTAGGGATGGCGAGGCGTGTGGATGATGGTCTCGGTATCAGCCTTCTCCGCCAGTTGCCCCGCGTACATGATCAGGATGCTGTCAGCGATCTGATACAGGATCGACATGTCGTGGGTAATCACGATGACGCTCTTGACGATGCCCTGATCGCGGAATCCGACGAGCATGCCGGCAACGGCCTTCTGCGTCGAGACGTCGAGCGCGGACGTGATTTCGTCGGCCAGCAGCAGCGACGGATCGAGCAGTGTGGAAAGCACCATCACCATCCGTTGCTTCATCCCGCCGGACAACTCGATGGGGTACATCTTGAGCACGTTGTGTTTTAGTTCGACAAGATCCAGCCGCCGCTTGAGTTCGGGCAGAATCTTGCGGATCTCGATCCCCCGGGCACGCAGAAGTTCTTCGATCATCTTCCCGATCTTGCGCGTGGGATTCATCGCATTCATGGCGTACTGCGGAACCACCGAGATCTCTTTGAACCGGTATCGGTTCATCGCCTCCACGCGCCCAATGGGTAGCTCATTCCCATCGAGAAGAACGCGCCCGCAGACATGCTTCATCGGCGGCGCGAGTAGGATCAGGCTGTTGGAGAGGGTGGACTTTCCACAGCCCGACTCGCCGGCCAGCCCCATGATCTCGCCGTCAGCCATGGAGAACGTCGCATTCTCCAGCGCACGAACGTCGCCCTGAAGCGTCTGATAGTAGACGGTCAGCCCATCGACTTGGAGGCTCACGCTCTCACGTCTCCCTCAGTTTCGGATTGAACACTTCATCCAGCCCCACGTTCATGAAGTACAGCGCTCCCACGATGGCTGCAATCGCCGCTCCGGGCGGCACGAACCACCACCACAATCCGAGGGGGAGTGCGCCCCAGAGCACCGCGTACTGCATCATGATCCCCAACGAGAATCCTTCCGTGGGTCCGAGTCCGATGAAATCGAGCGTCGCCGCAATCAAGATCGCCCCGCCGAACTGCAGGATGAACGTCATCACCAGGTACGACATCATGTTCGGCGCGATCTCCGTAAAGATGATGCGGAGCGGGCGCATGCCGCTGATTCGCGCCATGTCCACGAACTCGCGTGAACGCAGCGACAGCGTCTGCGCGCGGATGGCGCGCGCCGCCCACGGCCACGCCGTCAGTCCGATGAAGATGCTTTCCATGATCAGTCCGCGAACTTGGAGGTAGGCGGAGATGATGAGCAACAGTGCGAACGTGGGGATCACGAGCACGATGTTGGTCAGCACGTTCAGACTCTCATCGACGGCTCCGCCGCGGTACCCGGCGACGAAACCAATCAGCATGCCGAGCACCGTCGCCAGTCCGCCGCCCAACGCGCCGACCAGGAACGTCGCCCGCAGACCTGCGATGAATTGGGCGAAGACGTCCTGTCCGAAGAACGTCGTTCCAAACCAATACTCCGCCGACGGTGGAGACGACATCGGCCCGCCGAACGCTTCGGGATCGCGATCGGTCAAGAACGAGCCGAACGCTGCGACCAACAGGAAGAGAAGCACAATGCTCGCGCCAATCTTGAGCTTGTTGTTGCGCAGCGCGAAGTACAGAAACTCGTTTCGCCTTTTCTTGCCGCCGCGGTCGCGTCGAGCCATCGCTACTCCCCCACCATTCCGCGGCGCGTGCGCGGATCGACGATGACGTACGCGACATCAATCAGGAAGTTGGCCGCCAGAACGCCGATGATGATGAACAGGAAACAGCCTTGAACGAGGAAGTAATCCTGATTCTGGATGGCGGCGAGGATGAGATACCCAATCCCGGGGTATGAAAAGACCACTTCCGTGACCAGCGCCCCGGCAACCACGACGCCGAGCTGCAGCGCCAGCCCGGAAAGCTGCGGCAAGATGGCATTGCGAAAAGCGTACTTGCGGATCAGCCTGCGCGGAGCGCCCAGGGCCTCGAGATAGTGCGAGTAGTCCGCTTCGAGCTCGTAGATAATCATGTTGCGCATCCCAATCGCCCAGCCGCCGAACCCGACAAGAAACAGCGAGGCAAACGGCAAGAACCAGTGATGCAGCACGCTTCCCACGAACGTCCATGACAGGTGAGGCGACATCGTGTAGCTGTAGGCACCGGCAATCGGGAACCACCCCAGCACGATTCCGAACACCCACGCAAGCAGGATACCCAACCACATGTACGGGGTCGCCGTTAGCAAATACCCGATCGGAAGCAGCGTGTTGTCCAGCCTCTTCGTTCTCGCGGCGTACGCTCCGAACTTGTTCCCGGCCCACCAACTGAGAAGGATTGATGGCAACAGCAGGAACAGGTCATAGGGCACGGCGTCGCCGATGATCTCGCTCACAGGGGTTGGAAACAGATACGTACTGATTCCGAGATCTCCGTGAAGAAGGGCGTTCCAGAAATTGAGGTACTGCCTCCAAACCGGAAGATCCAGACGGAAGGCGTGGGTGTAGTAGGTGTACAGCTTCTCCGCGGCGTTCGCGTTGAGAGCCGCGCGAGAAAGCATGTTCTGAATGGGGTCCCCGGGCATCAAGCGGGGGATCAGCCAATCGACCGTCACCGCCAGGAAGAACGTAACGAGGTAGATCAGCAACTTCCTGCTGAAGTATCGCCTCACGCTGGCTCCTTCCGCGTCCGTCGAACCATTGTACTGTAGGAGATAAACACCGCCCCCTTCGCTTGGGTCCGAAAGGGGCGGCACATGCGTCAGATTAGTCGACCAGCTCCAACTCGCAGAGCATCATCAATCCACCCAACTGCCAGTAGCCAGACCAGGTGGTAGGAAGGCGGCTCGGCGTGTTGTCGCCGTCAACCGGCCAATTCGTCCAAACGGCTTCGCTGTACTGCGCCCACATTCCGTTGTACCACAACGGAATCATCGGGACTTCCGACAGCAGTACTTCCTGGATTGCGGAGCACGCGTCCTGCATCGCGGCGATGTCGGTCGTCTTGATGGCAGCGAGTGCGTCGACCAGGTCGAACAGCGCTTCGTTGTCATAGCGGCCGAAGTTCCCGCTCTGCATCTGCGTCTGAATCGGATGCCGGAACAGCAGGTTGTACAGCGTCCACGGCGTGTTGCTCATCGCGGCCCAGTTGTTCAGCGTCATGTTGAACGTTCCGGTTTGCATCTGCGTGTTCCACGCACCGTAGTCCGGAGTGACGTTCTCGACGTTGATTCCGGCGGCCTTGCAGCTGTCGGAAATGACCGCAATCGCAGCCATCCAGTCCGTCCAGCCGCTCGGGCAGGTGACTTCCAGCGAGATCGCCGAACCGTCCGGCGCTTCCACGTACCCGTCACCATCGACGTCCACGTAGCCGTTGTCCGCAAGGATCTGCGCGGCCATCGCCGGATCGTAACTCCACCCAATGTCGGCCACAAGGTCGTCATCCACGTAGTCGGACAGGGACGGAAGAAGTCCCGTGGGACTCGCGGCCGCAACGAGTTGCGCGTACGCGACATTGACGATGTCGTCCACGTTGATCGCGTAGGCAAGTGCTCGCCGGAACGCCGCATCGTCCATCGGCGCAATCGTCGTGTTCAGGAACAAGACGGCGGTATTCGCGGACAGCATGTAGGGCGCGCCCTCGAAGTACGTCGTGATGATGCCCTGATCCGACAGACCCGCGACGCCGGGGAGGAAGTTGTTGCTCAGGTCGACCTCCCCCTTAATGACCGATCCCAGCGCTACGTTGTTGCTCGAGAATCGAATGTCCACGATGCGCTTCGGCGCCGGATACAGATCGAGGGCGTCGATCGCCCACCAGTTCTCGTTTCGAATCCAGATGTTGCGATCCGACTCGTGACTGTCATACAGGTAGGCACCGGATCCGATCGGGTTCTCGTTCGCGCCGATCGTAATTTCCTCTTCCGTGCGTCCCTCCCACAGGTGCTTGGGAACGATCGGAATGTTGTACAGGTTGTTGTCGAACTCCTGGTACAACGGAGCGTCCGTGAAATCGAACCGTACGATGCGATCCCCGATCGAAATGACGCTCGTCACATAGTCGAACATCGGCGCGAACCACATCGCGTCATACTCCACACCCAGATTCATCGTATACGCCACGTCTTCGGCGGTGAGCGGCGTGCCGTCGCTCCACGCAAGGCCGGCCCGTAGCGTCAGTTCGTACGATATATCCGTAATCCATTCGCCGCTCTCGGCGAGCCACGGAATCATCTCGTTCGTCAACGGGTCGTAGTTGAACAACGTCTCGTAGACGAAACCCAGAGTTCCTGTCGTATTCGCCAGACTACCAGGCTGGAACGGGTTCCAGGTCGACGCGGGACCCCATGCCGCTCCGCTGACGTAGATCGTCTCCGTCCGCTCGTAGACTTGGCCGAAGGCCATGATGCCGACAACCAACAGCGCGACCACGATCGCGCTGAGTACGCCCTTACTCCTTGACCACATACAACCTCCCTTTGCTCCTGACGGTACGATTCCTCCCGCTGCGCGATTAGCTTGTGTGCACCACCCCCAGATTGCCGGATGGCATGACTAGTGGAGACGGTTCCAAAGAGTGTTCCCGCTCCGCAAGCGCTTCCAGCATGGCGAACTGGCAGCGCGAGCACCGCGGATGAAACATGGTCGGAAATAGAGTAGGGAATGGGGATCGTCGCCTTGCTGGCTTGGTACGTCGAGGTACTCGATCCACGTTGCCTCCTTGGAAGCGCTCCCAACCATAGCATATCGCCACCTCTCTGTCAACTGCTTATCATTTCCCGCATGAATACGCTGTTTCCGCCTCTCCATCTGCATATGTTGCTGCCAACCCGTGGCCGTGCCGTTTTGCCCAATGCACACCACTCACACTCGATACCGTACCCTTTCACGTTAGGATCAGTCTTTTCGCATCGCCCTCTCTTCTGGAAGCGCTTACAATCGTGACTTCATAGCCATAGTCGTTTCCCCGTGCCTGCTTCGGACCGTTCCTTGCCGAGATCTCGTACCGCCTGCATCTCATCCCGTCACACGCAAGTCACCATAAAACGCACGTTTTCTTTTCACAACCGACACGATATGTCCCCATCGCACCCAACGACAGTGGCGACTTGACGCGAACCGCTGCGTAGCGCGGGGATTGACAACGCCACAGGATCATGCTACTCTTGGGAGCGCTTCCACGGAGGGATAATGGGTCAAACACTTGATGATGTCGCAAGAATCGCCGGTGTCTCGCGCTCGACAGTCTCGCGCGTGATCAATGACCATCCCAGCGTGAGCGCCAAGGCACGCCGCTCGGTGCAAGACGCGATCGCCAAGTGCGGTTACCGTCCGCACGCCGTTGCCCGCAGCTTGGCCACCAATACGACCAACATTGTCGGCATCGTGGTTCCGGAGTCGGTCACCAAACTGTTCACTGACCCGTACTTCCCGCTGATGCTGCGCGGCGCGACCGAGGCGTGCAATCAAAACGGATACCATCTGATCCTTTCCCTGTTTACGGGAACGATCGCATCAGGCGTGATGCACGATCGCATCGCACGCAGTGGGTACATCGAGGGCGTCGTCCTGGCGAATGCCTCCTTGGATGAGGCACTCATCCCCGGTTTGTTCGACGAACGGATTCCGTTCGTCAACATCGGCCGACACCCAAACGATTCGGTGAACTACGTGGATGTGGACAACGCCGGCGGCGCTCGAATGGCCACCGAGCATCTGATTCGCCTCGGACACGCAAGAATTTGCACAATCGCCGGTCCCAACGACATGACGCCGAGTCAAGACCGGCTGAACGGGTATCTCGAAGTGATGAGTGCACATCGCTTGCCTGTCTCCGACGGGATGATTGCCGAGGGAGACTTCACGGAGGCAGGCGGGCGGGCTGCCATGATGCAGCTGCTTCCCCAGTCCCCGACGGCAGTGTTCGCGGCCAGCGATACGATGGCAATCGGAGCCATCAAGGCACTTCGCGCGGCAGGCCTTCGCGTGCCAGAGGATGTCGCCATCGTCGGCTTTGACGACATTCCCTCCAGCCTGACCATCGAGCCGGAGTTGACGACGGTTCGGCAACCGATCGAGCAGATCGGTCGGCTGGCGGTGGAAACACTGTTCAGCATCATCCAGTCCGACAAGCAAGGAACTCACTCCTCCTCCGTCCAGCGGCTCGTGCTTCCAACTGAACTCGTCATTCGCAAGTCGTGTGGACACGGCATGGCGTGAAAGGACTCCATTGATCAAACACAGCACGGAAAGCGGCGTCTCACAGGAAGGGTTGGGCGACCGGCTACGTTTGGGCGGTGAGCCCGTTTGAGATTTGGATCCTTTGACGACGATCGCCGCGAGTACGTGATCGATCGGCCCGACGCACCGCACCCGTGGATCAACTACCTCGGCACCGGGGACTTTATTGGCATCATCTCCAACACCGCCGGTGGATACGCATTCTATCGCGACGCTCGGCTGCGCCGGCTCACACGCTACCGCTACAACAACGTGCCGGTTGACGAGGACGGCCGATTTCTGTATCTGCGCGACGACGCAGACGGATCGTACTGGTCGCCGACGTGGCGGCCGACGCGCCGCGCGCTGGAGGAGTACAGCTGCCGCCACGGTCTTGGGTACACGTCAATCGCGTCCTCTCGCGCCGGGATCCACGCGTGCGCGACCTATCTCGTCCCGCTGCAAACCACCGTGGAGACCTGGTCGCTCGAACTCACCAATCGCCGCGACGCGGCGGCTCAGTTGTCTTTGTTCTCGGCCGTCGAGTTCTGCCTATGGAATGCGCACGACGACGCCACCAACTTCCAGCGCAACCTCAACGTCGGAGAGGTTTCGGTGTGGGACCGCACGATCGTTCATCGAAGCGAGTTTCGCGAGCGCCGAAATCACGTCGCATCGTTCTCGTGCTCGGAGCCGCTCGCCGGCTTCGAAACCCGTCGTGACGCCTTCCTCGGTCCGTATCGCGGTTGGAGCGCCCCCCGTTCGGTGGAGCAAGGCACGTTGACCCACTCGATTGGCGTCGGAGGCTTTCCGATCGCCGCGCATCACGTGCGTCTGACGCTGCATCCCGGGGAGACGAAGCGCGTGTTGTTCGTCCTGGGGTACCACGAACTCGAGAAGGATCCTAAGCGCCAGCAGTCGGGACCTTCGATCCCCAATCCAAGAGCGATCGAGGCTCAGATCGCTCCCCTGTTGACCGCCGACGGATTCGACCGCGCGCTGCGCGACCTGCGATCGTATTGGGATGAGAAACTGCAAACGCTCCAAGTCGAGACCGGCGACGTGGACGTCGACCGCATGGTCAATATCTGGAATCCCTACCAATGCGGTGTGACCTACACCGTTTCCAGATCCGCTTCGCGCTACGAGTCCGGCATCGGCCGCGGGATCGGGTTTCGCGACGCCAACCAGGATTTGCTCGGATGCGTCCACATGATCCCCGCGTTGGCGCGCCAGCGCATTCTCGATCTGGCCTCGACGCAGCTCGCATCCGGAGGTGCCTATCATCAGTATCAGCCGTTGACCAAGCAGGGCAACAACGCAATCGGAAGCGGGTTCAACGACGATCCCCTGTGGCTCATTCATGCCGTCTGCGCCTACATCAAGGAGTCGGGGGACTGGGAGATCCTCGAAGAGCAAGTTCCGTACGGCGACGACGCGTCGCAGGTGGAGGCGATCTACGGACACCTGATCCGCGCCGCGAATTACACGCTCGACAGATTGGGACCGCACCGGTTGCCGCTGATCGGCCGCGCCGACTGGAACGATTGTCTCAATCTCAACAGCCACTCGCTGGACCCGGATGAGCCGTTCCAAACGGTTCCGGTCGCGGATGGGACGGTTGCCGAGTCGGTTCTGATCGCAGCGCTGTTCTGCATCGTCGCCCCCGACCTGGCCGAGATTGCGTCACGGCGCGGCGACGGACGCACCGCGCAACAGTTGTCCCGAGCGAATGGAGCGATGCGAGACGTCGTACGGGAGAACGGATGGGACGGGGATTGGTTCCTGCGTGCCTACGATGCCGACGGCGCAGCTGTCGGATCGTCGTCGTGCGACGAAGGGCGCATCTACCTCGAACCTCAGGGACTGTGCACGATGGCCGGGATGGGCATCGATGACGGCCGCGCTCGTCGTGCCCTCGACTCGGTGGCCGAGCAGCTGGCCACCGAGCACGGCTTGTTGCTGGTGCAGCCGGCGTACTCGGGGTACCGAACCAATCTCGGAGAGATTAGCTCGTATCCGCCGGGCTACAAGGAAAACGGCAGCATCTTCTGTCACACCAATCCCTGGATCGTGATCGCCGAGTGCATGATCGGCCGGGGCGATCGGGCGTGGGACTATGCACAGCGCATCAACCCGTCGCACCGAGAAGCCATCACCGAGATCCACGAATGCGAACCGTACGTCTATGCGCAGATGATCGCCGGACGCGACGCGGATGACCACGGGAAGGCGAGGAACTCGTGGCTGACCGGCACGGCGTCATGGGCGTACGTCGCCATGACACAATGGGTACTCGGGATCCGTCCAACCTTCGACGGATTGGTCATCGATCCGTGCATTCCCGCCGGCCTGCAAAGGTTCTCGGTCCGCCGCACGTATCGCGGCACCCGATACGAAATCCGCGTTTCGAACCCTGACGGCGTTTGCCGCGGGGTCGCTTCGATGCACGCCGACGGCGTGCCGGTCGAGGGAGCCTGTCTTCCGGTGTTCGACGACCGGCGGATACACGTCGTCGACGTCCGCATGGGGACCGCGACGTGAATCGCGCGCGCGTGCCCGAGGGATTCCTGTTCGGCGCCGCGACGTCTGCCTATCAAATCGAGGGTGCCTGGAACGAGAACGACAAGGGCGAATCCATTTGGGACCGATTCGCCCACACGCCGGGTGCAATCGAGGACGCGACCACAGGCAACGTCGCCTGCGACCACGTGCACCGACTGGACGAGGACCTCGGTCTGATCGCGGCGCTGGGCCTCGACGCGTACCGATTCTCCGTGTCGTGGCCGCGCGTGTTGCCATCCGGGCGCGGTTCGATCAGCAGCGCCGGCCTTGCGTTCTACGACCGCTTGGTCGATGGCCTGCTGGCTCGCGGCATTCGGCCGTTTCTCACGCTCTACCATTGGGACCTTCCGCAAGCGCTGCAAGATGCCGGCGGTTGGACGGTTCGTGAAACGGCTGACGCGTTCTCCGAATTCGCGGACGTCGTCACCCGCCAGCTCGGCGACCGTGTCAAGGACTGGATCACGCTGAACGAACCGTTCGTCAGCGCCATCGTCGGGCATTGGGAGGGGCGGCACGCCCCAGGCCATCGCTCCGAGAACGAGACGATCGCAGCCATCCATCATCTGCTGCTTGCCCACGGCCGGAGCGTTCCCATCATCCGGGCGAACGTCTCCGGGGCGAGCGTCGGCATCACCAACGTGCATCAGCCGGTCTATCCGGCCTCGTCCAGTGTGTTCGATCGGCGCGCGGCCCAGGGGTTCGATGCGTTGTTGAACCGAGCGTTTCTCGATCCGCTCGTCGGCCGCGGGTATCCGAAGTCGCTTCCGTTCGACCGGGCGCTGCTGGAGGCACGGATTCGTCCCGGCGATCTCGACGTGATCGCCGCACCGCTGGACTTCCTCGGCGTCAATTACTACACGCGACGGGTGGTTCGTGACCAGCAAGCCTCCGAGGATGCGAACGCACCGCGAACCGTGTTCGAAGGAAACGAACGAACCGAGATGGACTGGGAGGTGTATCCCGAAGGGTTGTTCGAGGTGTTCGACCGCCTGCATCGGGAGTACGCCTTCCCGCGCTATTACCTCACCGAGAACGGCGCCGCCTACCCGGATCGCCTCGTGGACGGCAGTGTGCGCGACGATGACCGCGTCTCGTATCTCGATCGCCATTTGTGGCAGGTCGGTCGCGTGGTGCGTGCGGGCATTCCGCTGCACGGCTTCTTCGTCTGGTCGCTGCTTGACAACTTCGAGTGGGCCCATGGATACACCAAACGATTCGGACTCGTCTACGTCGACTTCGAGTCCGGCAAGCGCATCCGGAAATCCAGCTACTGCTGGTACCGTTCGTTCATCGCGCGCCGCGTCTTCGGCTGACCTCCGCCTGGCCGTGTGGGCTCACGCCAGACTGAGTGCCTTTGGCAACCCCTCCGCCCACGCGCGGATGGCGTCCCAATCGCGGATGTCGCCGGCAGGAATCTGTTTCATCGCCGGGTTGTTGTGTGGAAACTTGAGGCCGGACGGATCGAACCGACCTCCGAAGATACCCACCGCGCGCGGCTCGAGCCATGTATGTTTCTCGAGCGAGCGGTCCAGGTGGCGGCGTGCGGAGACGTAGTCTTCTTCCACATCGTTGAACGGCCCCATCCCGAATACAGCGATCGGCAGATTCCGTAGAGAATTCTTGTGTCTCGAGAGGAACCTGCGCGCGTGCTTGTGCCAGCGGAAGAAATAGAGTGCGCCTCCGAGAACCACGGCTGAGAACTCCTCCAACGATCGGACATCGCGTGCCGCACGAACGACCGCATCGTAGCCGTCCTCCGCCAGCGCTGTCGCAACAGCATCCGCCACTTCCCGCGTCGAGCCGTAGGTGGTTGCATACGCGACGAGAGTCGGTTTCATGTCTCTCCTTCCCACGTTCTTGTGATCCTAGGTGCAAGGGCGAGCCCGTGCAAGCGCTTCCTAAATGTACTCGACTCATCGGATCGTCACGAATCGCCCACGCTGCGTTCATCCCCGGCGGGTACCTTCGGCATGAGATCGATCGAGGAAATCGCCGTCGGCGAGACGCGGCATTCCGGAGAGGAGAAGAGATGCATTGGACATTGTGGATCACTCTCGGGGCATTGGCCATCGCCGTCGGTTGGCTCGCATGGAGTCCTTCAGTCGCCATGTGGGGACAATCCTCCACTGATCTTGCAGGGTGCCCCGGAAGCGATGAGGTATCCTGCGTAGACACGGTCCGCCTCACGTGGGCCCAATCCTCGCCCACTGTCGAGCGCGCCACGTGCGCCTACCCGTATGGGTCAACGTGGCCCGGAGATGACGAGTAGCTCCCGAACAACCTAGGCTTCGTGCTTCAGCCTCGCTTCACGGACAGCCCTCTTGCGCCACGTTGCAAGCGTGATGAGGAGTGCCGCCACCATCAGCATCGTAGACACGCCCGGAACCACCCACGGCCCCCATGCGGTAAACAGCTTGCCCATCAGCCATGGGAAGAGCATCATGCCCGCGCACGCGAGGACGGTGATCGCACTCATCTGCTTGCCCGCCACCTGGTATCGCTTGCGAAGGAACAAGATCGAGGTCGCATAGATCGAAGCATGGGCTCCTCCCATGCCGATGGCGCCAACCCAAATCCCTATCGGTGATCCCGGCCAGATCATCATCGGAAGCGCGGCCAAGATGACGACCGCGTAGTCGACTGCGAGGATGCGCTCAGGAGACCACCGCTTGGAGAATGCGACACCCAACAGTCGAAACACGCTGAACGCCGCCCAGAATCCCCCCATGGCCAATGTCGCCACCTGCGTACTTGTGTACCCCTCGCAATAGACGAAGAACCAGCTAACCAGGCTGATTTGCCCACCGACATAGAACAGGTAGAGGCTTGCGGACAGGATGAACCCTAGTGTCAGTTTCTGCTCCGCCCTCAACGATGCACGATCCGCTTGCTGTGCCGTGAACTGTGGACTTGGCGTTCGGAGGAGAATGAGTGCAAACGGAATCGGGATGAGGGCCAGGGCCCAGTATGCCCACGAGATCCCTTCGGTGAGCAGGACCGACCACGAAACGACGAACGGCGCCAACAGCCCGCCCAGCCCGAAAAAGAAGTGAAGAGCATTCACGTAGGGCTCCGGACGGTCGTGATGGACACACAAGACGAGCGTGTTCCCGGCGACATCCAACGCGCCCAGCGTGGTGCCGAGGACAGTCATGATGCCGAGCAACACCCATAGGTTGCTCGCGAACGGTATTACGGCAAGGCTGATTGCGGAGACGCCCAGCGTGAAGGAGACGGTTCGATGGGCCGCGGCGCCATCACTCCATCCCCCGCTCCAGATCGCTCCAAAGAGGTAGCCGAGTGAGCGCGTTGTGACGACAAGTCCGATCGTCGAGAGCGCGACGCCTGTTTGAGAAGCCAGCCCGTTCAGTGTTGGACCGACAATGCCACTCACCAGCCCGATCACTCCGACCGTCGAGAAGTAGGCGATCGTAACCAGCATCAAACTCGGATGTCGTCCGTTGAACACGTCGTCGTTCTCCCTTCGCCAATCCGCTCCAGAGTGCTCAACGCGCCGCATCAGCCCGGGGCTTCCCAGGTTTGACGTCTTCAGCATTGCACGCGAGTGCAGGAGACACCCCCGGCAGATTGGCCTTCGGACACGGTGTTCTCATGCATCCGACCTGCGGTCCCGTCGTCAAGCTCCGCCATTCACGCCTGCGGCGCCCTGCGGCACTGGAGCACTTCCTGCTCGTATTCGCTCAGCCTGTGCGCGAGCGAACGACACGAGGGATAGGAGTCGCGATACAACGCGTAGAGCCGATCGTAGCAAGCAACGTTCTCCTCAATCGGCGACACGAGATCTTCGATCGAGGTCGCGGCGCTGCAAGCGTCTTCGACGGACGACCAGAATCCGCCACCGACACCCGCCAACAGCGCGGCACCGTGTGCGGCACCTTCCTCCGATGTCACCCGTGCGACGCGAACGCCGAGGATATCGGCAAGGATCTGGCGCCAGAGATCACTCTTGGCTCCGCCACCGGAGACGCGGACCTCTTCGATCGAGGAAGTACAGAGCCCGCGGAGCAGCTCAAGTCCGTCGCGAAGTCCGAAACTCACGCCCTCGAGCACGGATCGTGTCAGGTGGGCCCGCGTGTGCCGTGTGGTGAGTCCTACGAATCCTCCCCGCATCAATGGATCCGCATACGGCATTCGCTCTCCGCTGAGGTAGGGAAGAAACAGGAGTCCCGAAGCGCCCGGAGGCACGTCGGCGCTGGCATCCGCAAGCGCACCGAACTCGACGTCTGGTGCGGCCACGTCCCGAAGCCAGCGAAGACTTCCGGCTGCGGACAGCATCACGCCCATCAGATGCCACTGGTCGGGGATCGCATGACAGAATGCTTGAAGCCGTCCTTCGGGATCCACCCGTGGCCGATCTGTCGAGCAAAACACGACACCGGATGTGCCAATCGTGACCGCGACGTCACGGGTTCGAACAGCACCCACGCCCACGGCTTGCGCTGCTTGATCCCCCGCCCCTGCAACCACGCGTGTTCCTGGTGCCAGCCCTGTCGCCCGCGCGCCCTCCTCACTCACCACGCCGGTGGCGACTGGGCCCTCGAACGTGTCCGGCAGCCACGTCTTCGGAATTGAGAACGCGTCAAGGATCTCCGGCGACCAATCACGGGTGGCAAGATCCATCATCAGTGTCCCCGCGGCGCCTGCCTTGTCAGTCGCGTAGTCGCCGGTCAACCGGTAGCGGACGTAATCCTTGGGGAGAAGAACCTGGGCGATCCGCTTGTACACGTCCGGTTCGTGGTTCGCCACCCAAAGCAGCTTGGGCAGGGTAAGCCCCGTGACCGCATCGTTTCCCGTCGTCGCGAGCAACCGATCCCGGCCGATGCGATCCCGAATCTGATCGCACTCCGCCCCCGTCCGCTGGTCGTTCCAGAGGACGGCCGGGCGGAGGATCTGACCTTCCTTGTCGAGCAACACCAGTCCGTGCATCTGCCCGGTGAGCCCTACGGAGAGGATGTGTTCGGGTCCTATCCCGCTCTCCGAGACGAGCGTCTGCAATGTCTCGCGGACACCGTCCCACCAGTCCGCAGGGTCCTGTTCAGACCAAAGCGGCTGCGGGCAAGAGATCCCGTGCGCCTTGGTTGCGACCCCGCGAATGGCACCCGTTTCGTCGACAAGCACTGCCTTCACGCTCGTCGTGGAGACATCAATCCCGACAGCGTATCGCATGAATGGTACTCCGTTTCTTCCTGTCCTAGCGTACGCCAAGGAGAAGGTCTGTCAGTAGCTGATCAAGCTTCTCGTAGGGCTGGCCACTCCGTCCCAACGCTTCGCGATCAAAAGGATACGCGAGGAGCGACTGGGCTGCTTCCTTCGAGTACGTTTGCAGCAACGCCGTCGTCTCTGCGTTGGGTGCCTTCACGTTCGCGAGCAGATCCTGAATCTCACGATCCTCGCTGAATGCGACTGCCTTCTCTTTGAGCGCCAGGTAGGTGCGCATGCAGCCACTGGCAAACGCCTTCACATCGTCGGTGTTCGACGAACGGAAAGCATGCGCGTCAAAGTGTCGCGATCCGTCATACCCGACGGTCTCCAGGAACTGCACGAGGAAGAAGGCCTGCTTCAGCCCGATGCTACCGAATCTGAAGTCCTGGTCGTAGCGCGCACCGTTCTGATCGTTCAGATCGAGGTGGAAGAGCTTGCCTGCATCCCACGCTTGTGCCACAGCATGCATGAAATTCAGGCCGGCCATCTGCTCGTGAGCGACTTCCGGATTGACGCCGAAGTTCTCCGGATGCTCCAGTGTTTCGATGAACCCAAGCATCGCTCCCGTCGTCGGGAGGTAGATGTCGCCGCGCGGCTCGTTGGGCTTGGCCTCCAATGCGAACCGCATGCCATACCCCTGATCCAGGTTGTATTCCATGAGGAAGTTCAGCGCATCGCGGAACCACTTCAGAGCGTCCAATGGATTCTTGCCGGCATCCGTCTCGGTGCCTTCCCGTCCTCCCCAGAACACATAGATCTTCGCGCCCAACTCTGCGCCTAGATCCATCGCACGCATGGTCTTCTGCAGTGCGTACGCACGAACGCGCGAATCGTTGCTGGTGAAGGCTCCGTCTCGGAAGGCCGGATCTCCGAACAAGTTCGTCGTCGCCATCGGCACGACAAGTCCCGTCTGCTTGAGCGTCGCTTTGAAGGAGGACACGATCCGATCGCGCTCGGCGGCACTCGCATCGATTGGAACCAGGTCGTTGTCATGGAAGTTGACGCCATACGCGCCGACTTCCGCGAGCAGGTGGACGATGTCGACGGGAGTCAACGCCTCTCGGACGGGCTGTCCGAACTGGTCCCCTCCGACGCTACCGACGGTCCACAAACCGAACGTGAACCTGTGCTCAGGCTTTGGTGTCAAGTGTGTCATAGTTGATTCCTCGCTTTCCGGACCGGTTTCAGTACGAGACCGGAACAGCTGCGCCGGACTCCGATGAGGCAAGAATGGCATCGCAGACCACGGCGCACTTGTATCCGTCTTCGAACGTTGCCCCATACGGCGCAATGTCCGTGTTGTTGGCGATGGCATCCAGCAGGTGGTTCAGCTCATGGATGTGCGCATGTTCCCATCCGATGATGTGGCCGTGCGGCCACCAAGCGGCATACAGCGGGTGGTCGGCCTCGGTCACGGAGATCGTCCTGAATCCCTGGCCGGCGCCGTTCTTGACTTCAGAGACTTGGAGCTCGTTCAACCGCTCGAGATCGAACACAATCGACGCCTTCGATCCGTTGATCTCAAAGGTCATGTGATTCTTGCGGCCGCCCGCGAACCGGGACGCTTCGTAGGTCCCGACGGCGCCGTTTTCGAAGCGCACGATGGATTCGAACGCATCATCGACGTCGACGCGGCGCGTGCCGCCCTTTCCATCCGGGCGCTCGTCGATGAACGTCTTCGCAAGGGCGCTCACCTGTGCCGGGTCTCCCACCAGGAAGCGGCTGATGTCGACGATATGGGCGCCGAGATCGCCAAGCGCTCCGGATCCCGAGATATCCTTGGCAAGGCGCCACACCCATGGGAACTCGGGATCCATGATCCACTCCTGCAGATACTGCGCGCGGAAGTGATAGATCTCGCCGACTTCGCCCGCATCGATCATCTGCTTCGCCAACCGGATCGCAGGAACGAAGCGGTAGTTGAACCCGCACATGTGCTTCACTCCGGCATCGCGGACCGCGTCCCACATGGACTTCGCTTCCGCCGCCGTTCGCGCCAGCGGTTTCTCACAGAGTACGTGCTTGCCAGCTTGGGCCGCGGCAATGCACGGTTCGGCATGGAGGTTGTTCGGACCGGCATTGTCGAACAACTGCACCTCGTCGTTCGCAACCAGGTCCTTCCACTCCGTTGTCGCGGACTCGTATCCGTATCGCACGGCCGCTTCAGCCACCGCCTCTTCAGGGATGCCGCAGATCTGTACCAGCCGCGGGACGGCGGAGGACGGCCAGTAGATGTAGGGGATCTTCTTGTATGCGTTGGTGTGCGCCTTCCCCATGAACGCGTGTCCCAGGAGGCCGATGCCGACCTCGGGGCCGCGTGCGTGTGTCTCTCCCGTCGTATCCGATAGGCTCACGAAGCCAACCTTCTTGCTCATGATGTCCTCCCCATGTTCAATTCCTAGTTCTCCATCGCTGCGTCGAAGGCGACATCCGACGGCATGAAATCGATGCTTCTGCAGTACTCCAGGGATTCACGCGCACCGTGTTCCCTTTCCATGCCGCTGTCTTCCCACTCGACGGAGAGCGGACCGGTGTATCCAGCAGCGTTGAGTTCACGAATGATGCTGTCGAAGTCGACGTCACCGCGCCCTACCGACCGGAAGTTCCATCCACGGCGAAGATCCCCAAACTCCAGGTGAGATCCGAGGATGCCTGACCGGCCATCCAAAGTGACAGACGCATCCTTCATGTGCACGTGATAGACACGATCTGCAAAGTCTCGGAGAAACAGATGGGGCGTGACTCCTTGCCACTGGAGGTGGCTGGGATCGAAGTTGAGTCCCAGCGTTTCTCGCCGTTCGAACACGTCGAACAGCTTCTTCGTCGTCCAGTAGTCGAAGGCAATCTCCGACGGATGGACCTCGAGGGCGAACTTCACGCCCACGCGGTCGAATTCATCCAGAATGGGCGTCCAGAGCTCGCGTATCTTCCGGAATCCCTCGTCCACCATCTCCTGCGTCGTCTGCGGGAATGAGTACAGGTACTTCCAAATTGGCGATCCCATGAAGCCTGTGACCACGCTGCATCCCATGGCCGCCGCCGTGTGCGCCGTCTTCTTCATCTGGTCGATGCCCCACTGGCGGATGCCTTCAGAATCCCCGGCCAGCGCTGCCGGCGCGAATCCGTCAAGCCGCGGGTCCGAAGCGTCGCCGACGCACTGCCCGGCAAGATGTGCGCCCAATGCAAACGTCGCAAGTCCGTTGTCTTCCAGCATTCGTTTGCGCTCGTTCACGTAGCCGGGGTCTGCGACAGCCTTGTCGACCTCCATGTGATCGCCCCAGCAGGCAATCTCAAGACCGTCGTATCCGAATGCCTTCGCCTTGCTGCATATCTCCTCGAACGGCAGGTCCGCCCACTGTCCGGTGAATAGAGTGATTTGTCTCCCCACGCTGCACCTCTCCTTCGTTCCTCTCGCGATTCGCAACATCCGTTCCTGTCGTCTTGCGGCTCGCCCAAGAATCCTTGCGTGGGCGGGACGCCGTCCTAGGCGGTTCGTCTACGTCCGCGCTGAATGAGCACGGCACCGATAATGACAAGCCCCTTCACGGTTCCCTGCAGGTAGGGCGATACCCCCATCATATTGAGCATGTTATTGACGATGCCGAGGATGACGGCACCGATCAGCGTTCCGACAATCGATCCGCTCCCGCCCGAAAGACTCGTGCCCCCGATAATCACCGCGGCGATCGCATCCAGCTCGTATCCTGCCCCTGCATTGGTGGAGCCCACGGAGTTCAGTCGTGACGAAAGCAAGATCGACGTGATGCCGACGGTCGCCCCAACAATGACGTAGCTGTAGAACTTGATCCACGCCGTCTTGATCGCCGCGTACGTCGCGACGCGTTCGTTCGACCCCACAGCGCTCACGTACCGGCCATAGCGGGTGTGATACAGGATGAGGTGAAAGGCTGCGGCCAAGATCAGCATGATCCACACCGGATTGGGGAGTCCAAGCAAGTACCCCATTCCCAGCTTCGGATAGAGCTGGCTCGTAGAGCGCAGCACGCTAGCGTTGGTCATAAACAGGGTCAAGGAGCGAAAGATCGACATCGTCCCCAGCGTCACGATGAACGGCGCGACACGCCACCGCGTGATCACCAGTCCGTTGAGCGCGCCGGCCGTAGAGCCTGCCAGCACGGCGACAGCGATGGCCGCAACGATGGCCCACACGCCCCCCCCCAGCAGGTTGAGAACCGTAATCGCCACTGCGCCAACCAATGCCGTCGCCGATCCTACGGAAAGGTCAATGCCGCCGGAAATGATCACAAAGGTCATGCCCAGCGCGATGATGCCCGTGTACGAGATCTGCCGAAGGATGTTCGTCAGATTCCGCAACTGCAAGAAGTACGGACTCGCCAGAGACGAGATCACAAACAAGACGACCAAAGCAACGAATGGCCCATACTTATCCAACTCTATCTTCCGCAGAAGACCCAACAGACGTGAATCCTTCGCGCGGGTTAGTAGACGCTTCATGCCAGCCCTCCCTCGGTCACGCCGGTGGCAAGTTTCATGATTTCCTCTTCCGTCACGCGGTCGTCTGCAAGCATTCCGGCGATCCTTCCCGCCCGCATGACGAACACACGACGGCACAATCCGATCACTTCCTCCAGTTCGGAAGAGATGAAGATGCAAGAGATCCCTTGCGCAACAAGCTCGTGAATGAACTGGAAGATCTGCATCTTGGCATTGATGTCGATTCCCCGCGTCGGCTCGTCAAAGAGGAAGATTGTAGGATTCGCATCAAGGCTCTTGGCCAGAGAGACCTTCTGCTGGTTTCCGCCACTGAGGTACTCAAGCCGCGTCCTCACGGACGTCGTCTTGATATCGAACGTCTTGACATACTTGCGCGCCGCGGCGTGCTCCTTGCGTCGATTGATCAGCAACTTGGCGTAGTCTTTCAGCGATGTGAGTGTGACATTGCTTGCCACGTCGAATCCTGTCAGAATGCCGGTCCCTTGCCGATCTTCAGGAAGATAGGCGATCTGATGCGCCACCGCGTCGCTTGGAGACTTGATCTCGCAGACTTCACCACGAACGCGAATAACCCCATGACTCTTCTTCCTCAATCCGAAGATGGTTTCTGCAAGCTCCGTTCGCCCAGCGCCGCCCAGTCCGGCGAAGCCTAGGATCTCGCCTCGATGCAGGGAGAATGAGATGTCGTGAAGCAGGTTCGGAACGCTGAGTCCTTCGACGTCGAGGACGATCTCCTCTCCTCCGACAGCCTTCTCCGGGAAGATTTGCGTCATCTCTCGCCCGACCATGCGATTCGCCATCTCGTGTTCGTCAAGCGCCTCAACAGGATCGAGACTGATGAAGTCGCCGTCACGCAGCACCATGACGCGGTCGCAGATCTCCTGAACCTCCTTGAGCTTGTGCGAGATGTAGATGATCGTCACGCCCTGTGCTTTCAATCGTCTCATCAGGTCGAATAGGATGCGGATCTCGATCGGTGTGAGAACGGTTGTCGGCTCATCCATGATGAGGAGGCGTGAGTTGAAGGCGACCGCCTTGGCAATCTCCACCATCTGCTTCTCCGCCACACTCAGACTGCTCACTTCGGCGCGAGGGGGGACGTTCGCCTCGAGATCCTTCATCAGGTCCTCGGTGCGCGCACGCATTCGCTTGCGGTCGAGGACTCCGAAGCGTCGCCGGTACTCCTGTCCCAGGAAAATGTTCTCGTACACCATGAGGTCATTCACAAGGTTGAATTCCTGTGGGATGGTTGTGATACCCAACCGCTTGGATGTGGCCGGGCTCAGTTGCACCGGTTCGCCGTCAAACTCGATGACTCCGTCGCTTGGAGCGTACGTTCCGTTGAGGAGCTTGATGAACGTCGACTTGCCAGCGCCGTTTTCTCCGATGATGCCGAGAATTTCCCCTGTTTGGATCTCTACGTCAATGTCCCGCAAGACATAGACACCCGAGAAGTCCTTCGCCAGGCCCTCGGTCTTGACCAGCGTCTGGGTCACTGATTGCTCTCTTTGCTCGCCCATGCGTGCGCACTCCCCGGTCAGATAATCTACCTTTGCAGAAGCGGGCGGCGGAAGCAACTTCCGCCGCCCGCTGTTAGGTCTAAAGAGATTCCTAGAAGATGGAATCCGGCTCGTAGTAGTCCGCAGCGTTCTCCGGCGTCACCAGTTCGGCCGCCAGGATGACCTGGGACGGGAACGCGAACTGATAGAAACCGTTGAGCTGGATGTTGCGCAGCGACATGACTGCAGCGCTCACGCCCGTGGCAATCATGTTCGGCGGATAGGTGACGTCCGCGCGAACCAACGGATCGTTTTCCATGACCATCTGAATGGCCCACTTCGCGCCGGCACCACCAAGAATCGTGTGGATGTCGTCGCGACCGGACTCTTCGTAGGCCTGGAGAACGCCCTGCATGATGTCATCATCCTGGCACCAAACCGCATCGATCTCGGGGAACTTCTGGAGATAGTTCTCCATAACTTCCAGTCCCTTCTCCGCCTGCCAATACGCAGGCTGCGAGTCCAAGACCGTGATGTTCGGATACTGGGAGATGACTTCCATGAAGGCATCCACGCGTTCTGAGTTGATGACGCAGGGAATGCCTTCCAGGATGACGAGGTTGCCCTCGTAGCTCATTTCCTCGGCAATCCACTCTGCGGAGACGCGGCCGAGACCGGGGTTATCCCCAGCAATGTAGATGTCTTCCACCGGCTCGGTAAGACCGCGGTCCACAGAGACGATAAAGATGCCGGCTTCCGAGGCTTCTTTGACGATCGGCGTCAACGGCGCGGAATCGTGCGCAAGAATGACGAGCGCGTCAATGCCCTTAACCATCAGGTCCTC
>Ga0272441_10003618_pt1 | contig 29175 bp, 23 predicted proteins | sample SSMProp6N_FD_193582 | JGI IMG/M metagenome (GOLD analysis project Ga0272441, IMG submission 193582) | Marine sediment archaeal communities from Little Sippewissett salt marsh, Falmouth, MA, United States - SSM-Prop-6N | ecosystem: Environmental > Aquatic > Marine > Wetlands > Sediment ... | reverse complement strand
CCGCAGGGGCGGCTCGCTGATCCGTCATGGCAAACATTGTATTGCAGGCTCTCAGCTGCCCGTTGTAATCCGCAACTTTGATGAGCAAATCATGGTCTCTTCTGGGGCAGAAGAGTGGCGAGATCAGAATCTGCTGCTGCGCGAACTCTTTGAATCTGGGGAATACAAAGTGAACGTCATTGAAGTCTGTAACAAGCCCTCTACTGGAGCTTGTCACATGTTCTTTCTCCCCCAATGGGAATAGTTGGAACTCTGAAGAATTCAACTCCAATTCGCGGAAAAGCCCTACGATAAGAGCTGTTTTTGAGCGTGTGCTGAGAACAGGTCCCATCCACGCGTCATGAAAAGGCCGCCGAAGGTGATAGCGGCGGCGCATTTGGGCGACGAGGGCGGTGCCGATGGCGACGAGGAGCAGTCCTGCGGGGGCCGGGATTACTGACGGCTCCATCACGGCGAAGGGCGATAGCGAACTTACGCTGCCGTAGATCGTCTGGCCCGGTATGTCTACCGACGTGGTGCAGTCGGTCCACGCTCCGCCTTCGTAGTGGAAGAGACGCAGCGTCTCGGGCGAGCCTGTGAAGCTCATGTCGCTGAAATCGATCGAGATTTCGATGGCGCCGGAGTCCGTGTGCGGTACGGCAAACGAGGCCGTCAGGTAAGTTGGCCCGATGGGATATTGCGGGCGAGGCGGGATGTTGGGAATCCTGGTGACGGTATGGGGTGGGGGTGGTAGTATGGGGTGGTGTTGGTGTTGTGGAGCAGGAGAGGTTTTTTCTGGGCGTAGTTGTAAGGAGGTTTGAGTTATGGGCGAGTTGTCGAGACGAGAGTTCATCGGTGCCGCCGCGGCTGGTGGGGCGTTGCTGGCGGGCGGTTTGGCGGTTCGACCGTTGGCGGCGGCGGAAGAGGCGGGCTGGCCCAAGCTGGCGCCGGTCAAGATCCACGTTGTGTACGTCGGTACGGGCGGCGCGTGGCCCACACCCACCTTCGACGCGCCCGCCGAGGTGGCGAAGTTCAAGAAGTATCTCGCCGGTGTGGCGACTCGACTCGGCGACGTCAGGTTCGTCGGCGGCGAGCTGATTCCCAATACGTTGCCGGCGGCGACGGAGGTGGCCGGCAAGCTCAAGGGCGCCGACGCGTTACTGCTGGTACACCTGAGCTTCGGAAGCGGCGCACCCTTGCTGAAGCTGGTGGACGCGGGCCTGCCGACGGCGATCTTCTCGCAGCCCTTCAGCGGGCACGACTGGATGTACGTGCCGCAATGGCAAAAGGCCGGCAAGAAGGTGATCTTGTTTGCGTCCAGCGATTACGGCGAGCTGGAGCGCGCGACGGCCCTGTTGCGCGTTCCCGTGCGTATGGCGCAATCGCGTATTATCGAGGTAGGTCCGGCCCGGGGGACGAAGCCGGCCTGTTCGGCCGAAAAGATCAAAGAGGCTCTCGGGGCGAAGGTCGTGCCGATCAGCCAGGCCCGGGTCGCGGCGGCCCACAAGGCCGTTGATTTGAAAGCGGCCGAGGCCGAGGCGCAGCGGTACTGGATCGGTCCGGCCCAGAAGATTGTCGAGCCCTCGCGGGCCGATATCATCAACTCGGCGCGGATGTACCTGGCGATCAAGAACATCATGATCCAGGAACGGGCCCAGGCGATTACCAGCTCGCATTGCATGGGCAAGCCTGCCAAGGGCTGCCTGACGTTCAGCAAGCTCAACGATATCGGGCTGGTCGGCGCCTGCGAGGGCGACATCGACTCGACGCTGACGATGTTGATCTTCGCCTATGCGTTTGGCGTGCCGGGCTTCATCACCGACCCGCTGTTCGACGCGTCCAAGAACGCCGTTATCCACGCTCATTGCACGTGCACCACGAAACTGGACGGCCCCAGCGGCCCGCGCGCCCCGTTCCTGATTCGCACGCAGTGTGACAGCAACCAGGGCGTGTCGCTCGAGGTGCGGATGCGGGTGGGCCAGGAGATCACGTGCGCCAAGCTGGTCAACCTGGATACGATGCTGATCTCGGCCGGCAAGATCACCGAACTGACCGACTTCCACGACCGGGGCTGCCGCACCCAGATTACTACAGAGGTGGCCGATGCGCGGGCCATGATGCGCAACTGGGGCAGCGGCGTGCTCGCGGGCGATATGATGACGTTGCTCCACCGCGTGGTCTTCTACGGCAATCGCATCGAGAGTGTCCGGGAGCTGGCCACCCTGATGGGACTCAAGATCGTAATGGAGGGATAGCCGCTCCCGCGGATGCGCCTGCGGCTCCGGGCCTCGGTTATTTTGGGCTCATCCGGTTTTTGGATACTTCCGTGTCTCCTGGGGGCTCTGCCCGCAAACCCCCGGCATTTGCCGCTTTGGACCAATGACATGTAGAACATCCCTGGTTTGCCCCTTGGCGCGAGCGACCGTGGTCCCGGCGCGCTGGGGGAACCGCTGTTGTGAAGGACAAGACCCTGCTGGCAAGCACCCCGAGCGTCGCAGCAATTGTAGAGTGGGGCAAAGCGAAAAATGCCAGGGGTCCGCCGACAACGTCCCCGGTCTTTGCCTGGTGTCGATTCAAAAAGTACCCGAAAACCGGATGCGCCTTATTTTTTCATGCCGGGGGGCATGGCCAGGCCGGTCGGGCCTTGCTTGTCCCGGAAGTCCGTGATGATCTTGACGGCGGCCTTCGGATCGTCCTCGACCGTGAAGACGTCCAGGTCCTCGGGCGAGATGTATCCGTACCCGTCGAGCATCTTCTCGCGGACCCAGCGGATCAGGCCGTCCCAGTAGTCGCCGCCCATCAAGACCACCGGGAACTGGGCCTGGCGAAACGTCTGGATCAGCACGAGCGATTCGAAGAACTCGTCCATGGTTCCGTAGCCGCCCGGCAGGACGATGAAGCCGTGGGCGTACTTGAGGAACATGACCTTGCGCACGAAGAAGTAGCGAAACTGCATGGCGAGGTTCTGGTATTCGTTGGGCACCTGCTCCATGGGCAGGTCGATGTTGAGGCCGATGCTGGTTCCGCCGGCCTCGGCGGCGCCTTTGTTGGCCGCTTCCATGATTCCGCCTCCGCCCCCGGTGATAACAGCAAACCCGGCCTTGACCAGTTCGTGGCCGGTTTGCTCGGCCACCTGGTAATGCGGGTGGGCGGGCTCGGTTCGCGCCGATCCGAAGACCGATACGGCCGGGCCGACCGAGGCCAGCTCATCGAAGCCTTCGGTAAACTCGGCCATGATCCGGAAGATGCGCCACAAATCCTGTACGGGCTTTTCGGGGATATCGATCATAGGTCCGTTCTCAAAGTAGGATTCTTGCTGCCGTTCACCACAAATCCGGCTCGTGGGCGGCCGGACAGTACGCTGCGATCGGGCACTCGTCGCAATTTGGCCTTCGGGCTTTGCAAATGTTCCGGCCGTGAAAGATCAACAGGTCACTGAACACCGTCCAGTTGCGCTTAGGGACTATTTCGGCCAAATCGAACTCCAGCTTTACCGCGTCGGAGTTATCGGACAGGGCCAGCCGCCGCGAGAGCCGAATGACGTGCGTGTCACACGTGATGCCGGGCGTGTCGAAGGCGTTGCCCAGAACCACGTTGGCGGTCTTTCGACCCACTCCCGGCAGGGCGACGAGCTCGTCCATCGTGCCGGGGACCTGTCCGTCGTGTTGCTCAAGAATCTGCGTGCAGGCGCCTTTGATGCTGGCGGCCTTGTTGCGAAAAAAGCCGGTCGACTTGATGTCCTCTTCGATTTGTCCGAGGTCCGCTTGGGCCCAGTCGGAGGCGCTGTGGTATTTCTTGAACAGGTCCTCGGTGACGATGTTGACGCGCACGTCAGTGCACTGGGCCGAGAGAATGGTGGCCACGAGCAGTTCGAGCGGATTGCTGAAGTTCAGGGCGATTTTGGCGTCGGGATACGTTTTCTTCAGTATCGGGAAGATCTTCTTCAGGCGTTCCGCCGCCGCGTTCTTGTCAACGGCCCCGGCCTTCTTCTTCGTTGCCTTTTTTCTGGTTTTCGTTTTGGGATTGGGTGCCTTCCTTTTCGCCATTTATTTCTCGCCCTCCGGCAGCGATTTGAGGATGTCAATCAGTTCTTCCTTGTCGAAGATTCCGCGCCACTTTCGGTTGGACCCTTCCGGCGGCACGAGGATGGAGACCGGCACGTTGCCGGCCTCGCCGTAGATTCCCTTGAGGTCTTTGGTGGCTGGATAGTCGATGAGCGTTGTGTCGGCCTTGATCGCCAGAACGTTCTTCTCCTTGACGAGCCCGGCCACCTGCGGGTCCTGGTAGACGCGCTTCTCCACGATCTTGCAGTTGGTGCACCAGTCGGCCGTGAACTTCAGCAAAACGGGGCGCTCTTGCGTTTTGGCCTGTGCGACGAGGTCGGCGTCGTAGTTCTGCCAGTCGATGGCCGCATCAGCCGGCTGTCCCGCCGCCGGAAGCAGCCAGAAGCCGGCGCCGACGGCGAGGGCCACTGCGAAGCTACGGACGGCCCATTTCTTGCCCGTCGGCGTGGAGAAACCCACCCACTTGTTCCACATCCACACGCAGAAGCTGAAGATGATTCCGTAGGTCAGCACGCTCAGGAGCCGGTCCTTCGGCAGCGCCGCCAGCGTCAGCTTGGCCGCGATCAAGAACAGCAGGAAGCCGGTGGATTTCTTGAAGATTTCCATCCAGGTTCCCGGCTTCGGGATGCGCTGCAAGAGGGAGGGGACCAGGACGATGACCGCATAGGGCAACGCCATTCCCACGCCCATGAGCACGATCGCGGCGCTGCTGACAGCCAGGGGTTGCGTCTGCGCCCAGACCAGCACAAAGCCCAGCAACGCGCCGCTGCAGGGCGTGCTGAGGATGCCGGCGAAGAAGCCCATCCCCAGCGAGCCTGCGATACCCGCCCCCGAGCCCTGCTTGCTCGTGATCGCCGACGGCAGCGACAATGTAGCCACGTCCAGCATGGCCAGGGCGAAGAAGACGATGGCCAGGAACAAGACGATGACCGCCGCCGGATAGCGGAAGAGACTGTTCAAGTCGAGCACGCTTCCCGTGGTCAGATTGATCACCGCCGAAACCACAGCGAAGGCGGCGAAGAAGGAGATTACCCCCACGCAGAAGGCCAGCCCCGAGGCGATGCGCTTGCCGTCGGATTGCTTGGACTGCTCGATCAGGCGCATCAGGATCAGCGGGATCACCGGCAGCACGCACGGCATGATGTTGATGGAGAGCCCCGCGAGAATCGCCAGCAGGTAATAGACGCCGGTGCCGTAGGGCAGGACCGCCTGCCGCTCGCTGCCGCCCTCGACTTCGGAGGTGGGGGGCGCGGGCGCCGCTTCGTTCGGCTCGGCGGGGGACGCCGGCGCGGCTTCATTCGGTTCTGTTGGGGCCGGCTCGAAGGCGATCTGCGGCCACGTGCTCTGGCTGGCCGGCGCGATCGTCGCGGTGAGAGTCTTTTTGAAAGGCGCCAGGCAGATCGTGCTGGTGCAGGCCAGGCCCGAGATCTCGACCGCGACGTTCGCCGTCGCCGGCGTGGTGGTCTCGTTCGGCTTTGCCAGCGGGACGAAAACGGAGAAGTTACCGACGTAGACCTCGACTCTGCCCAGGGCCTGATCGTCGAACATTTCCCAGAGCGGAAATACGGCCTTGTCAAATTCGATGCCGTCGGCGCGGGCCTCGACTTGCAGGTGCAGGTCCGGCGCCGGGGCGGTCTCGGAGCGGGCGTAGTAATGAAGGTCGTCGGTCCCTTCAAAGACGACGGCTACGCCGGGCCGGTCGTCCAGGCGCGCCGGCTCGATGCGTGCCCGGGACGATTCATCTTCGTATCGAACGATTTCGACAGCGTCTGTCGCCGGCGGATTTGAGGTGCCGGCCGTCTGAGCCGGTGCCAGAGAGCTCCAGAAGGCGATTCCGACGGCGCACGCGCAAAGAAAGCTCTTCTTTCTCATTTTGAAAGTCCGGGCAAAAAAGGGGGCAATATCAGTCGGCGGACTGTCCTTGCTCCTGCTCTTTCTCGTCGGATGCGGCGCCGTTGTGCTTTGCCTGTTCGGCGGCCAGCAGATCGCCTACGGTCGGTTTGTCCAACTCGCCGCCTTCCAGGATCAGCGTGACGTCGTCGGCATCGAGTGTTTCGTATTTGAGCAGGGCGTGGGCAATCCGCTCGAGTTTGTCCCTGTTCTCTTCAATCAAGGTCCGGGCCTGCTTATAGGCCTCTTCCATGATACGCTTGACTTCAACGTCGATTTGTTCTGCGGTTCTCTCGGAGTATTCCCGTTCGGTTTGTACGACGAAGGATTCCTTGGCGGTGTTGTTGGGGCCGTAGCTGACGGGCCCGAGCTCGTCGCTCATTCCCCAGGTCAGGACCATTTGCCGGGAAATCCGGGTGGCCTGCTCGATATCGGATTGGGCGCCGCTGGAGATGTCGTCGCAGAAGATTTCCTCGGCGATGCGTCCGGCGAAGCAGACCTGAATCAGGGCCACGCAGTAGCGCCGGGTGAACATGGTGCGGTCCTTCTCGGGCAGGGCGAAGGTGGCCCCGCCCATCGGTCCGCGCGGGATGATACTGACCTTGTGCAGGGGGTCGGCATCCTTGAGGAGGGATTGGACCAGGGTGTGTCCGGCCTCGTGAAAGGCGGTGATTTCGCGTTCCTTCGTATCGATGACGCGGCTCTTCTTGGCGCGTCCCCAGCGGACTTTGTCCCTGGCCTCCTCCAGGTCGGCCATTTCGATGTATTCCTTGTTGGCCATGGTGGCCGCCAGGGCCGCCTCATTGATAATGGCCGCCAGGTCGGCGCCGCTGAACATGGGCGTGCCGCGGGCGAGCCGGTCGAGACTGATGATCGGGCCGAGCTTGACCTTTCGGGCGTGGACGCGGAGGATTTCGGCGCGGCCCTTGATGTCGGGCAGGGGGACGATGACCTGCCGGTCGAACCGGCCGGGACGCGTCAGGGCGTGGTCCAGAATGTCGGCCCGGTTCGTCGCGGCGATGACGATGACCTGGTCGTTCGTATCGAACCCGTCCATCTCCACCAGGATCGCGTTGAGCGTTTGCTCGCGCTCATCGTGTCCGCCGCCGGCGAAGCTGGCGCCGCGCTTGCGGCCGATCGCGTCGATCTCGTCGAGGAAGATGATGCAGGGCGAGTTGTCCTTGGCCTGCTTGAAAAGGTCCCGCACGCGGGAGGCGCCCACGCCGACGAACATTTCCACGAAGTCGCTGCCGGAAATGCTCAGGAACGGGACGTCCGCTTCGCCGGCGATGGCCTTGGCCAGGAGGGTCTTGCCGCAGCCGGGAGGGCCGATCAGCAGGACCCCGCGCGGGATGCGCCCGCCGAGCCGCTGGAACTTGCGGGGATTCTTGAGAAACTCGATGATCTCGCCGACTTCTTCCTTGGCTTCTTCGATCCCGGCGACGTCCTTGAACGTGACTTTCACGCGGTCCTTGCCGAGGACCCGGTGCCGGCTGCGCCCGAATGACATGAGCATGCCGCCGGCGCCGCCCCGCAGGTTCCGGGCGAAGAAAAAGTAGAAAAACCCGACCAGAAGCAAGATCGGCAGCACCCAGTTGAGCAGCATGATCAACCAGAGGCGCTGCTGGGTGTATTCTTCTTTCAACTCGTAGTCCGGATTCTCGGCTCTGAGGGACGCGAGGATCTCGTTGAGCCGTTCCTTGGCGCCGCTTTCCGGGCGATAATGCACCTTGAACGACAGCGATCCCTTCTCTTCGGTCGCCGCCGAGCCTTCTTTAAGCTTGCCGGTGATCTCGGTATCGCCGATATCGATGCTCGCAATTTCGCCCTGTTCGAGGTGGCTGATAAACTGGTCCCATCGCAGCGTGTTGACGACCAGTCCCTGCTGGAGCATCATCATCACCGCAAAGACGATGATCGCGATGACCAGCCAGCTCAGCGGGCCCCGGCGGTAGCTGGGCAGCGGGGGTTTCTTGCCCGGGCGCGAGCCGGGATCGCGACGGTATTGGGTGGGTCGGTTGTCTTGCCTTTTCGTCATCTTCTTCTGCGGGAACTAACCGGTCATCCGATTGGGCTTTCGTTCGCCGGGCTGCCGGCGCGAGCCGTCGGTCATATTACCATTGATTTTCCATAAGCTCTACGATCTTTTGGGCCAGCTTGTTTGCCGCGACGGCCGAGGCGTAGGTGAAGTCCTGGCCCTGAAAGTCGGAATAACTGGCGCTGGCGACCACCGTTTTGTTGTTGATCATCAAACGGCCGGTTTGCAGGTTCTTCCAGTTCACCACGGCGGTCAGCACGACCTCCTTCTCCAGAGGCCGGCCGATCTCCCGCTCGATCGTGAGAATCGATTCGCTTATGGAGACGAGCTGTCCGCTCATCACGCTGTCGGCGCGGTTCGTGTCGGAGACGATCTTGTAGGGCGTCTGCGAGGCGACGCGTTTGACCAGGGCGTCGGAAACCGCGTATTCGGCGTCGCGTCGGAAGCTGCGGTTGTCGAACATCTCGACGCAGACGGTTCGGACGTCGTCGGGGAACAGCGACTCGCTGGAGTAACCGGCGGGCCTGCCGCAGCCGGCCAGGAGCCAGGCCGCTGAGGCCAGCAGCAGGCAGGAAACGAGAGCGGATGTCATGGCTCGTGCGTTATGGGACTTAGTTGTCACCGGCTTGCTCCCCTGGAACGCTTTGCTCGAGGGCCTCTCGGGCTCGCTCGGCCGCCTCGCTTTCGGGCCAGTTCTGGACCACCGTTTCGAAATACAGCCGGGCCGCCCGGTTTTCCCCGATGCGCTGATAATACTGTGCGATCGTCAACTCTTTGTAGGACATCTGTTCGTCGATCTGAAGAACCTTGTCCGGCACGGCGCTGGTTTTGGCGTCCTCGGGATAGAGCGACGCGAACCGTTCGTAATAGGTCTTCGCCGTCGTCAGCTTCGATGCGTCGAAATAGTGTCTTCTTTCGACCGGAGGGGCATTGTACGCCGCCAGATTGTTTTCCGCCATGCGATACAGGGCCTTTTTGCCAACGGGGCCGGTCTCCCAGTAGGAGGCGATTTCCGACCACTTGAGGTAGGCCTCGATATACAACTGGCGTTGCTCGAAATGCTCGGCCACCGCCAGGGCCGCGTCCAGGCCGATGCTGTTGGGATCGTCCAGACCCGCCCGGTCGGAGATTCGTTCCATGATCTCGATGCCCTCGGCGTGACCGGAAATCTTGATCAAGCCCAGGACTTTCTTCTTACGGCCGTTGAGATAGGCTTGCCCGATGACGAATTCCCGCTCTAACACCGCCGCGACGAACTCGCTGCCGGGAAAGTCCTTGAGCAGCTTTTCGTATTTCGCCACGGCCTTGGCGTAGCGATCGTGCCAGTAGTAGATCTCACCGTCGATGAACAGCTCGGCGTCGGGCCCGACCCGCTCCGGGAATTCGCCCTTGAGTTGTTCCAGGGCTTTCCGGGCCTCTTTCGACTCGCCGGCATAAACGAGGTTCTTGATCTCGGCCATGGCATGCAGAAACTGCTCCTCGGGGTCGTCGGAGACCGACTGCCACCCCTTGTCGGCCTTGAGTCGCCACGTCTTGGCCGAGACGCCGTGGGCGCACAGCAGGACCGCGCACAGCGCCAAGGCTGCATATCGCATCCGGCATTTTACCATTGCTCTGTCTGCCAACGCATCACCATTGAAATCATTCCGAAGTTGCCCCCGGCTTCTCGGACAATTATAGCGACTGCCGGCCCTATTGCAACGTGCACCTCGAAATAAGCACGCCGGATGTCTGAGACTCTCGCGGAAGGCGGATCCCGTCCTTCGGTGGCCGCGTCAAGGTCGCAGGCCCCGGCGATGGCGCAGGCCAGAGGACCCTGTAGCGGCGCACGGAATTGTCGGGTGGGTCCTTGACCCACGCGTTTGCGCACGCGATGTCTTTCCGCTTGGGTTGAGAAGCCACCGTACTGCGGTCGCGTGGCGGGCTGGGCCGGGATTTCGGGTGTCGTTTTCGCTTTACGTATCGCTGCCGTCGGGGTATAAGGGCGGTCATGAGAGTCCTTTTCGGTCTTGAAACCGGTGGATGGTTTGCCGCCGCACGTGTGTTTGGTCCCGCGAACGCCAGGCAAAGGAGGTGTATCATGAATCGAGGTCTTCTGGTGACTGTTGCTGTTGTGGCGCTGGCCGCTCTGGTCGGCTGCAAGGGCCCCGAGGTGGGCAAAATACGTGTATTGCCTGCCGGCCATCGGCGGATTCGCGTCGATGAGTATGTGGACAAGATGAAGGCCGGCTGGATAGGGCAAATGGCCGGTGTCGGCTGGGGCGGCCCGACCGAATTCCGGTACAAGGGCGTCATCATCCCGGCCGACGACATGCCCCAGTGGCGGCCCAATCTGATCAACCAGTTCCGCCAGGACGACATCTACGTCGAAATGACCTTCCTGCGGACGCTGGAGCTCTACGGCTTTGAGGTCTCCATTCGCCAGGCGGGCATCGACTTCGCTAACAGCGGCTATCCGCTCTGGCACGCCAACCGAGCCGGACGCGACAACCTGCGCAGCGGCATCGCGCCGCCCGATTCGGGGCATCCCGAGTTCAATAAGCACGCCGATGACATTGACTACCAGATTGAGGCCGACTACGCCGGCCTGATCTCCCCGGGCCTGCCCAACGTCGCCATTGAGTTGGGCGAGACGTTCGGACGCCTGATGAACTACGGCGACGGCCTCTACGGCGGCCAGTTCGTCGGCGGCATGTACGCCGAGGCCTTCTTCGAGGACGACGTCGTCGAGATCGTCAAGGCCGGCCTGCGCTGCGTCCCCGAAGGCAGCCAGTACTATGAGTGCATCCGTGACGTCCTCAAGTGGTACCGGCAGTATCCGGACGACTGGACCAAGACCTGGCAGCTTATCAACGAGAAGTATCACCTGAACCCGGACTACCGGCGGTTCTCCTGCACCGGGGCGCAGAGTGACTTTAACATCGACGCCAAGATCAACGGCGCCTACATCGTCATGGGACTGCTCTATGGGGAGGGCGATCCGGATCAGACAATTATCATTTCGACGCGCTGCGGCCAGGATTCCGACTGCAACCCCTCCAACGCCGGCGGCGTCCTGTTTACCACCATCGGTTTTGCGAACCTGCCCGAGAAGTATAAGATCGCGCTGGATCCGTCGGGCAAGTTCAGTCACACGCCCTACAACTTCCCCACGCTGATCGACGTCTGCGAGCGGTTGGTCCGCGAGGCCGTCGTCAACTCCGGCGGTCGGATCGAGGTCGATGGCGATGGCGAGGAGTGGTTTGTGATTCCCCGGCAAAGGCCCCGTCCCAGCGCCCTGGAACAATGCTGGGAGCCGCGTCCGCCCGCCGACAGCAAGTTTACCGAAGAGGAAATGGCCAAGATCACGGCGCTCGTCGGCCAGGACCTATCCAAGGCCATCGAGAAGTTCGCCCCCGGGTGGAAGGTCACCAAGTGTGGCGACGATATGGATCCGGGGCTTCGCGCGGAAGTGCGCGGGCGCAAGAACGTCCTCGTGACGCATCCGCTCAGTGAGGGCATCGGCTGCGTCCTCACGCGGACCGTGACCTTGCCTGCCGGCGGCGAAAACACGCTCAAGCTCGTCGTGGGCCACGATCCCCGCGGCGACTGGGACCTGATCGTCAAGGCCGACGGCCGCCAGTTGCTCCGCAAGACCGTAGGACCCGAAACCGCCACGCTGGGTTGGATGCAGGTCGATGTCGATCTGTCCGCCTTCGCCGGAAAGACCGTCAAGCTCGAGCTGATCAACCAGCCCACCGAGTGGCGCTTCGAAGCCGCCCACTGGGCCGAAATCTCCCTGCCGGCAAATTAGGACCGCATTGCATACGTCGTGCGACTATAGATTGCTTTGCTTCGCTCGCAATGACAGGGGCAAGTCGTATCTGTCATTGCGAGGAGTCCCGGCACGCCGGGAAAGCAATCTCCTCCCGCATAGGCGCCGAATTTGCGAAATGCAGGGTTAGTGGTCTGTTGCAGCTTGTATGATGGGTTAGACACCGTGTGGCAGCGTCAAGGCCGCAGGCCTTGGCGATGGTTCGTTCGGATTCGAGAGGCGCCATCGCCAAGCTGCGCTTGACGCTGCCACACAGAACGTCTGGACGATACGCATCATTTGACGAGTAATGAAGCATTAGGAGGCGGCGCGTCTCGCGTGCCGCAGCTTTTTCTTGATGCGCTTGTAGACGATGGTGACCGTGCCGCAGGGCAGGACCGCCAGCAGCACGAGTTCGGCCTTCTGGGCCGCATCGGTGGGATCGATGCACTTGTAATCGTCCGGGATATTCGGTTCGAAGATCTTCTCATTGATCTGCACGTCATACTCGATCTCATGCATGACTTCTTCATACTTGCACTTTCGAAACAGCGTCATGAGTCCTTCAAACAGGCCTTCGCCCTCCACTCGCGCCGGCAGCAGAGTCTCGTTATCGACCCACAGACGGATGTCGATATTCTCCACGTGAAGCAGAAATCGCGGAACCTGCGAGAAAATCTGCACGTCTTTGACTTCAAATCCTCCCGTTGTCACTCCATCGAATTCTCTGCTCCCCAATCGCACGCACCGTTCGGAGCCGAACAGCTTCATGATTCCCTCGGTATTGGCGGGATTGGCGTATTCGGCCAGTGACATCAATTCTTCATTGAGATCGAAGCGGAAATACACTTTGCTGTCAGGAAAGACGACGATGGCGGCCTTTTCCGAAAACGAACAGTAGGCCAGCATGACCAATTTGCCGTCCTCGTACGACTCTTCGACACTTCCATAATCCGGGGAGAAGTAGCGCAGGATGTCACATTCAAAGAACGGTTCCTCCTGGCCCACTTCAGTGAGGACCCGGCGTGCCCTCGCTTTGTACGAACTGACGTTCTCCAATCTCTGGGCCACGTCGGACCAGGCGATGCTTGTGCCGCGCAGGGAGCCGTTGAATTGATGCAGGCCGAGGATCGCCGCGATGAGGATCGCAGCGGCCGCCAGTTTCACCATCCTCGTTCGAATGATTTCACCGAATAGCCCGGACGCCCGCCGGCCTGGCCCGGTCGTTCCCGCCTCCCCGGCCGCCCGGCAAATCTCGCGGTCGATACTTTCATCCAACCGGGCGCTCGTGGCGACGTGCAGTTTTCGAAACGATTTGTGCAGGTTCTCTGCCGGTCTCATGATTCCACCTCGCCATCCAGCAGTGTCCGCAGTTTGTTCAAGCCATAGCGGTACCGGCCTTGGACGGTATTGATTGACTGATCCTCCAGTTTCGCAATCGCCCGGAACGTCAGGCCGCTGTACAAATGAAGCAGCAAGACCTCTCGTTGCTCGTACGGCAGTCGAGACAGCGCCCGCGCCAATCGTTGTGATTGCTCGTCGAATACGGCCACCGCGTCGGGCCCGACTGCATCGGCAGGAATCGGTGTTGTCTGCTCCAGCGAAGCACAGCGGCGTCTTTGCCTGGCCTTATTGAGGTTGCGCACGCGGTTCACGACACACGTCGTCAAATACCCCTTCAAACTCTCGGTCAGCCGCAGCGTGCCGCAGGAGCGGACGAATGCCGTAAATACGTCGTGGACCACGTCTTCGGCGGCGCTCTTGTCGTACAGGAGGGCGCTCGCCAGCGTCATCAGGCTGTCTTTGTACCTGGCGTAGATACGCCGCAGAGCTTTCGTCCTGCCGCTGTTATACTGCCATAGGAGCACTGTGTCTTCGAACATCGGCCACTCACACCCCTGCTGTCGGAACCATCGAGTTCCGCCCATTCTGCCAGTAAGGACAGTCGAGACGCGGCCTTAGTATAAAGAAAACCAGCATCCTTTTGCTGTTTTACTTTCCTTTCGCATGGCGGCGGAATTTGCGAAATGCAGTGCTATATCGCCCCCGGCTTATTGTGGGCAAAATGGGGTAGTCGGGCAAAGGGGGGTGGATGTGGCGTACGGGGCAGGGCGGCTCCGCCGTGGGAGAGAGACGCACACAATGGATTTGAGCGGGGAAAAACGATTGCATCGAAACACTGCCGGCGGCTTAATAGTAGAGCAGGGTGACGGCCGGCGTGTGCCGTTGCAAAAAATGACGATTGGGTGCGACGCAAAGGCGTTGCAGGTACAGGGAGAATTCGCATGAGAATGGCTGTGAGATCGATGTTGATTGGGCTGGTTGGCTGGCTGTTTCTGTTGGCAGGGTGCTCGGAAGTGGAGATCACGGGTCGGCGGCGGCTGAATCTCGTGCCCGATTCGATCATCAACTCGCTCAGCGTGCAGCAGTACGGTGATTTTATCTCCGATAACAAGTTGAGCGCCGACGCCGAGAAAACGGCGATGGTCAAGCGGGTGGGGGCCCGGATTCAGCAAGCGGTGGACCAGTTCTGCCGCGAGCACTGCGAGAAGGACCCGTTCGCGGGCTATAAGTGGGAGTTCAACCTGGTCGAGGATGAGGCGGTCAACGCCTTCGCTATGCCGGGCGGCAAGGTCGTGGTGTATACGGGTCTGCTGCCCCTCGCCCAGAACGAGGCGGGCCTGGCGACGGTGATGGGCCACGAGATCGCCCATATCTTCGCCAAGCACGGGTCCGAACGGATGACCCAGGGCCTGCTCGTGCAGATGGGGGGCATCGCGGTCGAGACGGCCATGAGGGAAAAGCCCGAGGCGACGAGGAATCTGTTTGTGAGTTCCTACGGGCTGGGTACGCAGATCGGTCTGCTGTTGCCCTTTAGCCGGACGCACGAGAACGAGGCCGACAAACTGGGCTTGATCTTTATGTCGATGGCGGGGTACGACCCGCACGAAGCGGTCGCTTTCTGGAAGCGGATGTCCGCGGCCAAAGAGGGCAAGTCGCAGCCGCCGGAGTTCCTCAGCACGCACCCGACCGATGCGACGCGGATTCGCAATGTCGAGAACCTGATCCCCGAGGCCATGGAGTACTATCAGCCGGCCCAATAGGCTCCGACGCCGGAGGTGCGTCTTGCTCTTCTACTTCGGTGACGTTTGCGGATCACGGCGTGGCGGCGGTGCGGCCGGCCAGGGCGCCGGTGGAGAAGCACATCTGGAGATTGTACCCGCCGCAGGGGCCGTCGACGTCGAGGACCTCGCCGGCGAAGAAGAGGCCGGCGCGGAGTTTCGATTCCATCGTTTGCGGGTCGATGTCCTTCGTGCGGACTCCGCCGCGCGTGACGGTCGCCTCGGCAATAGGCCGGGTGCCGGTGACGTGCAGCGGCAGCGCCTTGAAAAGGGCGACCAGCCGTTTTCGTGCGTCCTTCGTGATCTGGCCGGCCGGCAATTTCGGATCGCAGATAGCCCGCTCGCACAGCGCCAACGCCAGCCGGTGGGGCAGAAAAGCGGGCAGGGCGTTCGCGGTGTTCTTTCTCGGATGGGCGGCCCAATGTTCTCGCATTTGCCGGTCGAGTTCGGCCCGGTCCGTTTCGGGCGCCAGATCGATTTCGAGATCGACGCTGCGTCCCTGCGTGGCGAGGTAGTCGGCGACGTGGCGGCTGAGGTCGAGGGCCGCCGGACCGCCGATGCCGTTGTGAGTGAAGATTACAGCTCCCTGTGTGGCGATTCTTCGGTTGCCGATTGTGGTTCGCATCCGGACGTCGGCTGCCGAGACGCCGGCCAGATCGCGCAGCCATTTCTCACGCGTCACCAGGGGCACCAGGGCCGGCCGCGCCGGGGCGATCCCGTGCCCGAACGCGGCGGCGAAGCGATACCCGTCACCGGTCGAGCCGGTCTGGGGCCATGTCACGCCCCCGGTGGTGATGATGAGCTTTCGGGTTGGGATGGTACGCTGCGTCGTTCGGACGGTGAAACCCGCGTCGCTGCCGGCGACGTCCCGTACGGGCTCGCGGAAGGCCGGACGCACGCCGAGTTTCTGTGCCTGTCTGACGAGGAGGTCCCGGACGTCACCGGCGCGGTCCGAGACGGGGAATACGCAACCGTCGGGCTCGACCTTGCCGGCCAGGCCGTGGCGGCGAAAGAACGCTCGGGTCTCTGCGGGCGAGAGCTCGTGGAAGCAGTGGCGCAGGAATCGCCCGCCGGCTCCGAACGCGCGGACCATCTCATCGGGCCTGGCCTCGTGGGTGAAATTGCATCGTCCGCCCCCGGTGATCAGGAGCTTGCGTCCGGCTTCGGCGTTGGCCTCCAGAACGGTGGTGGTCGCGCCGTCGCCGGCGGCGTGGATCGCGGCCATCAGGCCGGCCGGACCGGCCCCGATGATACAAATCTCTGTCTTCACAAGCTGCTGCTGCTCCGTTGTCTGACATTGTCACGTGCGAAAGCCGATCGCCGAATTCGACGGCCCGCTGTCTTATTCTCGCCGCCGTACGCAGAGAAATCAACCCGCTTGCGATTTGTCGATCCCCGTCCCGGCGCGGCACGGTCCTTGCGCGATGGGGGGCGACCGGCAAATTGTAGGACTTTTTGAAAGGAATGACGATGCCGCTCTGGCAAACTTATCTGATCAAGATTCTGCTGGCGACGGGGCTGGGGGCGGCCGTCGGTCTCGAACGCCAGCTCAGCGGCAAAGTCGCCGGCATCCGAACGAACATGCTCATTTGTCTCGGGGCGGCGGTCCTGACGATCATCTCCGAGGAGATGGGCGTGCGGCACAATGACTCGTCCGCCCGCATTGCCGCCCAGATTGTCACGGGCGTCGGCTTCCTCGGCGCCGGCGTGATCATCCGCGACCGCGGCGGCGTGTACGGCCTGACCACGGCCGCCACCATCTGGCTGGTCGCCAGCGTCGGCATAGCCGTCGGAGCCGGTTTCTACTTCCTGGCCGTCGCGACAGCGGTCCTGGCCATCGTCATCCTGCTCGGCCTGAAACACTGGCCCACTCACCCCACGAACAGCGGTACAGAGGAACAGTGACATGCCGCCGGCGCCGGTCATTTCAGTTTGATCTTCGAGAGATCGGCGGTGGGTTCGGGGAACGCCATTCGGAGTCTGGCAAGATATTTTACGAGGATGTCGGAGATGACGAGGTTGCGGAACCATTTCTTGTTGGCGGGGATGACGAACCACGGGGCATGCGCCGTGCTGCATTTGCTCAGGGCCTCTTCGTAGGCCTTGAGGTAGTCCGGCCAGTATCGTCTCTCTTCGAAGTCCTTCGGATTGGCTTTCCAGTGTTTCGTCGGGTCCTCCAGCCGGGCCCGGAATCGCTCGAGTTGTTCGTCCTTGCTGATGTGGAGGTAGAACTTCAGGATGTGCGTGCCGTTCAAGGCCAGGGTGCGCTCGAACTCATTGATCCGATCGTAGCGCTTCGACCACACCGACTTCGGGACCATGTTGTGGACGCGCACGATGAGGACATCTTCGTAGTGCGAGCGGTTGAAGATGCGAATCTCGCCTTTGCGCGGCGCGCCCCGGTGGATACGCCAGAGGAAGTCGTGGGCCAGCTCTTCGGCGGTCGGCGCCTTGAAGGAGACGACCTTGCAGCTTTGCGGATTCAACGGACCCATTACGTGGCGAATTGTCCCGTCTTTGCCGCCGGCATCCAGCGCCTGGAGCACGATCAGGAGGGACCGCTTGTTCTCGGCGTACAGGAGGTACTGCAGCTCGGCGAGGCGCTGCCGGTTCTTCTCCATCCGTTTCCGGGCCGATTTCTTGTCGGCGACGTCGGCAGTGTCGTCCGGGTCCCATCGCGCCAGTTTGACTTTCGTGTTCGGCTTGACTTTGAATCGCTCGCTGAAATTCATGGCAAAACCTCCCTTGGTTCGCGGTCATGGATGGTCCGCCGATCCGTTGCGTCCGGCGGGCGAATACGGCCGCATTATATCGGATCGCCGGTGCGGACGCGGAAAGGAATCTCCGGCAAAAGTTGACCGCTCGCCGTGTGGCAGCCGCGCCGTACCTGGTTGATTCGTCCGTGCATATCCCGGGCGAAAGGGTTTTTCTTGGTATTGGGAGGGTTTCAGGGCATTCCGGACTTTGGTCTTGATTTCCGCTTTGGTGTGACCTACGCTGGAGCCAACGGACGGTGGGTAATGCAATTCAGGCAAATAAGGGTCGATTGTGGGACGTTTGGTTGTTCTGTCGGGTTCGTTGTATGTGGGCCAGAGGCCGCTGTCTACGGGCCTCAAGGAGTTCTGTCCGGCGCCGGCGGGCGGGCTCGCGAAACTCGTGCTGTTCGAAACGGGATATGGTGACCATGGCTGCTGTTGATCCAAGCTGGCGGTTTCTGGCGTGCCGCTATTTGCGCGGGCAGCTCGAGAAGCTGACGAAGGAACTGCGGGGCGTGCGCCAAAACGATGACATCGAGCCGGTGCATCAGGCCCGGGTCGCCTCGCGTCGCATGCGCGCGGCGTTTCGGATGTTCGAGGATTGTTTCGAGGACAAGCGGCTCGCCAAATGGCAGAAGCGGATCAGGGCCCTGACCAAGGGGTTGGGGGCGGCCCGGGACAAGGACGTCCAGATCGATTTCGTCGAGACGTTTCGCCAGACGGCCGAGGGCGCAGACCGACGGAATCACCCGGGTATCAAGCGGCTGCTGCTGCGCTTGCAGCAAGCTCGGGACACGCTACAGCCGGAAGTGCTCAAGTCGCTGGAGAAGCGGGGTAAGGGCGATGCCCTGGCCGAGATGCACGGGGAGTTGGAGAAGATCCTGTTCACGCTCAAGAGTAATGACGTGCCATTGCAGAGTCCCGCCGTTTGGGCCCGCGGGGCCGAGCAGATTCACAGCAAGAAGCACGATCTATTTGTCTACGAGCACACGCTGGACGATCCCGAGAATCAGGCGGGCCACCACCAGATGCGCATTGCGGCCAAGCGGTTGCGCTATACGATGGAGATTTGCGATCTGGCGTACGACGGACGGCTCGCGCCGTTTATCAAGAGCGTCAAGACGGTGCAGACGTTCCTGGGCGACGTGCACGATTGCGACGTATGGGTGGCGGATATCGATGCGTTCATGGAGCGGGAACGGCTGCGTACCGTCGAGTATTTCGGGCACCAACGTCCGTTTCTGCGTTTGCGTCCCGGGCTGGCGCTGCTGCGGGCCGAGCGCGAAGCCCACCGCCGGCGAACCTTCACCGACCTCGTCGCGTACTGGAAAACGCTGGAAGAAGAAGGCTTCTGGGATCGATTGGAAACCACGCTGCAACCTCCCGAGGGTGTGGCCGGGAAGAATGTGCCCAAAGGACAGGATCAACGCGTAGATGCCACGGACGAGAAAGTCGAACAAGATCGCACTGCTTAGTGATGTGCATGGGAACCTGCCGGCGCTTGAGGCGGTGCTCGCCGATGGGGCGGAAAACGGCGCGGGCGCGGTGTGGAACCTCGGCGATTTTCTGGGCTATGCGCCGTTTCCCAACGACGTCATTCAGGCGTTTCGCGAGGCGAAGGCGTCGAATGTCGTGGGCAACTACGACCTCAAGGTTCTGGCGTTCGAGCAGAAAAAGGAGAAGTGGAAGCGTAAGAAGACGGAGGCCAAGTATACGGCGTTCGCCTGGAATCACGAGCATCTCTCCGACGACAGCCGAAGTTTCCTGGAGTCGCTGCCCGAGCAAAGCCGCTGCGAGGTGGGCGGGCTGTCTGCTTTGCTGGTGCATGGCAGTCCGGCGTCGGTGGCCGAGCTTCTGGGCCGGGCGACGCCGGAGGCGCGTTTCCGGGAGCTGGCCGGCATGGCGTCGGCGGATCTGGTCGCCTGCGGCCATTCTCACGAGGCGTTCGTTCGCCGGGTCGACGAGACGTGGTTTGTCAATCCCGGCAGCGTCGGACGTCCCGAAGGCGGTGACTGGCGGGCTTCGTACGCGCTGCTGGAAGTTGCGGACGGGAACGTGCACGTGCGATATCGGCGTGTGGCCTACGATGTCGACCGGGTGGCCCGGGCCGTGCATGCGGCGGGCCTGCCGGGCGAGTTCGTCGATGTCTTCCGAAAGGCCAAGAGCCTCGATCAGCTCCGGGAGGAGAATCAGAACGCATCCGACCCGCCCCAACGGAGCGACGGGGCGCTCGAGGCCGTCCTGGCGCTGGCGCGACGCTGCGATTACGAGCGGCAGCACACGCACCAGGTGACAAAGCTGGCGCTGCAGATCTTCGACGAGCTGGCAAGTTTGCACGGGATGGGGACGCAGGACCGTTTCTGGCTGGAATGCGGCGCCCTGCTGCACGATATCGGCTGGACCGAGGGACAACAGGGACACCATAAGACGGCGCTGCGGTTGATTATGGCCGAGCCCCGGTTGCCTTGGACGCAGCGCCAGCGCCGGATCGTCGGCCTGATCGCCCGCTACCATCGCAAGGCATTGCCTGCCGAGCAGCACAAGTACTTTTCGGACCTTAGTGTGGACGACCGACACCGCGTCCGCGTGCTGGCGGGCATTTTGCGGGTCGCCGATGGGCTGGACCGCAGCCATGCAAGCCTGATTCGAAAAGTGGCGTGTGAGGTGAGCGATTCGAGTATCACGTTTCTTTGCGACGCCGACGGCCCGATCCCGTTCGAACTGGAGGCGGCGACGAAAAAGGCCGATTTATTAGAAGGTGTGTTCGCAAGGCACGCCGCAATCGAAGTGTCGGCTGAGACCGAAAAAGGTTGACGGGGTCTTCAGCGGGGTGTAGATGACCTGGCGTAGCCTTCGTGATCGAGAAGTGAACGAGTGATTCAAGATATGCCGAGTTCCGGAAAAAAGACGAACGCTCCGCCGGCGGCGGAAACTCTGGCGGTGATCGATATCGGGTCGAACTCGATTCGCATGGCTGTCGGGCAGGTGTTGCCCGACGGGAAGCTTGAGATTCTGGAGCGATTGCGGCGGGCGGTCCGGTTGGGGCAGGACACGTTCCGCAACGGTTCGATTCGGGCCGCGACGATGCGCAGTGCCGTGGCGATTCTGCGCGACTACCGTCACGTGCTCAACACGTACGGCGTGAGCCGGGTGCGGGCCGTGGCCACCAGCGCCGTGCGCGAGGCCGCCAACGGCGAGACCTTCGTCGACCGCGTCCTGGCGGCGACGGGCCTGGAAGTCTCGGTCATCAGTGTGGCCGAGGAGGGACGCCTGACGGTTTCGGCCGTTCGCGACGCCCTCGGCCCAAAGCCGCTCGGCGGGCGAACCGCCCTGGTGGTCGAGGTGGGAGGCGGAAGCACCGTCCTGAACCTGCTTCGCAAGGACGAGATCACGGTTTCACAAAGTCTTCCGACCGGATCGGTTCGCATGCAGGAGGTGCTCTCGACGAGCACCGAGTCTCCCGATCAGGCCGCCAAGCTGATACGGCATCAGATTACCAGTGCGACCAAGGCCTTTCACAGCCTGCTTCCGCTCAAACAGGTCCAGACGTTCATCGCCGTCAGCGGGGACGCTCGCTGGGCGGCCGCCCAGGTGGGCAAATCGGTCGACGACGCGGACTTTCGAACGGTCTCGCAGACGGCCCTGGACCGACTGCTGGACGAGTGCCAGCATCTGACGGCCGATGAGCTGGCTCGGGCCCATCACATGCCTTTCATTGATGCCGAGACGATTGTCCCGGCGTTGTTCGTCTATCAGGTGTTGCTCCAGGCCACGCGGGCGCGCATGATGATGGTGACGGACGTTTCGATGCGGGACGGCCTGCTGTTGGATCTGGTACACGACGTCGCCGGCGGGCAGGACGATTCGGCCTACCGCGCAGTGGTCCAGTCGGCGCTGGCGGTGGCCCGGAAATATCAGGTGGATATCAAGCACGCCGAACACACCCGGTTTCTGGCGGTGCATCTGTTTGATAAGCTGTTGTCCGAACATCGGTTGGGCCCGCGCCATCGGCTGTTGCTGGAGGTGGCGGCCCTGCTGCACGAGGTCGGGACGTTCGTTTCCAGCCGGGCCCATCACAAGCACAGTCTCTACCTGATCGCCCATTCCGAGATTCTGGGTCTGACCCAGGACGAGCTGATCATGGTGGCCAACGTGGCCCGCTATCACCGGCGCAGCCGCCCGAAGCCGTCGCATCCGGACTACAGCCACCTGCCGCGCGAGCGGCGTATCATTATCAACAAGCTGGCCGCCTTGCTTCGGGTGGCCGACGCCCTCGACAACAGCCGGACGCAGCAAATCAGCGATCTCGACTGCCGGATCGACAGCAATGGACTCATCATCTCCGTGGAAGGCGCGACCGACCTGACGTTCGAAAACCGGTCGCTGCTGGAAAAGGGAGACATGTTGCAGGATATCTACGGATTTGACGTTCGCCTGGAGCAGGCGCGGCGCTCTTGAGATGTCCCGGAGCGCCGGGACCATCCCATGCGGAGAAACCAGGACCGAGAGACAACTGAGACTGGCTATGGCAAAGAAGAATCTGAAAGTGTCCGATCTCTTGATCAACCGCGAGTTGAGCTGGCTCGAGTTCAACGACCGGGTCTTACAGGAGGGCCGGTCCGAGCGACTGCCGCTGGGCGAGCGGCTCAAGTTCCTGTCGATTGTCAGCTCGAATCTGGACGAGTTCTTCATGATCCGCGTGGCGGGCCTGAAGCAGCAGAAAGCCGCGGGTCTGCGGAAGCGCGACGCCAGCGGACTGACGCCCTCGCAACAGCTCTTTCTTATCAGCGGAAAAGTGCGGGAGATGTTGGCCCAGCAGGCGGCCGGTATCGCCGAGGTCTTGGAGCAGCTCGCCGGGCACGATTTCCATCTCGTGCGCAGAGACCAGTGGACGCCGAAGCAGCGTCAGTTCCTGGCGAAGTATTTCAGGGACGAGGTGCTTCCGGTCCTGACGCCGCTGGCGGTCGAGCAGCTCGATCCGTGTCCTCTGCTGCCGGATTTGCAGCTTTTCGTGGCCCTCTCGGTCAGCGCGTCAAAGAGCGATGCGTCCGATTCAAAAGTGATTGCCGTTCCCGTTCCCGGCCTGTTTCCTCGCTTCGTGACGGTGCCGGGGGCCAACGGGACGTGCGTGGCGTCTCTGGCGGAGGTTATCCTCGACAATGCCCAGGCGCTGGCGGGGGGACGCGCGATACACGCCGAAGCCGTCTTTCGCATCACGCGCGACGCCGACGTGGCCATTCAGGAAGACGAGGCGGCCGATCTTCTGGGCACGGTGCAGGATGCGGTGCTGGCGCGGAGGCGGCGTAGCGCCGTGCGGCTGGAAATCAGCGCCCACCCGCCCCGGCGCATCAAGCGGTGGCTCGTCGAGGCGCTGGACCTGCGCAGCGAGGACGTCTATGAGATCGAGGGCCTGCTGGACGCCCGCGCCCTGATGCAACTGACGGCTCTGCCGGCCAGCCAGGGTCTCAAGGTCCCGGACTGGCCCGGGCAGGTGCCGCAGGACCTGATCGGGGTCGAGGAACTCTGGTCGGCGCTTAAGGAACGCGACGTGCTGCTGTTTCACCCTTACGAGACGTTTGACCCGGTGGTGCAGTTGGTGGCCGAGGCGGCCGAGGACCCGAACGTGCTGGCGATCAAACAGACGCTGTACCGCACCAGCAGCGATTCACCGATCGTTGCCGCCCTGGCGCAGGCGGCGGAGAACGGCAAGGAAGTTACCGTTCTGGTGGAGCTCAAGGCCCGCTTCGACGAGGCCAAGAACGTCCATTGGGCCCGCCGGCTCGAGGACGCGGGTTGTCACGTGATTTACGGGATCGCGGGTTTCAAGACGCACGCCAAGGCCCTGCTGGTAATCCGTCGGGAGGCCCGGCGCCTGCGCCGGTACGTGCATCTGGCGACCGGCAACTACAACGACAAGACGGCCCGGTTGTATTCTGACATCGGGCTGCTGACCTGCGACGACGAGTTGGCCTCCGACGTTGCGGCGTTCTTCAACCTGCTCACGGGACTCTCGGAAGCCGTCGAGTGGCACCAGTTGATCATCGCGCCGACCGAGCTGCGCAGCCGATTCCTCGACCTGATCGACCGCGAGATCGAGGTCTCCACGCCCGACCGTCCGGGCCTGATCATGGCCAAGGTCAATTCGCTGGAAGACCGGGAAATCTGCGAGTCCCTGGCCAGGGCGAGCCGGGGCGGGGTGGAGGTGCTGCTCAACGTCCGCGGGATTTGCTGCCTGCGACCCGGTGTCAAAGGGGCGTCCGAGGGCGTGCAGGTGCGTTCGATCGTCGATCGTTATCTCGAGCATGCCCGCGTCTACTACTTCGCCAACGGTGGACATGCCGAGGTGTACCTCAGCAGCGCCGACTGGATGAGGCGAAATCTGGATCGGCGGCTCGAAATCCTGTTTCCGGTCAAGGACGCCCGGATACGGCGACGCCTGGCAAAGATTCTGCGGACGTATTTCGCCGACAACGTCAAGGCCTGGGAGCTGTTGCCGGACGGGCGCTACCAGCGGGTCCCGCAACGCGGCAAGGCGGTTCGGGCCCAGCAGCAGTTCTACGAAGACGCGGTTGCCGCGGTGCGCGCCGCGGCGCACGCGAATCATCAGTTTCGCCCCCTGCGCCGGCCAAAGTAGAAGCGAACCGCACGGCTGTTGCATCGTACATGAACAACAGTGTGTCGCATGACATGACGGCGGCACAGGTGACTCAAGACGCTCGTGGGGTCGATGGCTATGGCTGCAAAACGGTTGTGTTCCCTGGTGAAGGACGGTTGCCAGAAAGACAAGGCCGAGGAATACAAGAAGCTGCTGCGCGATGCCAGGTACATGTGCAAGAAGTGTGGGCGGGCGGCGGCGAAGGCCAAATGCCTCTGCAAGCCCGTGAAATTATAGCGTTTGCGTTTCAAGGGGAAGTCATCGCATCGGCGGGCTGACCGACTTGATAGAGTCCGCCGCGGCCGCTCACGAAACCCTCGCCTCTGCGGACCCTCCCTCGATCTATAGAACCTGAGCGAGCAGGTACGCAGCCCCGATGAGACCGCAAACTCCTGCCAGGATGGTTATTGCCAGAGCGATCAGAGTATGGGGTCGGTCGTCGCGCACACCGGTCCAGAGCCATTGACGCAGGGACATCTCCTGCGCTTGCGGCTTGGTTCGATGTGCCGGCAAGGCTTGGCCCGAAGGTACGCCGCGTGCGTCCGGACGCACGTCCCGGCGGGGCACTGACCGCTGCCTGGGCGGCAGGTGTGCGGGGGCGGCGCGGCGCCTCTGCGCCTCTGCGGCGGCGGGGTGGTATTGGGGATCTGCGGTTGTGACTTTGACCGTCGCGCAGGCCGGCAGTCGTATCTCCTCCTCCGTTACCGTGCTCCTGTCGTCGCCGGGCAATCCGGGTGACTCGAATGGGGTTTGGGGCTCGCTCCGAGCCTGCAAAGCGATTCCGCCCCGTCGGGCCAGAAGGGCGTCGACGTCGGCGATTCTCACGAAACGACTCGCGCCGTCCCGGAACTCGGGCAGCATTCCGTCTTCCATCAGGATTTCCAGCTCGGTTTCGGTGGCGTCGAGCTTCCTGGCGGCTTCCTTAGCGGTGCAAAACATGCGAACCATGGTTGTGACTCTCCTTGCGATCGTGCTCAGGCCGGACAGAGAAACCGGCGTTTCGCTTCCTCTCGTTGCTCTTCTTTGCGGAAGGCCGCCAGACACGTCGGGCAGAGCCGCTGGCCGGAATCGATGCGTTGCAGCGCCCCCTGCGGGACCGCGCCGCCGCAGCAGTGACACGCCGCCGTCTTCGGGACCTTGCGTTTGAGCGTTTTCAACTCCGCTTCCAGTTGGGCCCGGGCGGTCGCCTCGGCCTTTGCCTGGGCCTTGGTGCTGTCCATGAGCTGGGTCAGGGCCTTCGTGCTTTCCCGCAGTTTGGCGCGGAGCTGCTGGGCTTTGGTCGCCTCGCGCTCCTTGACGCGTGCCGCGGCCTCGGCCCGTATCGCGTCCTGCCACAGGGCCAGAGCGATCTCCTGGGCGGCGCGGCGGTCCGTGGTCGCCACACGCGACTCCGGCGGTTTCAGCGCCCGACTGCGCGGCGCCTTCTCGCCCGGCAACTGGACGTGCCACCACCAGCGGGTCTTCTTGCGGAACATTCGTCCAGGCAGTTTCACTTGCGGCGATTCGTTTGCCATTCTGCAATCCTACACAAAGCGCGAGCACGACCGACGCCGTGCTCTGGTTTTCGCTGGTTGATTCAAAAGCGTTATTCGTTTCATCCGTGCGTTTTTCCCGGCACAGCGCGTGCCTGCCGATTCGTCTCCATTTCGAAACGTTATTTAGCGGGCCCCGGCCGTATGCAGGCACGGTTCTCCATCATTTACCTCAAGCGTGCCGGCGCGCTTGCGCTCGAAGGCACACAGCGCGCTGCAAATAATCCCGGCGCTGCACTGGGCCTTGTAGACGGTGAAGGGTCTTTTCCCGAAGATGTCTCCCATGGCTCGCTGCACCGTGGACGGATTCCATTGCAGAGCCTCCTGGAGTTCCCGGGACAGCAGCGGCCGGCGGTTTCTCGGCTCTTCCGGAAGCCCGTGGTACTTCGACAAATGGTGCAGAAGGATCCCGCAGGCGGCCTGCCGGTTGATCTGGCTCGGGGCAAGACGAGTGGCAGCGGGGGCTTGTTCGTTCGGTGTCTCTTTGTCGGATGCGACGGTCTCCGCTTGCAGCGGTTCGACCGCTTCGTTTTTGCGGGCATCCTGGTCGGTTGCCGGCTCGGGCGGACCCGCCTGGTCGCCTGGCGTCGGCATTTCGGCGGTGTCTTCAGGCGAGGATTGCGACGGCTCCGTTTCGACGCAGCACACCTCCGACTCTTCTGTCGCGGGGTCTGGCGTGTCGGCAGAGTCGACGGCGGTCTGCCGATCTGCATCGGTCACGCCCCCGTCGGGTGCATAGGCGGTCTCAACCGATATATCGACGGAATTGGACGGCTCGCTCCGGTCCCGATCTTCCATCGATTCGACTTCCTGGCAGGCCTCGGTCCGCCTCGGTCCGTCGTTGGCTTCGACGGATTCCGGTTCTGTCTGGGCCTCGTGCGTGTCCTGCGTTTCGGGCGGCTCGGCGCAAACTTCCTGATGGACGCCGGCGGCGTCTTTCTCCGGCGTGTACGTGGCGTCAAGCGGTACATCGATCCTGTCGGGCGGTTCGTTCTCGTTGCGGTCCTCCGCCGATTCGATGTCCTGGCATACTCCAGCGGCTGCGGCCGGGTCTTGTTCCGTCTCGTTCAGGCGATCGCAGGGCGCCGGCTCTGCGCCTTGTTCCTCCTTCGCGGCGGGTGCAACAGGACCGACGGCGGCGGTCTCTTCGATCGGCCACTGCCGCGGGGGCCACAGATTGGCGATTACCTGGGCGACGGGATCCGCTCCGCCGAGGACCTTCGCTTCGCGACAGACGAACCGGAGTCTCTCGACGATTCGATCCAGCCTCTTGACATAGGTCCAGGAAAGTTCCCGGGGCTGCCACTGAGGGCGGCCGTTGCGAAGAACGCCGGCGATTTTCTCCACGAAACCTCCATACGCAGGCAAAGCGGCGAAGGATTCCAGGAGACGATCCGCTTGTTGTGAGATCGTTTCCAGATCGTTGGCTTCCAGGTCGTCCACGACCCAGCAGGCTTCGGTCTGGAAGGAGTCATCGATGCTCTGGAGATACTGGCCGGTATCGTATGCCCAGGTTTTGAACAAGGTGTCCTCATAGTCCTGCTGCAGGGCCGAGATCTCCTGGGGCCACGACTGGGTCTTTTCTTTTCGCCCCGGCGTCCAGGTGTAGGTGCAGTTAATTGCCCCGCCCTCATCCACGGGGGCCACCAGCAGCTTGCCTTGCGTCCGGTTGCGCCAGAGCCGGCTCAGGGTCGAGGGCAGACCCCAGGTTGGATCGACGGACAGTGCGTAGGTGCCCTTGACGGCCGAGTCCAGAACGATGTGACGGCGGAGCCGCTGCAGCAAACCGGTGAGCACCTGGACCCGAGCGATGGCGTGTTTCTGCGGGTGCATTGTCAGGCTGTGGGAGGCCACCGCCGCGATCATGTCCTCCAGTATCCAGGTTGAACGCAGGATGATTCGGCCTGCTTCTCCGCTGCGCACCAGATTTTGCAGCGCCTGTCTCTTCTTGCGATTGGGTTTGCCTTCGAGCGAGCCGTCCTGCATCGTGCCGCGCAGCAGCTTCTGGGGAAAGGCCTTGCTTTGCGAGACGGCCGGTCCGTCGAGCACTTCGATCGCCTTGATCCAGAACTTGAACCAGGTCGGCTCGTTCTGCAGATGTTCTTCATAGGCGTCGGCGTGAAGCATGCGCCTTTTGTACTCGCTGTAGCGAAGTGCATTGAAGTCCAGTTGCTGCACGATTTTGCTCAGTCGCGAGTCTTCGTTGAAGATGCGTTTCTCACTGTCCGCTTCGAGGAGCCACAGAGAAAAGAGCAGATGTCCGCAATGGGAGAAGAGGAAATAGGGTTTTTCCGGGAACACGTCGGTATGCCGGCCGAACTTGTAGTAATGTTGCAGTTCACCCAGGGCCGCCTCCGTTTTTGTAAGAACCTGTACGACGTGTTCCACATCGCTTGCTGGTGTTGCAGCTATCATGTTTGGACCCCTGTCAAGATAGCGTCACTTCTTAGGCGATTCTGACTTTGTCTCCTATTTGTCGGCTGCATATCGGCGTGGATGAAGCGAAAAACGATCCCGCCGCGACGTCCACGCCGAGAATACGTAGAATTACGTATACGTCGCGGGGTACGAATTTCCAGAGTGAGGTGCTGAGGTTCTTCCTGTGCCTCTTATCGGGCGTTGGGGCAGTCGGTGTTGACATTCGGGGACCGACGAACCTCGCGGCGACGGCCTCTCCGGTTGCTCCGGCCTCGGCTCATGCACGGTCCCGCTGTCTGCGGGGTGACGTTCTCTACCGTCGGCGGGCGCCTCTTCCGGTGCAGAGAGGCTAATGTTGCCTCGGTAGAAATACGATATACATCAACGGTCCGTAGGTTCTGACCGTTGTTATCTCGGACGAATGTAGATGAATACACAAAGATTGGATCCGAACGTCTTGTTTGTTGTGCTGCCGGCGGAGCCTCAGCTTCGGCCCGAGCTGGCCCTGATTCGGGAGGATGTCTCCCGTACGGGAGGTCTGCATTTGGTGCTCGAGCTTTCGCGGGTGGAGATGATCACCTCTCCGAGCATTGGGGGTCTTCTGCTTATGCAGAAACTGCTCGCCGAGCAGGGACGCCGGCTCGTTCTCTGCAACCTTCGCCTGGCGACCAAGTGCATTCTTCGGGTGGCCGGACTGGATGCCTTCTTCGAGTGTGCCCGGGACAAATTCGAGGCGCGTGATCTCCTGAGGCGACCGGAGAGGGCGGTGGATCGACAAATTCGTGCGTTCGATTAGGCCGGGGGGCCGGACGGCCTGCCCCGGACTCTGCGGGCCAAAGACGGAAACCTGTGACGGTAGGGTGGAATACCAGAGGTGTCGATGTCGGATGAAACCATGAAGTGTAGCGATCCGATAGAAATCACGTTC
>Ga0272441_10003617_pt1 | contig 29179 bp, 24 predicted proteins | sample SSMProp6N_FD_193582 | JGI IMG/M metagenome (GOLD analysis project Ga0272441, IMG submission 193582) | Marine sediment archaeal communities from Little Sippewissett salt marsh, Falmouth, MA, United States - SSM-Prop-6N | ecosystem: Environmental > Aquatic > Marine > Wetlands > Sediment ... | reverse complement strand
CCCTCGATCCAGACGCGTTCGCGCGAATCGTCGAGGAGGCGAGCAACGGATGAGCAGCAAGATCAGCCTGTTCCGAACGATCCCGAATCAGATCACGCTCTCCCGAATCGCCTTCGTGCCGCTGCTGATGTTTCTCATCCTGTTCGAGTCGGACGTCTCGCGAATCTTGGCGATGGTTCTCTTCTTCCTCGCCGCCGTCTCCGACGCAGTGGATGGATACCTCGCCCGCAGCCTCAACCAGACGTCGTTGTTCGGGAAGTTTGCCGATCCGATTGCCGACAAGCTTCTCATCGCGGGCGCGCTCATCGCCCTGCTGCAGCTCGGCGAGCTGGGTGCCTGGGCGGTAATGCTGATCATCGCACGCGAGTTCCTCGTCACGGGCCTGCGAATCCTTGCGATCTCCGAGGGCAAGCAGATCGGCGCGAGCTTCCTCGGAAAGGCGAAAACAATCTCGCATGTCGCGCTCGTTCTCGCCGTTCTCGCCAATCGGTCCTTTGTGCTTGGGCCGGGCGGCGGCGTCGCCAAGACGGTATGCTTGATTCTCGCGCTTGCACTCTCGACGATCTCGGGCGCCGACTACTTCTACAGGTCTCGGCGCCTCTTCGCGTAGCCGCACACCGCGGCGCCTTTGCCCGGACGCCGGGTAACCGAGCTGCCCAATGCTGGACACTTCGATAACGAGCCGCATTGCAGGTGCCTTCGATACTTGCCGGATCTACGATGGCGAAGGGCGCGCCGATCTCGATCTGCCCGATGGTGGAACAGTCTTCCTGCTACGCGCGCCTGACGGGACGGTCATCGACTCGCCGAACGCCGAGACGCCGGCGATGTACGTAGCCTTCGCGAGTCCACCAGGCGCCGGAGGTGGCGGGGCGATGTAGATCGCCCGGTCGGTGACCACGAGACGTGCTCGTGAAGAGTTGTGGATCGCTGTCGATCCGGTGCTGTGGCTCCAGCGGACCGTTTGCGTCTGGGTCGTCGACTGCGAAGGAGATGCCTCTATCTTCTCGCTCGAGCCGGGCGATTGATCGCGTTCGCGACGCGCCTCGTCACGGATCCTGGATCGCCGGTAGAATGAGCAGAAGGGAGGCTCCGTGCGCAGTCGCGTTTCGATCCTGCATTACCTCGGAGTGATCCTCATCGCATTCTCCATCCTTCAGGCGGCGCCGCTCATCGTCAGCGCCCTCTTTCTTGAGACGGTCGAGTTTCCGATGCGGAACTTCGCGATTCCAGCCGGCATCAGTCTCGCGCTCGGCCTCGGCTTGGCCCTCTACTTCCGGCCCCGCCGCCTCACCGTCGGCACGGCGATGGCGGTCGGCGCGCTCGGATGGTTCGCGTTGTCGCTCGTGGGTGCTATTCCATACTGGATGGCGCTGAGGGTTACGTACCTTGACGCGTTCTTCGAGACGGCGAGCGGCTTCACCACGACCGGAGCCACGTTGCTTACGGGCCTCGAAGTCCTCCCGAAGAGCCTTCTCTTCTGGCGCGCCTTGACGGAGTGGATCGGAGGTCTCGGGATCTTCACGCTCTTCCTGTTCGTGATTCGCGAAGGCGGTGCGCGACACGCGCTTCTCGGCGCCGAGGCGCACAAGGCGTCCTCCGAACGCTTCTCGCCCGGCGTTTTTAGCTCTCTTCGCATCCTCTGGTCGATCTACGGCGGACTGACCATTGCCTGCGCGCTGCTTCTCTGGATCGAAGGTCTGGGGCTGTTCGATGCCGTGACCCACGCGCTGACGACGGTTTCCACGGGTGGCTTCTCGAACTACGACGCCAGCGTTGCCCACTTCGCGCAAGCCGGTTTTCGGCACGCTGTCGCCATCGAGTACACGATTCTGGTCTTCATGTTCCTGGGCGGGACGAGCTTCCTTGTGCACTGGAACCTGCTCCGACAGCGATGGCGATCGGTGTTCGAAAACACAGAACTCCGAGCCTGGCTGCTTCTTCTCTTCGGAGCGGCCGCGCTGATAGCGATCGCTGATCGAAGCCGTGCTGCCGAGATCGGCCTGCATGCTCATGTCCGTACAGCGTTCTTTCACGTCGTCTCGATTGCGACGACCACTGGGTTTACGACGCGAGACCTAGCGTGGTTCACGCCCTTCTCCAAGCAGATCCTCCTGCTCTTGATGGTCATCGGCGGCTGCGTCGGATCGACCGCTGGCGGGCTGAAAGTCCTGCGGATGACGATCCTGTCCAAGCTTCTCGGACGACGGCTCCGCTTGATCACGCGATCGGCACAGGAGGTCGTCCCGCGCACGCTCGGACGGGGCACGCTCTCGTCGGAGGAAGTCGAGCGGACGACCGCGATTGCTGTAGGGTGGACGCTTGCGCTCCTCGTCGTTTGGATGGGAACCACGTTCGTCTCCGGCCTCGACGCCTGGGGGTCGCTTTCTGTAGCTACCTCTGCGTTGGGGAACGTCGGGCCGCATTTCGTCGACGTGCAGACGTTCGCCGGGGTTGGCCCGGCGGCGAAGGTGCTCTACATTCTTGCGATGGTCGCCGGGCGACTGGAGATCCTGCCCTTCCTGCTGATCTTCTCCCGTCGGGCATGGAGGTAGGTGAAACGTAATGCGCATTGTGATAGCGGGCGCCGGCGTCACGGGACGCAGACTGGCTGGTGCGCTGGCTGACAGCCGGCACGATCCTGTCGTGATCGATCTCAACCGAGATCTCTGTGAAGCGATCAGCTCCGAGTTTGGCGTGGTCGCCATCTGTGGGAACGCGTCCGATATCTCGGCGCTCGAGAGCGCCGAGATTGAACGGGCCGACGTTGCCGTCGCCCTCATGCGATCGAGCGCGGACAACCTAGCCTTCTGTCTTCTAGCCCGAGGGGCGGGCGTCGAGCGGATCATTGCCCGGATGCCCAACCCCAAGTACCGGGCGGCCTACGAGGGCGCGGGGGTGACGAGCATTCTAGACGTCGTCGGGCTCTTCCTCGACCGGCTGATCCTCGAGATCGAACATCCACCGATCCATCAGGTGGCGTCCATCGCCGACGGTCAGGGAGCGATCGTTTGGGTCACGGTCGCCGATGAATCACCGGTCTGTAGCCGTCCGCTCGACGAAGTCCGAGCCGATCGGCGTTTTCCCCATGGCTGTGCCGTCTCGGGCCTGATCCGGGCCGACGGAGAGCGCCTGCTCTTCCCCTCGGGACGGGATCGCGTGCTTCCTGGGGATCGCGTCCTTCTCGTCGGGACGATCGAAGGACTAACGCGAGCATCGGATCTGTTTGGCGAGCGGCGCGGGCGGCTGGCGTCCCTCTTCCGACGCGGGGAGAAGGCCGCGGCGGGCGATGAAGCGCAGGCGAGGCTCGAGGCGTCCTTTGAGGGCGTCGAAGAGGTCGAAGAAGAGGAGGCCGAAGACTCGACGGCTACTCCGCCGGCGTAGTCACTGCCGGAGATCGGACGATCTCGACGTGCTTGAAGACTAGATGGAGAGTGACGTTCCCTCCGTCGCTTTCGGCTGGATCGTAGAGGAGGAGCGTGAACTCGAGTTGGTTCGGATCCGCAAACACCGTGTTGTCGCGCAGAAGCGGACTGAAGATGAGCCCTTGATTGCGGATCGCGCCGTCGTCCTTTCGTAGTGCCTGCGCGATTGTCCACGTCCCTCGCACGCCATCCTGTAACGCTTGCCCGTCGAGGCGAAGGTCGAACGAACTCATCCCGAGAAACTGTGCGAACGCCTCGGGCAGCCCAGATTCCCCACTACCGGTCTCTCCGTGCACGAAGATCTCTCGCTGCACAATCCCGCCCTTGCCGAGGTCCGACTGTAAGGAGAGCACGCCGTTGAGCGCCTGCCCGTCCGCCAAGACGACGACGGCCCCGTCGAGAACTACGGTGAGTCGCGCGGACCCCCGCACGTCATCGGAAGCGAGTCGAATGTGTCCCTCGCCGGAAAGCTGACGAACGCTTTCCCCGCCGGCATAGGCAAACGGGTCTTCGAGATCGCCGATGAGGATCGGATCGCCGAGAAGAATCTCCCACTCGGTCCCCAGACCGCGTGCGGCATCGATCACCTGGTAGGCGAGCCAGCCGGCAACAATCAGAATGGCGAGGCCCAGAAGCGCTTGTGTGAGGCGCTGAACTTCCACGTCCGCCTAGGGCGAAATCGTAAACGGCGCGTCGAAGGCATCGACTCCGTTCAGGATTCCCTGGACCGTGTATCTGCCGGGGGTGAGGTCGCTGGGGTCAAGCCGGTAGTGGCGCCAGTCACCGAGGGACACGACGTCCTCCATCCGCGCGACATCCGCTCCGTCCGGCCCCACCCAGACCAGGTCGAAGGTATCCATTCGTTCGATGCGCGTGAAGTGGATGAGGAGATGAACGGCGTCGTCGGTCTGAGAGAAGCGGCTCGTCTCCGTGTCCCCGACGTATCCGCCGCGCTTCGGCTTCACCGAAGCGTAGAGGCCGTACCGCAGTTCTCTCGTGTAAGCTACGGTGAGCGCATCTTCAACGTCGCCTGCGATCGACGTCGCCGCGTTTGCGAGGAGCGAATCGAACCCGCCGAAAAGGCCGCCTTCTCGCACCATCGTCGATTCGGAGGCCTGCAGGTCGAGAGCTCGCTCGACTCGGCCGGTTCGCGCGTCGACGACCTCGATCTGAGCTCGGATCCGGGTGCTGTACTCCGTTGCCGGAGCCTCCTCGACACACCTTCCACTCTCCCAGGTCACGCAGATCTGCGTCTCGCGCGAGCCGGTATCCACGGCGTAGACTGCCCCTGTGACGAGCTTGCTAACGCCCGTCAGGGATCCGATCTCGATTGCCGTGGTGGTGTTGATGAACCCGGCCTCGGAGAGCGCATGCTCGATCAGCAGCGCGTCGAGCTGCGCGCGCGAGTACACGTCAATTCCCTGTGCGTTCACGAGTTTCGTCTCGATGCGGCCCTCGAGCGTTTCACCGACGCCCGGCCAGCTTGAGCTGTTGCTGAATGCAAGTACGGCGACGTCGAGTCGCTCATTCGCGATCACGGCCCGTTCAGACGGCTCGGGGACGAAGAACACAAGAAAGGTTGCCACCAGCAGAACGCCAAGGACAAGGGCAATCAGAAGACCAGTCGTATTGTCCATCGCTCACCTCCCGGGGAATCGAACCGTGGACGACTCACCGTACACGCTTCGGTCATCCGGAATCAAGGGGATCGTCCATCCAGCCGCCGGATCGTCTACCCGTGGATGCGTCCGGCCGCGACTTCGCATCCGCGAGCGTTGGCATCGGACAGGGACGAACCGCCGAGCAGAGAGACCGAAAATGCCGCCGCAAAAGCGTCGCCGGCCCCCGTCGAATCGCCCGAAACCATCCTCGGCGGAGGCTGGAGATTCCTCTCCCGGCCACGCCAGGCAAGGGCTCCGGCAGAACCAAGCGTCAGGGCTCCCGTCAGGAACCTGTTCGCAAGTGAGTCGACAATCTCCTCTGGATCCTCGAGTTCCGTAAGCGTCTGGCCCTCCGTGAGATTCGGGAAGATCCATGTGACCTGTTTGAGCTCCTCGAGAAAGCTTGCGACTCCGAAGTGTTCGATCAGGTTTGCAGGCGGCGGGTCAACGGAGATCGAGGCGCCGCGCGCATGCGCGAGCCCCATGGCCCGCCGCGCCGCGTCGCGTTGCGGGTCGGACAGTAGCGCGTATCCCGACACGTGCAGATGGTCGATGCCATCGAAGGAGACTTCGTCAACCGAGTCTGCGGTGAGACCATCGTTCGCACCGCGCGAGCAGACCATCGCACGCTCGGTCCCTTGCTCCAACGCGAGAATCGTCCCGCTCGGCAGATCGACGTGGCAGATATGAGGGCGGACTCCGGACGCCTCCAAGGAGCGCACGAGCAGATCCCCGATAAGGTCGTTGCCGACGCATCCGATGAACGTCACCCACGCACCCTCGTCGGACGCGACGCGAGCGAACGTGCCGGCGCTCCCTCCTGGGGCGGCCCAAACCGTGCTCCGCAACTCGCTACCTGAATCGAGGTGGGTTGGCTGCTTCGCGTGGACGTCGAGATTCAGGTCGCCGAGGACGACGATCCGGCTCATGGGACGGACCTGAGGCTGGCGACCGCGTCGGCGAGGGTCCGCACCTGCTCGACGTCGATCGCGCCTTCCAGGCGCCCATCTTCTTTAATCGTCGTGCCGACGATGAAGCCGTCCGCGTCGCGATACGTGGCCAGGTTGTCTATTCGCACGCCACTTCCGACGAAAACGGGAAGATCGACGACGCCCTTGACCTCCTGAAGATCATCCGGGTTTGTGCGACGGCCGGTCCCGATGCCGGAGACAATGAGCGCATCCGGTCCGTTTCGTGCCGTGTCGATCGCCGCCTCTTCGAGGGAGGTCAGGTGTGCGGCATGCTTGACGTGTACGTCAGCCAAGATCTTCGTGTCTGCGCCCAGCCCGCGTCGCAGCCGGATCAGTTCTCTGGCTTCCCCTTCGATGATTCCCTGGTCGGCAAACGCGACACCGGCGAACACGTTGACTCGGATGAAGCAGGCCCCGGTCGCCGCCGCGATCGACAACGCAGCGACTGCGTCATTCCGCAGCACGTTGACCCCGACGGGAACGTGGGCCCTCTCGACAAGCCGATCGACGACCACGGCCATCATGGCGATCGTTTCGCGTGGTGCGGTGACGCCGAAGGGCGCGTCGCCCATGTTCTCGACGAGAACGGCATCGACCCCACCGGATTCCAATGCATAGAGGTCGCGAAGCGCCGCATCGACGAGCGGTTTGGGCCCCTGTTGCTTGTATCGAACGCTTCCCGCCAACGGGGATAGATGGATCATTCCGATCAGCGGTTTCTCGACGGTGAACACCTTGCCGGCCATGACGGGAGACTATAGCGAAAGGACGAAGGACCGGCCAACGAGAGTCTCGTCGGCATTTACAGCCACGGCTCGATGTGACGATCGCGAAGTCGGAGCGGATGGTCCGTGTAGCGCACGATTCCTTGACGATCGATCACGAAGGTGTGTGGGATTCCTTCGACACCGTACCGGTTTCGAATTGCCTGCGCCTCGTCGAGCGTTCCGCGAAGGACGATAAACTCATCGAGGCCGTTGGCCTCGATGTACTCGCGCGCCTCCGCTTCCGACGCATCCAGATTCACGCCGACCAGCACTAGGCCCTCCTCGGCGAACCTGGCCCGAAGCGACTCGAGATGAGGCATTGTCGTTCGGCACGGCGGACACGTACTCCGCCAGAAGTCGAGGAGGACGACGAGCCCTCGGTAGTCGGACAGCGTCACGTCCGTCCCGCCAAGACTGCGCAGGGTGAAGTCAGGCGCGCGCTGGGCGATCTCTGTTCCTGTCGTCGGCGAATTCGTCGGATCGAGCACGCTGATTGCACGCGTGAGGTTCGCAGTCTCACCTCGATCGTCGCGAACGGTGAGCGTTGCCTCGAACACGGCCGCCTGAGAGTAGACATGCGTCGCGGTCTTCGTACTTGCCGTCGCTCCATCGCCGAACGCCCAGGCGAACTCGACGATTGTGCCATCCGGATCGACAGATCCCGTGGCATCGAAGAAGACGGCCAGCGGGGCCTCTCCGGAAGATGGTGTTCGCGTGAACGATGGGATCGGTGCGCGGTTGAGCGAGATGCACCCGGTCAGAAGAGAGGCGGCAAGAAGGGTGCAGAGAGGAGCGATCCGTGATGCGACACCGAGACGATGTACCTTCATGTTGTTGGGCCGGAACGACTCCTAGAAAGCCTACGAGGCTCCTTTGCGGAGCCTCGTACTATCTTTGGCCTGGGTCCCCTCTCGTACATGAAGAAACCTACGATTCAGGTGTCAAGTGTGCGTGGAGAGATTGTGAAGGGATTGTGAAGCAGTGCCGGCCGACAAGAGGTTGACCGAGCGGCGCAGTTCGACCTAGAGTCACCGGAACCGGATTGATGACGCGTGTCAGCCAGTGCACGGCTTCGGTCCGCAGAGAATGAGTCATTAGGCGTCTCGGGAAGGGAGCGAGCGGCGTGAGCCATCGAAGCAGTATGGGCAGTGGCTGTTCCGCAGCCGTCATCGAGATTCTGGGAAGGGCGCTCCGCGCGGATGGAATCGAAGATCTGAGTCGCGAGATCCTTTCCGGCCTCACGGAGCTGGCGGGAACCACCAGTTTCCTCTACCTGTCCGACGCGCGACTATCGTGGACGTGGTACGTTGACACCGATCTTCCTCCGACGACTTCAGATGTCGTTGCATCCGCTTGTCCGCTTTGGTTCGACCAGCTCGCCGATTCGCCCGGCGGCCGCACGGACGTACGGGGCATCGTGGCGGGCGAGACCGTTCCCTTCACCCTTCATCGCTTGGCGGCGGGCGAACGCTCCATCGGACTACTGGGTGTCCGTGCGGGACACCCCATGGTCTGCTCCGAGGAACTCTGGCTCCAGCTCCTCGAGAGCATCGCGTCCGCGGTGGTGCATCTCCTCGAGCAAGCGGCGAGGGAGAAAAAACTGCTCCATCTCAACACCTACCTCACCGTCAGCTCGATGCTGGCCAAGTCAATCGACTTGGCCGAGCTTCTGGAGATTGCCCTGTTCTGCAGCATGGAGGCAGTTTCTGCGGAAGCGGCGTCGATCCTCCTGTTGGATGACGCGAAGGATAGTTTCCGGTTCTACCGAGCGGAGGGGCCGGCGAAGCCGCTTCTAGGGGGAACAAGCTTCCCGGCCGCTCAAGGCGTCGCGGGCCGCGTGCTGCGGAATTTGGAGGCAGAGATTGTCCATGACGCCGGGGGCGACGCACAGTTCTATGAGCAGATTGACCGCGAGACGGGATTTCGAACGCGGAACATGATCGCCGTTCCTCTCGTGGCGGGAGAGGAACCCGTTGGCGTCCTCGAGGTTCTGAACAAGGCCGAAGGCGGGTCGTTCACGCCAGACGAGCGCCTGATCCTCGAATCGGTTGCGGACGAAATCGCTTTCGCGATCCGGAACGCAACGCTCTTTGACTACGTGGTCAACACGTACTGTAAGCGTCGACAGGGGCAGAACTCCTGCAAAGGGTGCGAGCGACCGCTCGGATCGTGGACGCCGTGCATGAGGTATCGCGAATTCCTTCCCTGATTCCGGCGGGCACAGCGACGAAGTGGAGCCAAGGCATTGCGATTGGCGCAGGGCTGCGGGTACCCTGCTCCATGACACCAACCTGGGCGAGTTCAAACATCCGAGGCGCCCTCCTTTGGCAGAGAGCCGACAGCCGATCGCCCGAAGGAGGCGACTAGTGTCCGTCGAACTGCTCTCTACGTATGTCGCGATGGATCGAAAACACGCACTGGCACGCGGTGCAGCGCTCCCCGATCGCACCGATGCGTCCGTCCTTCTGGCCGACATCTCCGGATTCACCCCACTGACCGAAACGTTGGTCGAGCAGCTCGGACCCCGACGAGGCGCCGAGGAACTAACCGGCGTTCTGAACACGGTGTACACATCGCTCGTCTCGTGTGTTCACGATTTCGGCGGAAGCGTCGTCTGCTTCATCGGGGACGCGCTGATCGGCCAGTTCAACGGGGATTCCGGATTTCGCGCCGTCGCCTGCGCCCTCCGAATGCAGGAGGCGATGGAGGCGTTCCAAGCGGTTCCCGTTCCGGGGGGCGAGACGCTCTCTCTCGGGATGAAGGCGGCGGTTGAGACAGGACCCGTGCGTCGCTTTCTCATTGGCGATCCGAAGATCCGCCGGATCGACGTCCTCGCCGGGGCGACGGTCGATCTTCTGGCCGAAGGAGAGCATCTCGCCGAACGGGGCGAAACTATCGCGGGGCCCGGCCTCCTCGAGCGGCTCGGCTCGGCGCTTCGGATCGGCGAGCGAAGGGGCGCGTTTGCCCTGATTCGAGAGCTTCGACGGTCGCCGGCTCCAAAACCCTGGTCGTCGACGGCGATCGACTCTGTTGACGCGGAGAGCGTGAGATCCTTCGTGCTTCCCGAGGTCTACGAGCGGCTCGTTGGCGGGCAGGGCGAGTTCCTGGCGGAGCTGCGGCCGATCGCGGCTCTGTTCCTTCGTTTCGCCGGTCTCGAGTACGACTCCGACGACGCAGCCGGGAAGAAGCTTGACGCGTTCACACGATGGGTTCAGCACACGATCCATGGCTACGGAGGACACCTTCTTCTCCTGACGACGGCTGACAAGGGCAGCCACCTCTACGCGGCCTTCGGCGCCCTCGAGGCGCACGAGGACGATGCCGAGCGAGCCGTGGCGGCGGCGATGGCTCTCAGTAAGGTGCCCGCGGAGCTGGATTTCGTGGAAGGGCTACAGATCGGCGTCAGCCAAGGCCGTGTGCGCGTTGGTGGCTACGGAGGCGAAGCGCGGCGAACCTACGGTGCGCTGGGCGAGACGGTCAACCGCGCTGCGCGCCTAATGGGGGCGGCTCCGCCTGGCGAGATCCGGTGTGACGAACGGATTCGCGCAGCGGGAAGCGCGTGCTTCTCGTTCGACGAGCTTCCGGACGTGACGCTCAAAGGGATGCGGCATCCGCAACGCATCTACCGGCCGACGGCGCGGATGCGGAAGGGCCGCGAGGCCGACCAGGATGACCTGATCGGGCGAGTCGAGGAGATCGCGGTTCTCCGCAGCTGTCTGGACGGAGCCCTTGAAGGCTCACGGCGCGTCGTGCACATCGAGGGTGAGGCAGGCATTGGGAAGAGTCGACTCATCGGTGAGCTTCGGCAACTAGCGATCGAAGCCGGAGGCGACTGGCTGTTCGGCGCGGCAAGCAGCATCGAGCAGCACACGCCATACCGCGCGTGGCGAGACGTGGCGATCTCGTTGTTCGGAATTGAGAACGCGGCTGACCTCGCCGACCAGAAGCGACGCGTCGTCGATGCCGTCGTCGAGCTCCATCCCGCCTACGCCGAGCGTGCGCCTTTGATGAATGACATCCTGGGTCTCGATCTCGAGGAGACCGATCTCACGCGAAGCTACGACCCCCAGCTTCGCCAGGAGGGCCTTGCTTCGCTCATCGGCGAACTCCTCAGGCAACGGGCGGAGGCGCGACCGATCGTTCTCGTGTTCGATGATGTGCATTGGATGGATTCGCTGTCGTGGGACCTTCTTCTCTCGGTGGCGCGTTCACTCGTCGACCGGCCGGCGCTCTTCGCCCTAGCACATCGCCCGCTGTCCGAGCCGATTCCACGGCCATTCAGCGTTCTTTCCGGACTGCCTGACGCGGAGGCTCTCGCGCTGAGCTCTCTGCCGGCCGAGGAAACGGTGGCTCTCGCGGCGATCCGGCTTGGTCTCCCCGCCGACGCGCTTCCGCAGGAGGCCGCTTCCTTCCTGATCGAGCGTGCCGAAGGGAATCCGTTCTTCGCGCAGGAGCTGGTTGGGGCGCTTCGGGATCGCGAACTCCTCGTTGTGGATGGGGCGACCTGTACGCTGGCCGCCGACATCAAAACGCTGCGCGACAGCGTACCGGATACGCTCGAGGGCGTCGTCCTCTCGCGCCTCGATCGGTTGCCGAGCGAGGTTCAGCTGACCGTCAAGGTTGCGTCCGTCATCGGGCGATCCTTCCCATTCCGCACGTTGTTGGACGTGCATCCTGGCGGAATCGGGTCGGGACCTCTGAAGGATCAGCTCGAGGAGACAGGGAAGCGACGGATCACTCTGCTGGAGGCCGAGGAGCCGGAGCGAAGCGACGCCTTTCACCACATCGTCACGCAGCAGGTCGCCTACGACACGCTCCTGTTCGAGCAACGCCGAACACTCCACGGTGGGGTCGCTCAGTGGATCGAGGCCGCCTATGCCGACAACCTGAGTCCGCAGTATCCCTTGCTGGTCTTCCACTGCCGTCATGCGGGGCGAGAGGAGGAGGAATATCGCTACTGTACCCTCGCCGGCCGCCAGGCGGCGGCGCAGGGGGCGAACGCGGAAGCGCTCGTCTACTTCTCGCGAGCCGTCGAGCTACTTGAGAGGATCGATCCGACGCTCGACTCGGAGAGGCGCTTCGAGGCGCTCGAGTCGCGAGCCGGCGTCCTCGCGCTTCTCGGGCGGGTCGATGAAGAGCGCGCCGATCTGGAGGCGCTCCGCCTGATCGCGCAAGGCACATCGACGAGGCAGGGAGATGTTCACCTGCTCTGGTCGGACTTCCAGAAGCGAGGCGGGCAGTTCGCCGAGGCGGCAGAGGAGGCGGAACGAGCGCTCGAGCGGATGCGTGTCTCGAATGACGTGGCCGGCGAAGCGCGGGCACTCACCTACATCGGGAATGCGCTGGAAGGACAGGGCGAGTTCGCGGAAGCACGCTCTCGCGTAGGACAAGCTCTCGACCTCTTCTCTTCGATTGAAGCACATGCCGGACAGGCCGCCAGCCTGAAAGCTCTGGGCATCATCAGCGCCAGGCTTGGCGAGTTTCCTCGGGCGATGGAGCGCTTCGGGGAAGCGCACGAACTCTTCCGCAGGCTTGGCGACAGGAAGGGTGCGGCGGACATCCTCGGGAACCTCGGCGCCGTCAACTACTACTGGGGCGAGTACGAGACGTGCATCGAAAACACGGAAGCGGCGCAGCGGGTCTTCCACGAGATGGGGAATCGCCTTGGCTCGGCGAAGTGCTTGACCAATCTCGGGAACGCGTACTGTGAGCTTGGCGCCTTCGATGAAGGGTTGCGTTTCCACGAGCAGGCACTTCAGATCTACCGGCAACTGGAGGACGCGAACGGTTGCGCCGACAGCCTGTTCAATGTCGGGATGGCGCTCCAGGCATCGGGCGTCGGCGGGTATCCTAACCTCACGCTCACGTCGCATGTCGATTGCCCGAGGCTTGCCGAAGCCATCGAGCGCTACGGCGAGGCGCTCGAACTCTATACGAACATCGGGAGCCAGCGCGGCAAGGTGCTGGCGAACTTCAAGCTCGGCTCCGCCAGGCTCTGCGCCGGGGAGCTCGACATCGCGGAGACCCATCTTCGGGTCGCTCTCGATCTGAGCCGAGAGACGGGGCTTTCGGGCCAGGCGTTGCAGAGCCTCGTCGGTCTGGCCAGGGTGGAGCTCCTGCGCGGTCGCCCGGAGGAGGCGCTCACCCTGTCATCCGAGGCGATCGCGCACCTCGGCGACGCCATGCCACCGGATGCCAACGAGCTCCACTTCACACACGCGGCGGTTCTGACAGCGGTCGGCCGCGTGGACGCTGCGCTCCCACACCTGGAACTCGCTCGGCAGTCGATCGTAGAGCGAGCCGAATCGATTCGCGATGAGCTCATCCGATCCCGCTTCCTCGCCGCCTGTCATGAGATCCTGACGGCTTGGGATAGGCACTCCTTGTCAGGATCAAGCTAGCCGAATCTGCGTTGGCAGAACTGGCGGCGTGTTCTTCGAGACAGGAACTCCTGAGAACACGCCACCGTCGATTGACGCTAGAAGAAGGCGACCGCCGCGTTCCCCTCCGGATCAGTCGGCAGGTGCAGCAGGTAGTACTTCTTTCCCAGGATGAACTGGTCCTTGTGGATCGTGAAGCGAACGATGGCGTTCGTGGGGATGATGTAGTTGATCTCGGCGCCGTTCGCCTCGTAGCCCGCTCCTGCGGTGCCGGTCATCGCGACGGTGGAGATCTCGGCGCCCTCGGTGGGGGAGACGTTCGAACCTACCTGGAACTGAAACGCCGTTCCGGGAATCGGTACGCCGTCTTTGGTCAGCTGTCCGAAGACGGCAAGCCCCTCGATCGTCGACTCGAGCAAGACTTCGCTGACCGTGTCTGAGCCGACGGCGACCTCGTCGGTCGCACTACAGCCTGTGGTAGCGTTCGTCGCGGTGGCGTAGTAGAGGCCCGGCCTGCTTACGGCGATCGACTCGGTCGTACCGACGACCTCCTCGAGCATGTTCTTCCACACGAGGTTGCACGGCCCGTCGCAGCCAGACACCATCGCCGTGAGCGTCACCTCTCTTGTGTGGAGCGTCAGCATCTGGTCCGCTCCCGCGTCGACGACCGGCGGCGCGATGTTCTGCTCGACGATCACCGACTCGCTCGCCCAGCACCCGTTGGCTCCGGTTGCGGTCACCGTATAGGTGCCCGGCTCATCGACTCGAATGGATGCCGTTTCACCAACGGCGCCGCGCCCCGGCGTTGTCCAGACAATCTCATACGGCGGCGTCCCGCCGGAAACGGCCGCGTCAAGAGAAGTCTCGGCGAGAGCGCAGGTCAGGACGCCGCTGACGGTTGCCCTGATGGTTGGGGGGGTCGCATCTTCCATGACCGTCACCGTGCTCGTCGCAGAGCACCCGTTGGCGCCGGTTGCCGTGATCGTGTAGGAGCCTGGTTCGCTGACCGTGGCGGACGAGCCGCTTCCGACCAGGTCGACGCCGGGCTTCGTCCACGCGTACGTGTATGGAGAGCGGCCGCCGCTAACGTTGGCGGTCACCGTGACAGCGGTCGTCGAGCAGGTGAGGGCTCCGTCGACGACCGCTTGGACGACAGGTTTCGAGACATCCTGCGTGACCGTCACCGTATCCGTCGCCGTGCAGCCGTTGGATCCGGTCACGGTCACCGTGTACGTGCCTGGCGAACAGGCCCTCACGCGGGGTTCGCACCCCATGGCAGCGCCGCCCGGCCCGGTCCACGCAATCGCATAGGGCGGGCGTCCGCCCGAAATCTGTGCGGAGACCTCAATCTCGCAGACATTGCAGGTCAAGACGCCGTTGACCGTCGCCCGGACGACCGGCGGCGCGACGTCCTGGAAGACGGCGACCGAATCGCTGACCGAGCAGCCGTCGGCGCCGGTGATCATGATCGTGTAGATGTCCGGCTCGCTGACCATGATGTTCCGCTCAGTGCCGACGACCTCTCCACGACCGTTGATCCATCGGATCGCGCAGGGCGCGCAGGAGGAGGTTCCGAGGGAGACGTCGGCCGTGAGCGTGACCGCCGTCCGCGTGCAATCCAGGATCTGATCTTCGCACGGCGTTACGCAGGGATTGCAGACGGCAGCTGGCTGGCAGGTCACGATAGGCTGGCAGACGGCAGGCGTCGGACAGGCAACGACAGGCTGGCCAGCGATCGCCGCCGGGCAGGTGGGAGCCTTCGCGCAAACCAAGTCGGAGCTGCACGAGACTGTCGTCGACGAGGCGGGAGTTGCCGCGACGAGAGGGTAGCAGGCGGTCCCAACGACGGCTCCGCAGTCCATTGCATGGCCCGAGATTCCGCAAGGGCCGCACGAGGCGGTCAGTGGCGATACAGCACATCCGGCAGCAGGTGCCATCAGCGGGAACGCATCGTCCACGTGCGGGTACACTGTATCGCCTATGCCGTCTCCATTACAGTCCTCGCCCGCGTAGTCGCTCCAGTAGTTTCCCACTCCGGCCCAGTGCCAATGGTTCTCGGCCCTCGCATCCTCCGCTCCACGGCCGTTGGCGACAAAACTGTTGCCCGTGAAGACATTTCCCCACGATCCGAGGGTCGGGACCGCTCCACGGCGATTCTCGGAGACCAAGTTCCCGCCGACCATCGTCCTCGACACATTCTCGAGCAGGATGCCACGCTCGGCCCGCAGCAGCTGACACCCCTCGATGGTTCCGTTGGAGAGCGTGTTCAGCCGGATGGCAGCGCCCGAGCCGCCGATGACGACGCAGTTGCGGATGCGGAAGTAGGACGTTGTGTGTTCGATGTTGATTCCGAAGTCGCAGCGATTCGCGACGACGCGCCAGCCCTCGATGATGTACGGGCTCTCCGCAGTTCCGCAGCCGGCCACGACGCCGTTCTCGAAGCTGAAGTCGCAGTCGCCGTAGATGTAGATCGTCTCCCGGTCGACCCAACAGCCGACCGAATTGTCGGCCTGCCCACTGATCAGCCCCACACCAGCAAGCAGGAGGGCGGCTGTAACGGTGATTGCAATCGCTTTCCTGCGCATGATTGTCTCCTTGACGGCACGTCTCACGAAGCCTTAATGCTCGTCTCCTTGCAGGCCCAGAAGTATAGGGTGGAACTGCATTTCCGTCGGTAACGACTGTTACACTGGCTCATGGACAGGCTATCGCTTGGTCAAGGACCGTGACAGACGAGCCGCTTGGGTCAGGATCGACAGCAAACATGACGTCGCTGCATTGGCTGTCGACTCGTCAGCTGATTCCGTCTGGATCGCTCTGAGCCGCTGCAACCTCCGGAATGGACTGGGGATGGATAGCGGACCGTCTCAAGGAGTCCGTTCTCAAGGCCAGAAGAAGCGAAACCACTCAAGAGGGACTTCCTGTCGGCTCGACCATGCCTGGTTCTCTCATCAAGCAGCTCCTGGCGTCTCCCTCAAGGCACACCATCCGCCGCCATCAACAACTCCCCTCGTTTGCCGGCTCCCAGCATCTATGCTAAGATAACCCGCGACACGACAGCGCTTCTGCTACCTCCTTGTGCAGCCCAGGGGGGCGGGGCCGGGAAAAGGGGAATAGAGGGGCAAGGGGTCTCGCTCCCCCCTCGTCAGGGAAGAGTCAAATAGCGTGCGCGCGCAATGCTTCCCTTGCAAACGGTTTGCGTTAGCGGAGTGCACTGGCCAAGCCCAACGGCTGGAACTCACACGAACGCGTGCAATCCGGAGCGCGTCGTGGACGCGAATCATTGCAACTTCCTGGATGCGGCCGTTTCGATCCGCTGTGTCCCGAAACGTCGTTCTCGGGAAGCGACCTCTATTTCACCCAGATGATCACGCCGAAGCTATCGATCTGCTCGTCCTCCCACGGACGCTTGTAGGCAAACGTAAAGGCGACCGTCCCTGAAACGACGGCTTCGTAGCGGAACGTAAAGGTTCCGCTGCCACCACACACGCCGGGGTCATCCAGCGTGTATTCGCCCTCCTCGATCATCCGAAGTGGCGACCCATCGAACGATGCAGGCTCGGTCCGGACCCACTGGTAGCCCGTCGCCGCGTTACCGGAGAGTCGGATAATCATCGTGTCTCCGACCTCGATGGAGTGGACGGTCCCGTCTGCGGAATCATCGAGCGTGATCGGAAGGAACCAACATCCCGAGAGAACCAGCGCCGCGCCGGCGAGCGCAGCGATCCCCGCGAGCACTCTTGCGTAGCCAGCAAATCGAATGGCTTTCATCGTCCCCCCTTTGACAGACAGTAAGGCCTGTTGTACGGGGATCGGGGACCTCCATGCAACTCAGCCAGGTGGCCTTCTCCTTCACAGTCCCAAAGGGGCGACGGCGATGATGTCGGGGGCCGACGTGTATCTCGTCGGCATCTTGCCGATCGTCCAGCCGGTGCCGGTTGTCTCCAAGTAGTAGTACTTGTCGCCGTTCCACTCGTAGGCCTGACCGGCGGCGTTGTCGGGAGGCAGGACACGGACGCCCACCGCCATGTGCATCTCGGTCATGAAGGCGAGAAGGACGACGTCGAACCCCATCTGCCGAAGAATCGCCGCGGCAAGAATCGCTAGGTCCTCGCAGTCTCCGCAGCCTTCGACGAGGGTCTCAATCGGGTATCGCGGATACTCGCCTTCTTCCGGGACGTACCGGAGTGATTGGACGAAAGAGACGATCAGGTTCAGCTTCTCCCAGACGTTGAGGTTCGCAGAACGGGCCAGCGTCTCCAGCCCGGCGACCAGGGAGCTCACGACCTCGTCGTCGCCGGGATTGAGGACATACTCCGCATACGCTGTGTATGTTGAAACGCGGGGCTGTGACCGAAAGCCGTAGTATACGTCGATCGCGTACACATGCGTGAGCGTCCACGCCCGCCCCATGTACTCCCACTTGTACTGCCGCGCGATCGAGGCGGCGAAGGTTGACGCGCTTGCGACTGTTACTGCAACGAGAAGAGCTGCCAGCACCCATTTCCGCATCCCACTCCCTGCCTTTCCGTTGCTTTCTACGACGTCGTGAAGAGGACGCGGCCCGTGCCGCACTCCCATTCAGAAGCGTAGACACGGGATGTCGTTGGATCGTGAAGAGCGAGTGGGCGGTGTGTGTCGCAGATGTGCGTGTTTCGTGAAGGGGCTAGAGCCAGCCGACGATGAGGTCGTCTGAGAGTCCCGAAGCGGAGCCGTTGTACCGGATGACCCCGGAACGGTCGATCAGCAGGAGGCGCGGCGTGCCGTTCACCCCGTATGTCTGCGCCGTCCCAGCGTAGAAACCTCTCGACTCGATCAGGGAGACGAAACCGGTATACGCGTAGCTCGTCAGGTAGCGATCCACGGTCGGGGCGCTCTCACCGAGGCTCACCAGTAGTACGACGAGGCCGTCCTGCTCATAGGTTCGGCGAAGGACATCGAGCCGGGCCACGGATACTTGGCAGGCCGGGCACGTGGTTCTCCAGAACTCGAAGAGGACGACCTTTCCGAGGAAGTCGGACAGGTTGACCATTTCGCCGCGATGGTCCGGTAAGGTGAAATCGGGAGCCCGTTGCCCGATCCCTGTCCCAATCGGAACGGAAGCCGCGGCTGTGGGCGCTTCTCCAGAGAAGGTCTGCGAGGTTGTGACGCCCTGCTCACGCGCCGGAAGGGCCGACAGATCGATCGTCTTGGTGATCATGTGCCAAGCCCCACCGTCGTCGAACGCAAGGAGTGTGACATTGAAGCGATCGATGCGGGGAAACGCGTGCTCGGCTTCGATCCCTGATCCGCTTGTGCCGTCGCCAAAGACCCACTTGTAGGAGACGATCTCTCCGTCGGGGTCGCGCGTCGCGCTTGCATCCAGCAGCACCCTCGCGTCCGATGCCTGCGACAAACGGAAGGCGGAGAAGGCGGCGACCGGTGTTTCATTCGCGGACGCCACGAAGGAGAGGACAAAGAGGGTGACGAGCAGCGAGATGGCGATGCATCGCGCTCTCACGTCACCCTCCTGTCGACTCGCTGTCGCATTTCAGGGTATACACACAGATCCCACACGTGTTTCGCTTCCTTCGAAGCTCCCTACGGGAGGCTCTCGGAGGGCGTCTGCGGCTCCTCCGGCGCGAGGAGATTCAGTCGAGCCTCGATCGCCGGATCGGCTCCGACCTCCGCTAGGTTGAGCGTGTACAGCGCGGCGGCGCGATTCGCATACTCCTCGATCTGCGCCTCGAGTTCGGCGACCTGCGCTAGATACTCGGGATCCTCCGACGGCTGCTCCTGCAGGCTCTTAAGGGCGGTGGCGGCGCGCTCCCTCTTCTCCTCGTAGCTGACGGCGACAAGATACGGAAGATACGGTTCGTCGACGGAGTCATCCTGCAGCAGCTGCTCGAGCGCAGAGAGGGCAAGGTCCGGGTCTTCAGATTTCAGGCGATACGCGGCGAGAACGAGCAACTGCACCTCAACGTTGGCTGCCTCGTAGGTGGCCGTGAACCATTCTGTGAATCCATCTTCGAGGAATGACCTCTCGGCATCCTCACGAACTCTGTCGTAGATCTCCGCCAGCGTGGGCCGGGCAGCCTCTCTTCGATCCACGAGAAGGATCACGTGGTAGCCGAACTCGGTTTTGACGACGCCGCTAACCTCACCCACTTCGAGTTCAAAGGCTGCCTCGTCGAAAGGCTCCACCATCTGCCCGCGACCGAACCACTTAAGATCGCCTCCGGATGGAGCTGACGGTCCGATGGAGCGTTCCTGCGCCAGCGTGGCGAAATCCGCCCCGGCCTCGAGTTCTTCGAGCACGGCCTCAGCGTCCTCCTCGGTCTCAAGGAGAATGTGCGAGGCGCGGATCTGTTCGTCCTCCTCGTACTGGCTGCGATTCTCCTCGAAATAGAGGGCGACGTCTTCTTCCGTCAGATCGGCAGGCCCGAGAACCTCGTCGCGAAGCGCGTCGGCGACCATCGTCTCGTAGATGTTCCTTCGAGAGTCTCTGAGGAACGCCTCCATGTCGCCACCGTTCGCCTCAAAGGCCGTCGTGAATTCCTCTTCAGTCATCTGTTGGCTGGCGAGGAACTCGGCGTAGAGCTTCTGGAACTCGGCCTCCCCTTCCTCTTCGGTGACGGAGATCCCGTGCTTTTCGGCCTGCTCGAAGATCACCTCGCGTCCGACTAGACGTTCGAGCCCCTGAAGCTCGAGCCTGATGCCCAGTTCGCGGCCCGAAGCGCCAACGAGGAGCTCGTCGATATCCTGACCGAACTGAGCATAGATCTGTCTGTACTGGCTCAACACCGCGTCGACCTCGCGCTGCATGGCGTCTTCATACAGCGGGCGTCCATTGACGTAAGCCACGATGGTGGCCCCGTCGGCCGGCGTCTCCGAGGTGGGGAGGGAAGGTTCCTCCGTCGGGGTCGCGATGACATCGGGGGTCGACGCGTCGGTGACCTCCTCGGCGGGTTGGCTCGAGGTCTGGTCGGTTGGCTGGCTGCTGCAACCAGCGATGAGCATGGCAAGCGCCACCAGCAGAGCAATTGGCATGACTGAACGAGCAAGCATACGGACCTCCTTGAGTCGAGACGAAGGATACGCATTCTGTCCGCGCGATGAAAGGCAAGATTCGATGGAGCATCAGGTACACTTCGCAGACCGTGATCAAGGAGATCCGGGCCAAGACGCTTGTTTCGAGGGTGCGGGGACTCGACAGCTACTTCGGCCTCGACTATGGGATGAACCTGTATCGAGGCTGCCAGCACCGCTGCATCTACTGCGATTCGAGGTCCCAGTGCTATGGCATCGAAGCGTTTGACCGTGACGTGCTGATCAAGGCTAATGCGATCGAGCTCTTGGAGGCGGAGCTCGTGCGAAAGCGGAAGAAGGGAGTCGTCGGGACCGGGTCGATGAGTGATCCGTACATGCCACTCGAGGCGGAAACGGAGCTGACCCGTCGAGCCCTCGCGGTGATCGCGCGGTGCGGCTTCGGCGTGCATGTCGTGACCAAGAGCGACCTCGTCCTGCGTGACCTCCCGGTTCTTCAGCAGATCGGCCGAGCGGCGAGGTCGATCGTTTCCCTGACCATCACGACAATCGACGATGTGCTGTCGAAGAAGGTCGAGCCCGGCGCGCCGCCGTCTTCGGCGAGATTCCGCACTCTGAAGGCGCTCTCGGATGCCGGGATCGAGGCACGCGTGGCCCTGATGCCAACCCTGCCGTTTGTCGAGGACAACTGGGAGAACGTCTCGGCCATCGTGGAACGGGCGTACGGCTGTGGGGTGAAAGCGATCGTGCCCTGGTTCGGCATGAGTATGCGTGACCGGCAGCGGGCCTACTTCTACGATCGACTGGACGAGCTGTTCCCCGGGGCAAGACGACGGTATGTAGAACTCTACGGAGAAGACTACTCGTGCCCGTCGCCCCGAGCGGACCGGCTGTTCGAGCGGTTTGAGCGGCTGTGCAAGGACCGTGGTATTGCCACCTCTGTCCAACCGTCGCTCGCTCCCACGGGGGAGCAGTTGGAGTTATTCGATACGCCTTGAATCTATGAGGAGCTATGCGGGACCATGCCTCTTGCCGGGCCAACCTCGCGGCGCATGAACCGTTCCAAGCAGGCAACGCGGAGGAGAAACGATGAGAACCAGGCGATTCAAGCTGGAGCGATTCTTCGCCGAATTCGAGTTCAACGTCGAGCACATCCTGTGTGGCTCGGATTGTGAATCGCTCGCGATCGGGGATCTTCTCGCGCTGGAGCCGGAGGCAGAGGAACGGTTTGGACAGCTCCGACTCGGCTATACGGAGTCCCAGGGCAGTCCAAGCCTTCGGGGGGAGATCGCCAGGATCTACCAGACCATCTCGCCGGAGGAGGTGATCGTTCACGCTGGCGCCGAGGAAGGGATCTTCCTGTTCATGCACGCGGTTCTCGATCCATCGGACCACGTCATCGTGCATTGGCCCTGCTATCAGTCGTTATTCGAGGTCGCGCAGAGCATCGGCTGCGAGGTCACCCGCTGGCAGGCCCGTGAGGAGGCCGGCTGGGCGCTCGATCCGGACGAGCTGGAGCGCCATCTGCGACCGAACACCAAGGCGATCGTTCTCAATGTCCCGCACAACCCCACCGGCTATCTCATGTCTCGCGATGCGTTCGCCGCGGTCAATCGAATCGCACGAGAGCGCAGTGTTGTCCTCTTCTGCGACGAGGTATATAGGGAGTCGGAATACGATCCGGCTGATCGGCTCCCGGCGGCCTGCGATCTCGGGCCGCACGCCGTCTCACTCGGCGTGATGTCGAAGACGTACGGACTCCCCGGGCTCCGCCTCGGCTGGATCGCGGCAAGAGACGAACGACTTCTCTCGAAGATCGCGGAGCGGAAGGACTACACGACCATCTGTACCAGTGCAGCGAGCGAGTTCCTGGCCGAGCTCGCGCTTCGACATCGGGAGAAGATCGTCGCGCGGAACCTCCGGATCATTTCGGAAAACCTGCAAATCCTCGACCGCTTCTTCGAGCGCCACGGAGACCTGTTCAGCTGGGTTCGTCCGACGGCCGGTTCGATCGCCTTTCCTCGTCTTCTGGAAGGCGACATCGAGAGCTTCTGGCGCGCAGCCGTGGACGAAGCCGGGGTTCTGCTTCTACCAGGGTCCGTCTTCGACGATGCGGGGGATCACTTCCGTCTTGGCTTCGGACGCAAGTCTCTACCCGCGGCCGTCGAACGGCTCGAGGCGTTTCTTCATTCGTATCACTTCGGCGGCTAGGACGCCGCGCCGGAGCGTCGCCCTTTGCTCTTGGACCGGGCTCACACGATTCGTGTAGGATGGGCAGTGAAGGAGGTCGAGATGACGAAAATGAGAACGGGACTGGTACTGGGTTCACTACTTCTGGGCGCTGCCCTCCTCGCAACACTCAGCGGCTGTGCCCTCTTCACTCGAACAGAAGCGGTGATCGTCGTGGACGCCACCTCGGGGACCGTTCCCCTCACGATCTCCTTCGACGGGACGGCGTCGACCGGGGCCGACGGAATCTCGTACTACCACTGGGCCTTCGGCACGGACGACGAAGCGTCCGGAGCGACGGGAACCTACACCTACCAGCAGGCTGGCACGTTCACGCTCGAGCTGATGGTTCGCGATCAGAGTGGGAAGACGGATACTGCAACAATCACGATCACGATTGAGCCGGCCATGTGGCTGACCGACGAGAACCTTGATCGGATCTACAAGCTGGGAATGGACGGCACCGTGGTGGGATTCTTCGACCTTCCGGCCAAGGAACCTCGAGGGGTCGCGATTGCCGAAGTCAATGGACAGACACTCCTCGTTGTCGCCTGCGCGAACGAAGGCTTCCAGCGGCTGCTCTACCTTGATCCGATCACCGGTGAACTCGAACAGGACCGCAGTGCTCCAGCGCAGTCACCACGGCAGATTACCTACGGCGCGGTGGGGCAGAAGCAGCTCTGGCACGTCGATGGTCTGTCTCGGAAGCTCTTTCGCCTGAACCGGACCGACGCGCAGGTCTACGAGGCGTACGGCCAGTCGTACTTCAAGGCCACGTCGCCGGAGGTCAAAGACGTCCCGTTTCTGTGGACGCCTCAGGGGCTCGACTGGACACCGTCCCCGCCCTCACTGGGCCGACTCTGGTACTTGGAAGGCGAGACGCACTTGTTCTACGAGATCGAGATGATCGCCGGCTACGACATCATGTCGAACACGCAACTCAGGATCGCAGGAGATCCGGTGGAGATCACAAGCGAGATCTTCCCCGTGGCCGCCGTGGACCTCTACGACGGGTATCTCTGGGCGATCGACATCGACCGGCATCGCATCGTGCAGATTGACCCGGAGACGGGCGCACTGACCGGCACGCAGATCACGGGGTTCCCTGGCTCGGCCCCGTCCGGACTGGAGATCCAGCAGTAGCCGATTAGGAAGAGATCTGATTGCCGCCCGGAGCCCGGGGAAGACACGTCCGAGTCATGGCCCTGGCGCCCTCGGGGTCGGTGTGAGCCGCGACCCGAGTCCGTACTCAGACTACTTCGTAGTGATCCAGCGCTGGATCTCGATGACGTTTCCTTCGGGGTCGGCCATGTATCGGAACGTGATCGTTCCGGCGCCCGGAATCTCCTGTCGTGTCAGATCGCCGACGGCGGAACCGCCCGCGTTCAGGATTCGGCCGGCCGTCTCCTCGACGTCCTCGACGGCGAAGGCAAGGTGGGCTAAGCCGAGCACATTCAAGGCCTTCGGGGGCCGGTTCGATCGTTCCGCGTACTCGAAAATCTCGAGCGTCGGGCCGTCGTCGCCGTGCCCGGGCAACCGTAGGTGCGTGCCGCGGATGTGCGCGTCGCGAAGCCCGGTGGACCGGTCGAGCCACTCGCCTTGCAGATCGCGCTCCGGCGGAATCGGAACGCATCCGAACACGTCCTGGTAGAAGTCCGCTAGCCGCCGCCAGTCGGCGGCGACCAGATTGACGTGCGCGAAGCGCGCGCCGGGTTCCGACTTGTCGGCAGACATGTCACGCATCTCCGATCGGATTGACGGTTGCCCCCTCGATCATGAGCACCACGCTTCGCTCCGGCGATCGCGTCCGATGTATGACGCCATGCGGCACGAGGATCGCCTGATGGCGTGTCAGCTCCACCGTTTCGCTCTCGAAGTCGATCAACAGCTTCCCGTCGAGGACGAGGAAGAACTCATCCTCCCGCTCGTGCCTGTGCAAGTGGAACTCCCCCTTGAAGATGCCAAGGCGAACGACGGAGTCGTTCACGCAGCAGAGCGACTGGTTGAACCAGTCGTGCTTGCAGGCCTCGACCAACGCCGCAAGATCGATTCTCTCCAGCCCGCCAAACGCGATGTTCGTTAGGATTTCGTAGTCCGTCGACTCGCTCATCCCGTCTCCTTTCTCAGACCTCTCGGCGCGCAGTGCGTACCTGATCGGAAGTGATGCCTGGAGTGACAAGCGTAGCCGACGGCGAGCTTCCAGGCCCTCTCCAAGCGAGAGCACCAGATTTCGCTTCGGGCTTGCCTCACGGTGGAAGTCTCTTGGGGGCGTGGAGTCGGCGTCCCCGATGAACGGCAATCTCGACGGGCCCTGGCTGTCGAGGGAGTTGTGAGAGACAGGTCTCGACTTATAGAAAGCCGGAATCGATCCCTCGCCCTCCATTCGCAGATCGGAACATGCTGGGGCGAGGCATTCCCTCCAGGCTTCTACAAGAAGCCGTCGGGCACGTGGACCGCGAACAGGCAGGTATCGGCCCCGTCGAGCATCGTCTCAACCAGGTCGACCTTCGGCTTCTCGCCGAAGACGATCTCCCACTCCTGCACGTACCAGCCCCCGGAGCAATGGCAGAAGGTTCGAGAGACGGGCTTCCCCTCGCGGATGGCGTCGCGAACGAGCGGGCAGAAGCAGGCCTGATACCGCTTCTCCACCGGATCGGTCGCCTTGTCGTATTCCTCCTGGCGGGCCGGCCGGCGCTCGATGTAGATCAGCGGCTCGTTGCCGGACTCGTCGAGCCGGTACTTGCCGCCGAGGAACGGTTCCTCGGTGATCCTCTTCATCAGCTTGCGCAAGTCGTGGCCGACCTCATCCCACGCTGTTTTGAGCAGCTCGCCGCTCTGCACGATGTAGTGATGGGCACAGGCGTTCAAGATGCGGGCGCGCGTGTCTTCGTCGGAGATCTCGTCATCCAGACGCTCCACAGCGCCGTGGACCCATTCCGCTGCGCCACGGCCGTCCAGCGCCTCGGCCAGTCCTTCGCTGCCCGCCATGACACGCTCAGCGGCGGCAGCATTCACTCGCAGAGAGAGGCCTTCTTCGAGCGCCTCGAGCCACATCGGCATGTGGTAGGCGTACTGCACTTCCAGTACGACCCGTTCATCGTCCGAACCGACGGACCCGAGACCGTCGTGATACACGAAGCGAACCGGGTCGTCGCCGACGAGAACACCCTTGGACAGGATGAAATCGACGAACCCCTTCCACGTGTCGGCGAGGTTCGTCCCTTCGGGGCCGTTCTTCAGCACTCCCTTGTGCGGGATCGAGAAGACGGGTAGCGAGGGGAGCGTCTTCGTCGTGAAGCCGTCACGCTCCATTGGCTCGCGGATCGGGAACGCCAGATCGAAGTCCGACTTCCCGTCACGCGGGAAGCCGGTCCGGAGAGCCATCGGCGGCCCGTCGATCACGTCGGCGACACCGGGTAGTAACTCCGCGAGCTCTCTCGCGACCTCGCACTGGTCGGCGAGCGATCTTCGCACAGTCAAGACGTAAAGCGCGTCCGTGCGCTTGACCGGGTAGTCAGTGGGCATCTCGGCATCCTTTCGAGCTTTCGGATCTCGTGGCCGCAAGCATCGTATCGTCCCGTCGTCTCAACGTCTCTCAGGAATACAAGGCCTTCTGCCGGAGAAGACGTGCTGTCTGTCGTGGTTCGGTCGGAATTGGGGCGGGCCTCCGTTTCGCTACGCGCTCCGGCGCAGGAGGCAGAAAGGTCACGAGAACGCCGAGAGAGGCCACCAAGTTAGCCTGAGAACTCGAATCCCTTCTCGCGAAAGACGCGGATGCACGCGTCGACGACGTCGGAGTCATACTTCCGGCCTGTCTGCTTGGAGATCTCGTCCAGCGCCGCATCAAGACCCAGGGCGGCACGATAGGGACGATGACTCGAAATGGCCTCGACGACGTCAGCAACCGCGATGATCCTCGCCTCGAGATGGATCTGATCACCGATCAGCGCGTTGGGATAGCCGGATCCGTCGAGACGCTCGTGATGTTGCAGAACGAACGTCGCGATGGGCCACGGAAACTCGATGTTCTTCAGAATGTCGTAAGCCTTCTGCGGGTGAGCCTGCATGAGAGCGGTTTCGACCTCCGTCAGCCGCGTTGGCTTGCTGAGAATCTCCGCGGGAACGGCAATCTTCCCGACATCGTGCAGTAGCCCCGTCACCTGCAGCGACTCGAGACGATCCTCGTCAAGCCCAAGCTCCCGGCCAACGGCCAGAGCGAGCTCAGTGACCTTTCGTTGATGTCCCGCCGTGTACGGGTCTCTGCTTTCGGTGGTCGCCGCGATCGCTCGGATTGTGCCGCGCAACGCTCTGCGCAGAGCGTCCGCGGCGCTGTGCTTCTGCTCTTCAAGCTCCATGTCGTGGAGAGCGAACGCGATATCCCCCGCGACCTCTGTTAGAAGGTCGACTTCTTCTCCGTTCGCCACAAGCTCCCCCGGCGAAGTTACGCCGAGCAGCCCGTACCGTACGCCGTCATACTCTAGACAGGCCGTCATACTGGCCCGGTCGCAACTCTCCTCTCCGCCCGGGCACCCGCGGCAGAGATCCCCGAGCGGGTCGGTCATCGTGATCCCGCGTTGCTCCCAGGCAAGGCATCCGCAAGGAGGAGGCACGTCGCCTGAGAACAGGGCTGAGACCGCTGGAAACCTTTCCCCAACGCTGCAGTGCGACGACGTCAGCATCCGCCGTGTCTCGTCGTTCAGAGTGATCCAGGCCGTCGAGTACCCGCTTCCCTCGACGAGCGCTGTGCACGCCTGCTCCAGGAGATGATCACGATCATGCTCTCGAACAATGAGCTGATTGACTTCCCGGATTGCCTTCAACACGAAGTTCTGCCTGCGAAGCTGCTGCTCTGCGCTCAATCTCTCACGCATTTCGCGACGAAGCTGCGCGTTGGTTTCGCGAAGCTCCTCGGTCCCCTCCGACACGCGCTGCTCGAGCGAACTGTTTGCCACCTGCGAAGCTTCCTGACTCCTCTTCAGCTGGCGGAAGATAAGCGCAAACGGCCGGCGCAACCCGGTCTCGATGATGGCCCGGTAGATCAGGCAGAACGACGCCAGTTTGAAGAGATGTCCGACCAGGTTCGAGATTCCGTAGACGCTCACGTAGAACGTGAACAGCAGCTCCGAACCGATCGTGAGCCCGAGAGAGATCGCTAGCCATCCGAACACACGCCGGCCGAACTCGCCGCGCCTGCGGAAAAGGAACGCGAGAGCCGCCGCCAGAAGAAGTGAGATCACGTACTCGCTCACCTTCTTGAACAGGGTGAGCCCCGCCCCTTCGACGAAGCACGTCGGGAAGACTCTCCAGACGAAGATGGACAGGATGACGAGTGCGAGAGCCACCGCATAGACGCCAAGAGCGACCCCATGGCGGACCCGCCTGCGTAGGAAGAAGGGCGCGATGGCCATCGTTCCCGCTTCCAGGAATCGCGCTGCGATCCATAGCTGCGTTGCCGGATTGGCATCTCCGTTGGCGAACAAGCCCATGCCCTTATAGGCCAGCGCGTGGATAAAGTCGACTCCAGCGATGAACAGATAGGCTGTCCCGAGAAGAGCCAAGTACCCGTTCTCGATGTACGTGCGGGTGTTCCAGACGATCATGAATATCCCGATCGCAACGACGACGCTGAACAGCTCGACGGACGTGTGGAAGAGAAGGTAGTTGTACTGCGCGAGCACGTAGAGGCCGGCGAGTGCCAGGAGGGCGAGGACGGCGTAGCTGATCTTCTGTGTATTCCCGGACGAACTCAGCATGATTCTCACAAGCATAATGCACTGGATCTTCTCTTTCGCGAAGCTGCTTCTGTGAGGTTTCTCCGGGACACGTGGCCGGCGCATCCGCGGCGTGTGTTCCTCTCGTGCGCCTTGCAGGCGCTCGTACACCTTGACGCCCCGGGAATCGAGTCGTAGGGTTCCTGTGCTTGCATCACGACTCGGGTGTGCTATGGGCGGTCTCCCGTTGGTCCGTGCCGGGTCCTCGATCGAGCTTGAGAGGAGAGCCTAGATGCGATGGAGAGCGATCGGTGTCCTGATGGTGGTGGCGGCGAGTGCGCTGGCTTGTGTAGCGCAAGAGGTCGGGCCGACGGCCGACGCGATCAATCTGTCGGAAGGCCGAGGGCTCGGCGTCGGCATGCAGCTCGATTTCCCGTTTGGCGGGCTGATCAGCGCGAGATACTGGTTCGAGACGAGCTTCGGCGTCGAGGGGATTCTCATGATGTGGGGATACGAGGGCGACATCGAAGGGATCTTCACCGGGCGGACTCTCTATCGAATCGCCGACGCTTCGGTCGTGGACTTCTACGGCGTCGCAGGGGCGACGATTCCGTTCTCGTCGTACGGCTACGGTCTCGATCCGATCATCCTCTCCGCCGCAGGCGGGATCGAGTTCGGCTTTCGCTCTGCGCCGAACCTTGCGTGGAACATCGAATTCGGCCTCTCCATCTCCGGAGACGGCGACCTGCAAATGGTCTTCGGAACGGGGATTCACTACTACTTCTTTGCGCCGGCGAGCGGAGACGCGACCTAGCGGATCGCGATCGGTGCCGCGAAGGTGATCGGCTTGTTCTCTCGCCCCGCCGGTGGCGCGTGTGGGCGCATGGAGGCTATGCCCCTCGGCCCCTCCCGGAGCTGCTCACTCGATGACGGGAGTTTCCTGAGCCGATTGTGGGCTCGGAGCCCGGGGGTAGTTCCGGGGACATAGTACTTAACTCCGCTTCCGGGG
>Ga0272441_10003616_pt1 | contig 29183 bp, 25 predicted proteins | sample SSMProp6N_FD_193582 | JGI IMG/M metagenome (GOLD analysis project Ga0272441, IMG submission 193582) | Marine sediment archaeal communities from Little Sippewissett salt marsh, Falmouth, MA, United States - SSM-Prop-6N | ecosystem: Environmental > Aquatic > Marine > Wetlands > Sediment ... | reverse complement strand
GGAGATTGGGAGGCTTTGTTTGAACCGGAATGTTGAGCATAAGAGCTCGAATGGGAGGTTAACGTAATCATCATGTAAATAATAATGCCTTCAGTTTGTACTTGACTGAAGCTTTTTCATGGGAGGATTTCATGATGTTACAAAAAAACAAACACAGAATAATTGGCGCCCTTCTCGCGGCGGCTGTTTTCCTGGTGCCGCTTTGCGCAGCCGCGGAAGAAGTGGTTTATCCGGTTTCCTGTTTCAGCCCGGAAGCGCTGGCCAAGGTCCGGGCATGGGAAAAAACCTGGGTTGGAAAAAAGATTGACAAGACCAATATCGACCAGGTGGCCGATTTTCTTCCCAAGAGTTTTGTGGAGGCCTACAAAGAAACCGAGAAGTGGGGGGCGCCTGAAGCCTATTTTAATATCGTGCCCTACAAGCAGTTTATCGATACCAAAGGTATGATTGCCGCGACCAAGAAGTACGCGCCGCTGGTCAAAATGAACGCGGACGGCTGGATCGAGAATTACGCGGACCTGGCCGGGGTGCCGTTTCCCAGTCCCAAGACCGGTCTGGAAATTGCCTGGAACTTTGATTTCAACAGCCATGGCGACGCGAATCACTATCAGAATGAAGGACCGGTCATCACGCCGGGCATGGCGGTGGAACGCCGAACCAAGACCGAACGGTGGGAGCTTTTCTATATTCACCGGGTGGATGTGGCGCCGCTGCCCAAGTATGAAAAGAACAAGAAGGGGATTCACCGGGGCATGTTCCAGCACATGTTTGAGCCGCCGGAAAGCAACAATACCCGGTATTTTAACCTGCGGTATATCGATCCATCCAAGAGCGATGACGGCTACATGTACTACGCGCCGTTTCGACGGATCCGGCGGATATCGGTGGGCCAGCGGACCGATACCATTGACGGGTCCGACTTTATCTATGACGACGAATACGGCTGGGACGGCCATATTCTGCGCAACACCTACAAGCTGGTGGGCCGTCAAGAGATGCTGGTCTCCCGCCGCACCGACCTGTCACAGTTTAAGCGGGTGCCGGGCCAGGCCGTGCCCAACAATATCAGCCGCGAGCGAATCAACACCTATGTGGTGGAGGTCAAGAGCAAGGATCCCAACTACATTTACGGCAAACGGATCTGGTATATCGATCCGGAGACCTACCTGTGCACCTGGACCGATATTTATGATGATCTGAACCGGTTCTGGAAGTGCTTTGAGGTCCTGGGAACCGAATTTCCGTCCAAACAGGGCGGTACCAAGATCCTGCCCAGCGGCTATATCACTCTGGACCTGCAGCGGACCCATGCGGCCAACCTGCTGATCAGCTATTTAGAGGTAGGCCAGGAAAAGGTCAACAAGAACCTGTTTACCATCAGCAATCTGCAGAAAACATATTAGGCCGGACTGCCCGGTTTGATTAATTTTAAACTATTTTTACGGCTGAAAGCGCATTAATGATGATGCGCTTTCAGTTTTTCTTTATGAATAGGAAAGGGGGTTTAAGGTGCTGAATATTTTATATGCTGTATTGATTATCATTGCTGTGGTTGCTGCCGGGGCCTATCTCCTGACCGTCGGCATGCGGCGGCAAGGGGCGCGGATGTATGACAAATACAGCAGTTACACCCGCAAGGTTCTGGCGGACAAAGTCGCGCTCAAGACCTATCCGGTCAAGCCGGAGTATCGTGTTGTCCATCCCTGGAAAGCGCTGAAACTGTTTAAGTTTACCATCGACAGCCATTCGGCTGATAAATTCAGGCGCCTGAACATTCTGGATGCCTCGATGATGCTCTGCATGCGCATGTTTACCTGTTTTATTTTGCCCAACTACGGATACAACCTGCCCATGCTTTCGGTGGACATCATTTTTATCGGCAAGAAACGGGTGTTCGTCATCGAGGTGATTGACCCGGCCCAGATCGAAGACGAAAATATCAAAACCTATTATGACAAAATGCGGGAAGGGACTAAAAAGGCTGAGGTGCTGGAATATGCCGCAGTGGACATGGAATGGTGTAATCATATTGTGACCGATTTCAGCGTGCATGCCAAGTCGGACCGTTCCAAAGATGACGTCATGTTCGAGATTTTCAAGATTTTTTTTAATGCCTATGTTGATATGGCAGAGAATGCAGCGCCCCTGGATCCGGAACAGAGCAAAAAGGTGCAGGAAGGCATGGAAGGCTATGTGAATGCACTGATGGAAAAAGGCGGGCCCGCGGTAAATGTGTTCAAGTTTCTGCTGGGACCGAAACAGCCGGAGTATATACGGTCGGTCATGTTCGGGGTGGACTAGGATTCATGGACTATGCATCAATGCCAAATGTTAAAGCTCAAATGACAAATAAAGCTCAAATGTCAAAGTTCGAATATTTGACATTGGGATTTTGGATTTCATTTGGCATTTTTAATTTGGGCTTTGTCATTTATGAATCATGTATCAATGTCAATATCATAATAGACCAAATGACAAGTGAACTAAACACCTAAATAACCTTAAGGAGGTTTGAGTTGAAAACTATCGTCATCACCGGCAGCAGCAAGGGCATCGGCCTGGGTCTGGCCAGAGAGTTTTTGAAACGGGACTGCCGGGTCGTAATCAGTGCGAGGAACCCGGAGCGGCTGGAAAAAGCGCTGGCGGCGCTGGCTGAAAACTTTGGCAAGGATAAGGTCTGCGGTCATCCGTGTGATGTGACCTCCGTTGACCAGGTCGTATCTCTGTGGCAGGCGGCCGGGAACGCTTTTGGCACGGTGGATGTGTGGATCAACAATGCGGGTGTGGACAATCCCATGAAGCCGTATAACGAGCTGACGCAAAAGGAGATCACACCGGTGGTGAATACAAACCTTCTCGGCATGATGTACGGCTCTCATGTGGCATTGCAGGGAATGCTCGACCAGGGCCACGGGCAAATTTATAATGTGGACGGGTACGGCAGCAATGATATGATGCGGACGGGCTATACCGTGTACGGGACCACCAAGCGCGGATTGAAGTATTTTACCGAATCACTGGCCAAGGAGATGGATGGGAAACCGGTCCAGATCTGTACGCTCAGTCCGGGGATGGTGGTGACCGACTTCATGATCGACCAGCTGCGATTGCTGCCTGCGGACCAGCGCGAAGAGATCAAGGTAATTTACAATACCCTGGCCGACACGGTAGAGACAGTGACGCCGTTTCTGGCGGAAGGGGTTCTGCAGAATACGGAAAACAATGCCCGAATTGCCTGGCTGACCCGGGAAAAAATCGATGAGCGGTTTAACGATGAGGGCTATGTCTGTCGCGACCTTTTTAGTGAATACGAGGTATAGCTTATTTCAAAACCGACATCATGGTCATGGATAACTTTATTATCCCAGTGAACAATGGCGGCATTTATTATCTGGAAAATCAGGGCGGAAATATCGCCAACGTATCGAACTGGGTCAAAAGAACCCTCTACAAGGGAGACGACAGTCTCAAGGGTAAAGCCTCTTACCACCGCGCCGAGTTTTTTGATGCGGACAATGACGGAGACGAAGATTTTGTAACCAGCCGGGTCAGCATGCTGCTCTGGCTGTTCGGTTTTCGTTCCATGTGGACCGAACTCTTTTTAAATGACGGCAACGGGAATTATACGGGACCGATCGATATCGGGGAAGGCGCGGGGTTTCTTTTCCGCACCCATGATATGGATGGTGACGGTGACCTGGATATTGTAGGGCCCCAGCTGTTTATGTTTAATGCCTTTCTTTTTACGCCTCTGGGCTCGGAATGGTTCCATGCTTTCCGCGGCGATTCCCTGATGTGGTTTGAAAATCCCGGTCCCGGCAGTTTCTGGCTGACCTGGCCCTGGAAACGGCATACCATCAATAATACCTACCTCTCTGATCAGCCGCTCGGAAAAGCCTTTGATGTCATGTTTGAGGATCTGGACAATGATGGCAGCGAAGAGATGTTCATGTCCGGTCACAACCACCAGGCCTATGTGTTTAACAACCGGTTCTGGCCGTCGGGGGTGTTTATGTTTGAGATTCCGGATAATCCCACAGATACTCAGGCCTGGGTGCCGGTGGTGATTGACCAGGGCGATCCCCGGCTTGATCCGGAAGACGAGGTTGCGGTGGCCCAGGATGTGTTTGCGGTGGACCGTCCCGGATCTCCCTATACCCAGGGATCACCGGGAAGTTTTGACATCGTGGATGTCAATAATGACGGCCGTAAGGATCTGCTGGTTGCCGGGGACGGCAAAGGGGCCCTGTATTTTTATCGCAATGACGGTATCAGCGGTACCGTCCTGAATTTGAGCCGCGGCGCGCTTTACGAGGACCGGGCCTGCATGGCGGCGGAGGTGGAAGCGGAAGATCTGGATGGTGACGGCGTTCCCGAAATTATCGCGCCGGTCTATGATACCAGTATCACCATTAAAACGGAAGATGATCCGGCCACCGACATCGATGAATCGGACATCGCGGTAAAGTCCAGCTCCATTTTTATCTTTCATTTGAAGTCGTTTTGAGAATTTCTGATCGGTTGCAAATGCCCGGGATTTAACCTCCGGGCTTTTTTTATGCTGTCATTGGTTTGAAGGGTTAAAGTTTCCGGCCGACAGCTTCGGCAATACGGGCGGTTTCTTTCATGAAAACAACGAAATCGTCCGGTGTTAATGACTGCTGGCCGTCCGACAGGGCCGAAACCGGATCATGATGAACCTCCACCAGTAGGCCGTCCGCGCCGCAGGCGATGGCGGCCTTGGCCATGGGCAGCACATACTCTCTGATACCGGTGCCGTGCGAAGGATCGACAATGACCGGCAGGTGGGTGTGCTGTTTCAGATAGGGGACGGCATTCAAATCCAGTGTGTTACGCGTCGCTGTTTCAAAGGTGCGAATGCCGCGTTCGCAGAGAATGACGTTGGGGTTGCCTTCCGAAACAATATATTCCGCCGCCATCAGAAGATCGTCCACGGTCGCCGCCATCCCCCGTTTCAGGATAACCGGTTTGGTGCGGTGTCCCAGTTCCGTCAGCAACCGGAAGTTCTGCATGTTGCGCGCGCCGACCTGAAAGGCGGCCGCGTGTTTTTCCACATGGTCGATGTCCGCGACTTCAACGACTTCGGTAACGGCGGGCAGACCAAACTGCGTTGCCACTTTGCCGAGGATTTCAAGGCCTTTATTCCCCAGTCCCTGAAAGCTGTAGGGGCTGGTGCGCGGTTTGAATGCACCGCCGCGCAGGCAATGGGCGCCCGCATTTTTCACGGCCCGGGCGGTTTTCTCCATTTGTTCACGGTTTTCTACGGCACAGGGTCCCGCGATAACGGCCAGGCGTTTTCCGCCGACCGGGATGCTGTCAATATGAACGATGGAGTCTGCCTGATGGACTTCGCGGTTCACCAGTTTGTAAGAGGTTAAAATCGGTGTAATCCGTTCGATCATGGGATGTCCTTCCAGATGCAGGGTGCCGAGAATTCGCTCATCGCCGATGGCGCCGAGCACGGTTCGCTCGGTCCCGGGCATGTAAAGGGGTTTGAGCCCCAGGGCTTTGATCTTTGCCTGGATGTCGTCGGCATCCGCTTTTGTCGCCTCTCTTTTCAATACGATAATCATATATAAACACCTTGTCTGTATTTTAATAAACAGTTACCTGTAAATTATACCAGTTTATACCCGGTTTCGCACTTTGTTTTATTGGAAAAGCATTCCTCTCCGCCTCCCTGTTTTTGCAGTTCTGTTTTCGATTAATGGGGGTCTTTCATCAGTTCACCGGCCTTGACAGTCCTGTAGGGCATGAATGTTTTGCCGGGGATATGGATTGCGTCTACGGGACAGAAGCAGAGGCAGCGCATGCAGGTTTCGCAGTGGTCGGACCATTGCGGAAAGGTGTTCAGGGTGATGTTCTCCACCGGGCAGAGTTGCCGGCACAGCCCGCAGCCGGTACATTTGTCTTTGTTCACGGTTATATTTTTGCCCGGCGCCGTGTTGATCTTTTTCATCATAAACGGGTTGCAGCACAGCAGAAAGAAAAGATCCGGCAGCAGTGGCACCCTGTGCCAGCGTGACTTGCCTGAAATCAGGTCAAGGGCATATTTTCGTGCCTGCGCCATCCCCGTTTTTCTTTTTTGCGCATTTTTACCGGCATTGATTTTCCGGGGAAACCAGTTGTTGGGCATGCAGATTTCCTTTGCCCCAAGACAGTGGTACCTTTTTTTTGCAAAATCTTTTTAAGCGGACCCACGATGGCTCCGGAAAAAGCGGCCATGGTGTCCACCATAAAGATTTCCGTGCCGCGTCCGACGGGCAGGTTCCTGAAGAAATTCCATAAAAAGGGAAAAGTTGACTGAAAGGCGACCGGGAAAGCCAGACCGATGGTGGCATTGGTTCTGACGGCGGCAGGATCGGTTGTTTCTATCCGGTACAGGGTCACCTTCAGCCCGCTTTCCTCAAAGGTCTGTGCCATTTCGCGGACGACCAGAAGGGTATTGCCGGTGCCGGAATAGTAGTAGAAATGGATCTCGTTTTTTTTCATTGTTTGCGCGGTGCCTTCTTTTACCAGCGGTAGCGGCCCTTTTCGGTCCAGAGGGTCTTTGTTTGTCTGATGTCGTAGATGCCGGGCTTTATTCTCGCCACATAGGCCTTGATCCATTCCCGGGGAAAGCCGCTGTCGGTTTTGATGTAGCCGAAAAAACAAATTCTGTAACCGTTTGCTGTTGATTTTACCCGCGGCGGATGGACCTGGTTCAAAATATCCGCGGGGATCGTCCGGGTCAAAGGATTATCGTCGATTATGGATTGGTCAATTGTTCGGGTCTTGAACTTTAAGTTTGCCATGACGGCTGCAGTGCTCAGAACTTGTGTTGTTGTGTTCATGATTGTTAAGATAGCGGCAAAAAATGTAAGGTTTCAGCCTGACGCGCGAGGCGTTTATTTGATCTAAGATTTCAGCAATAAACATCATTGAATGACAAGGACATGAGGTACGACCCTTTTTTTCAAAAAGCGTTAGCTTTTGCTTTCCGGGCGCATCCCGTTATTCGGCCATTCGCGGTCCGTTTTCTGAAACAGCACGGTGATACTTGCGACAATGAAATTGTCGAAGTTGCCGGATTTACTTTTGAAACAGGACGGGTAGGCACGAATCAAGTCGAGATGAGAAAGGTTCAATTTCTCAGCGTAATGAATCCTTTTTAGTATTTGAGAATACCTGTGCCACAACTTTCTGTAGCTTGCAAGGGACCAGCCGTTTACATGACTAAAATCTATGGGTTCTAATTCATGTTGCGTCGCAAAATCGTTGAGCAGCTTCTTTTGAAAAAGGAACTGGCAGTAAGGTACTGTGATTGAACGATATGCATGTTCTCCATACGGTGAATAATAGAGGGGCCCAAACTCCAGGTAGATGTAGCCTCTTTTTCTGACCACACGGATTGCTTCCCGTAACACATTTTCCGGTGCGGCAAAATGCTCAAAGGCATCATAAGAAAAAACAAAGTCGAAGGTTTCATCTTCGAATTGCATGTTGGCGGCATCCATCTGAACAAGATTTACCCCCTCAAGCGATGCCCGCTTATCAAATCCCGTATTCCGGTTATCAATTGCCGTTGTTTTTTTTCCTTGGCGACAGAGAAAGCAGCTCACCATTCCATCCCAACAGCCGAGTTCGAGAAAAGAATGTGCTTCCGGTGCTCCCGGAAAGCTGAGGATTTGGGTCGCTCTTTTTACTCCTCTATTTTCAAGAGCGAATTCATCATACCCGTATTCGGGGGGAGCGGGATATCTCTTTTGCAGGGTTTCCAGTGTACTTATATCGAGATATGATGGTACATCCATTGCTGTGTTAAAAATGCTCCTGGTTCGACGTTGGTCTGATATGAGCAACAAATCCAAAAATGAACGTAACGTCTTAATGACGCGCTGGGGAAGAACTTTTTTCAGCCGTGATTTAATTCGGGATTGCATGGAGAATATTTTTTCTGTGAAGTTGACCTGCCAAATGATTAATTGAATTTAATAACATTATTTCACAGATGTTTTATATAACGATAGTAAAGACACTGTCAAATAAAACGCAGGTGTTTTTTGACGCTGATCGATTCGATCACGAGGGAATTGCCGTAGGCGGTCTGCAGCGGCCTGGTATCCCGCAAAGATTTTCCGGGAGAGGAGTTGCTTTTTTTCAAAGGTTTTCAGCCCTGCCGGGGGAAGCTGTCATCCGTTTCGCCGTGAAAGCGGTGCGAGGTTTTTCCGGGGCACAGCGGCTCTTCGGGAGTTGAGCGTCAGGAAATGGATTTTTTGGTGAGTTTGCTCAGGGTGTCCCACATCTTGTCCGGGGTCTTACAGTTCAGCAGCCGTGTCCGGGCATTGGTATCGCGGAAGGTCTCCATGAGTCCGGCGATGAGCTGCAAATAAAAGGCGCTGGCGGCCAGGGGGATGACGATAAAGAATATGATCTTGGTCAGCCGGTTATTGGGTGCGCCGAACCGGATGCCTTTTTTGTGGAGACCGGCGGCAAAGATCAGGCCGCCGCCCTCCACGCCGCGCACGTGGGGAAAAGCCAGGGCGTGTTCCACGGCTGTGGGCACGATCGATTCCCGGGACAGGGCCGCTTTTAAAAGGTTTTTGGGCTTTTCCACAAAGCCTTCCGCTGCCATCTTGTTGATCATCTCCTCCAGGGCTTCATCCCGGGTTCCCGCTTCCAGTTCGGGGATCATCAGTCTGCTGGATGAAAAGCGGGCGATGCCGGGCTGCGGGGCAGCGCTGATTTTGGTGATTTTTTTCAACTGGCGGGGCAGAGCCTCGCGATAGTAGAGGATTCGGGTGCAGCGGGTGCACTGGATCAGTTTGTCTCCCACCTGCACATCATAGGCCAGCATGGTGGGGACGGCCATGCCGCAGCCGGTGCAGATGCCGTTCGCCATGGGGACCACCGCGGTTGAATAATGGTCCAGGAGTTCATGAAACAGCTTGTTGATGTCCGGCGGCAGGTCTTTGGACAGGGCTTTGATCGATTTCTCAAGGTCTTTCAGGTGGGTTTTCGAAGTCAGGGCTTTGTGTTCTTCCAGGGAGAAATTCAGGTCCTGCAGCTGGATCAGCTGGTTGATGATCTGCTTCATTTGTTTTCCTTTCAATCGCTGTGACAGAACAGTTTATATCCGGGCCAATTTGATGTAGAATATATAGAATAATTAATATTCGGTGGTTTATCAAGAAGAAATATCAACAGGAAAGCTATGTCATGGATTTTACAGAAAAAAAAATTTCTCCCGCGCTGGCGGATCTGGCAGACAGAACTTTTGAAATCCGGTCGGCGCAAAAGGCGGCGGAGCTCACGGCATCCATTCGCAGGACAGGTATCATTAATGCGCCGTATGTTATGGCCCGAAAAAATTCGGACCGGGTGCGGATCGTCTGCGGGTTCAAAAGAATCCGGACCGCGCTGGATCTGGGCATCAAAGAAATAACGGTGAGACGGATTGATGGCCCGGCGGAGGAAAAGGACGTCTTTTTACTGGCGCTTCATGATGACCTGGCGGGTGTGCCTCTGACCCCGGTGGAGACCGCCGGGGCGGTAAAAGGGCTGCTGCGCTATTTTTCCGAAGAAACGGTGATACAAGAATATCTGCCGCTGTTCGGGCTGGCGCCGCTTTTTGATACCCTTGAGGAGCTGATGCTGCTGGCAGAGCTCGATCCGGAGATCAAACAGGGACTGACTCAGGGAATTTTGGCCAAAAAAAACGCGGTGCATCTTGCCGATATGGGAGACAGCGGTGTTCTCTTATACCGGATGTTCTGTGCTGTCAATCTGAGTACCAGCAAACAAACGGAAATTATCGGGAACTGTGAGGATATTATCCGGCGGGACCGGACAAGCATTGAACGCCTTTTGGGGGAAAATGAAATCCGGTCCGTTCTGTCGCGGGACGACCTGACCCGGTCCCAGAAAGGCGACCGGGTTCGGGCGGTTATTCGCAAAAAGCGGTTTCCCCGTCTGACACAACTGGAGGAGAAATTTTTAAAAGTCCGAAAAGCGCTGGTTCTGCCGAAAAATATTCGCTTTGAACCGCCGCCGTCGTTTGAGGGGGAAACTTTCTCCCTGCGGATCGACCTGAAGAATAAAAAGCAGCTGAACGGGCTGCCGGATGTGGTGAAAAAATTTGTGGACAGCGCGCCGGTCAAAGCGCTTTTCGAAACAGACGGCAGATGAAAAAATTTTATCCGGAAAAAATTTTTGTAGAGGAAGATATCCTGGACCTTCCCCTGACCCGGCAGGTGCTGGACCGCTGCCCGGGCATTGCGGTGGAGGTTGTCGGCCGGGCAAAAGAGCTGATTGCGTCTTTCCGGCAGCGGCGTTTTTCACTGTCCGACGGAAAAAAACAGCTGTTGCTGTGCCGCAACCGGGGACGGTTTCTGGAGCCCTGTCCGGGGACCAAGAAGGATTACCGCTGCTGCTGTTATTCCATTCTCAACACCGGGACCGGCTGTCCGATCGATTGTGCCTACTGTGTGCTTCAGGCGTACCTGAACAACCCTTTCATTACCCTGTTCATGAACCGGCAGGATATGATGTCGGAGCTGGAAGCCAGCACCGCGCTGGGCCGGGGCGGGATTACCCGGATCGGTACCGGGGAATACATGGATAGCCTGGCGCTGGAACATCTGACCGGTTTTGTCCCTTTTATCCTTCCTTTTTTCAGAAAGCGCCCGGAACTGATTCTGGAACTCAAGACCAAGACCGTTCTCATTGACAGTCTCGAAAATCTGGATCACGGTGATGCTTTTGTGCTTTCCTGGTCGCTCAACGCGAAAGAGATTGCCGAAAAAGAAGAAAAAGGTGCGGCCAGCATCGCGGAAAGAATTGCGGCTGCGGCCCGAATGACGGAGCTCGGTTACCGGGTGAGTTTTCATTTTGATCCGGTGATCTGGTATCCCGGCTGGGAGGACGGTTACCGAAAGACCATCAGCCTGCTGGCCGAAAGTATCCCGCCGGAAAAAATCACCTGGATCAGCGTCGGTTCCCTGCGCTATATGCCGAAGCTGAAAATGGTGGCCCGAAAACGTTTTCCGGAAACCGCCATTTATTCACAGGAATTCATCGCCGGTCTTGACGGAAAGATGCGTTATCTTCAGGACCTGCGCATCGAGATGTATGCCAAAATCTGTGCCTGGCTTCGCAGTTACTCAAAGGATGTCCTGATTTACTACTGCATGGAAAGTCCGTGTGTCTGGGAAAAGACCCGCGGATTTTCCCCCGCATCCAATACCGGTTTGAAAAAACTGCTGGATGACAGGATTCTGTAACCGCTCCCGGTAGCCAGAACAGTTTCTAAAATGTTGTCGCCCTAAAACCGTAAAAAGCTGATGCGGTTCAATCTTCTGGGGCGAGGTGTTTGCCGGTAAAGCAAGTGGATATGGATCGTTCGTCGCTCACACTGCCGGCCTGTCCCGTTATGCGGGGAGGCGCTTTCTCCCCATCAGCCATATGGCGGCTATCGTAAAAAAATAAAAATGCTCTAAGGGGTTTTCACACTTTCCGGCGGCGGTACGGTTTCCAGGAAGTTCCGGTATTCTTCCGGGATATAAATATAGCCGTCATGGTAGGCTGTTTTTCTTTGGTACCGTTCAAGCCGGTTTCGAATATCCGCCGCTTTCATTTCGGCAGACCTGGAATTGTCCGCCGCAAGCCGGGAAAGCGCTTTTCGGGCAAATCTTTCCGCTTTCGGGTAATCGCCGTCGGCGGCATAGGCTGCGGCCAGGATGTCCAGGGAGGTAGGATCGTCACAACTGTTCGGCGGGCAGGCCTGCTCGGCCAGCACGATGGCCTCACTGCTGTTTCGTATTCTGGGGTCCGCGTGAGTGGCCAGGAGCCAGGCCATGTTCCTTTTGGCGTTTGTGTTTTCCGGATCTGTTTCCAGTGCTTTTCGGTAATGGGCAATGGCGGTCTCCGGTTTTTCATGGACAATGAGATTTCCGAAACGGGCATGGAGTCTCGGATCGTTGGGGGAATTTTTCATGGCCAGTTCAAATTTCCGGACCATTCCGTCTTTCCATGTTATTTGCTGTCTGGCCACCCGTTGACCGGTTTCGGCGGTCCTGTTTTTTTGATCGATTTCCAGCGCTTTGGTGAAGAAGGCGGCTGCTTCAGTGAAGCGGCCCTTTTGGGACAGGGCCTCGCCGACATCAATATAGGTATTCACGTAAGCCGGATCCGCCTTTAATGCCCTGAGATAGTGGTTCAGGGCTTCCTGGTAACGGTGCTGTTTTCGGTAGAGAAGACCCAGGTTGATGTGGGCTTTGACAAAACCGGGGGCGATTTCAAGTGCCTTTTTCAGATATTCGCCGGCTTTTGCCCGATCCTGTTCGGAAACGGTTTTGGCCATTTCCGTATAGCATTCGGGGAAATCGGGACGGATGCGAAGCGCCTTTTTAAAGCTCTTGAGCGCCTGGTCCGTTTTTCCCCTGAGAGACAGGATTCTGCCGGTGAGAAAATAGCGGTTGGCGTTTTTCGGGTTCAGTCGGCCGGCTTCTTCCAGCTGGGCAAGGGCCTCGTCATACTGTTTCAGTTCAATGAGACACCGGGCCAGCGTCATTCGTTCAAGTGACTGGTCCGGCCGCAGACGGATGGATTTCCGGTAATGTTCAACTGCTTCCTCATATTCCTTGCGTTTGATACAGATAGACCCCAGTGTGTTCCAGGCCTTGAACTTGCCGGGCCATTTTTCCACCAGCTGCAGGCCGGCGGCCTTGGCATTGTCCAGGTTTTCTTCAAGGGTTAATGTTTTGACGGCAGAGCACTCCTTGTAAAATGGAAACATGTCTTTCGGATCTTCGCCGCTGCGGTCGAAGGTGAAAAGGTTTTCCGTGCTGCTGCTGCCGGCAAGATACCCCAGGCTTTCCAGCCGCCGGATGGATTCTTCATCCAGGTCCGTTTTACTGTCCTCGGAATCTTCACGCAGCTGATCGGTCACCATCCGTTTCAGGGTTTTTTCAAAGAACAGCGCTTTTTCAGTTTCTCGCTCAAAAAGGTTATCCGTTTCGCCGGGATCATCTTTCAGGTTGTAAAGTTCAGGTTTGGTGGTTTCCAGGTAGCGCCAATCCTGAGCGGTGATTCCCAGCAGGGGGTTTGCGCCGAATTCGGCCGGGGTCATACTTTCGGAAAAAACGTATCTTTGCGGGCCGGAAAAATTGTCCCGCAGCAGATAGGGGCTAAGATCCATGCCTTTGTGCCGGGGCAGCGGTGGAATTTCCAGCAGGCTGCAGATGGTGGGGACAATATCCACCAGCGAGGTAATGTTATTGACGGTTCGACCGGTTTTCTGGTCCGGGAGCCGAATGATCAGGGGGACATGAACGGCGGCGTTATAGATATAGTAGCTGTGGGTAAGCTCATTGTGTTCTCCCAGCATTTCGCCGTGGTCCCCGGTAATAATCACCAGAGTAGAATCATAAATTCCCAGCCGTTTCAGGTGTTTCAGTACCTTGCCGATGGAATAGTCGGTGTAGGCGATTTCTCCGGAATAGGGGTCGCCGTCAAACCGCGAGGCAAACGGTTCCGGCGGTTCATATTTCTGGTGGGGGTCGTAGTAGTGGAGAAACAGAAAGAACCTTTCATCCCGTACCGTTTCCATCCATTCCATGGCCAGACGGCTGGCCTCACCGCCGCCCCGTTCGTTGATGCCGATGGAGTTCAGCGTTGTTTCAAAGGTATCGTTGTAGAGGTCGAAGCCCTGGTCCAGGCCGAATTTCGAATCCAGAACGAATGTCCCGACGACGGCGCCGGTTTTGTAGCCGTGCGCCTTGAGTATTTCCGCCAGGGTGACATTGGACGGGGCCAGGGTGTAATTATAGTTGGTATGCACGCCGTGAAACGGCGGAATGGTGCCGGTGAGCATGGAACTGTGAGAAGGCATGGTCAGCGGTGTGGTTGCAAAGTTGTTCTTGAAAAGGGTGGCTTCCGCTGCGAAGGCATCGATATGGGGCGTTGTATTTTTAGCAAAACCGTAACAGCTTAAATGGTCTGCCCGGGTGGTGTCCATGCTGATCAGAAGAACATTTTTGATTTTATTCTCCGGTCGGCCCGAAGTGCAGCCGAAAAGCATTGCCGACACCAGCAGAAATGCCATTACCGGTGAAGCTGAAATGTGTTTTTTCATAAAATTTTGTGTCCTTCAGTATGAATTATTTTTTCTCTGTTGGTATAAACCGGGTTTAGTTCAGCCTGCAGTATATTTTCCCGCGTCGGAATTCAGGAGCGAATGCCATCAGTGCCAGCACCGACACCACGGTGTGGTGGCTCCGGGCCGTGGGCGGTTCTTTCTCACTGCCCCAGCTGCCGTCCGGGTTCTGTTTTTCAAGGAGTTTCGTAAATGCTTTTCGGGCCCGGGGCTCAGGCGGAATTTTCAGCAGTTTCAGACAAATCAGCATTTCAGCGAGAATGTCGGCGCCGTTGTCCGACAGGTCCGGAGATGACAGAAGGCGGTCGATAGCCCGGTACATTCCCCTGATTTCAAAAGAGAATTCATCCTTGTCCAAATAACGGTTGTAGTAGTCCGACCGGGTGAATACAGAATGAGTCAGGGCATACAAGTAGTACAGATAACCCGGTTTTGAAGGATCCTCCAGCATTTTTGATCGTGACCGGATCTGCAGAATGACGGACTGATAAAACGCAGGGGTGCAGACGCCGAGTTCCTTTAAAAGATAAGCTGCGACCAGTTTCTGGCTCAGGATCATTTTCTGTGGAAATATTTTCTTCCAGTAGCGGCTTAGAAGTTTTCTGACTTTTTCAGCATCCCGGCTGATCGGAGTGTCGGCACATTTCTTGCACAGCAGTGTTTCCACGACCGGACGGAGGGCAAACCAGTTATGATATTTTTCATTGTTTATATCAATTGCCGGATCGACCGGTATAATGTTTTTCTCGTTTTTTCGAATGACCTTGGCCAGTTTTTTTGCCAGATCTTCATCCGGGGTGACCTTGTAGATCTTTTTGATATTTATCGCAGTTGTTTTCGGGGATATCCGGTTGCTTTTGTCGGCCAGCCAGCGAATGCCTTTCAGTACGGCTGTTTTCCGGGTGTCTTTCAGCAATTGTTTCCGAATGGACCGGTTGAGCCGGGTGTCCAGCGAAGTGCACCCACCCGCAAGGAGTAGAAAAATCAACAGGTATTTGAAACCATGGGAATTCATGACCGATTTTGGAATTATAAATTGTATCGGGTTCAAGGTATTTAATAATCAGAGCCAGCACTAAAACTGCAGTCTAACATACTTTTGTGAAATAGACAATTTCCCCGGGAGCGGGGTAAAAGGAAGAAACGTTTTGAAAAATCGATAGAGGAATCAAACAGAAAGAACGGTCCGGAAAACACCGGACCGCTCTTTTATCAAGTTAGTAATGGACGCTTCCGCTGACTGTCACCGTGACGGAATTAGTGGCCTCCTTTCCGGTGATAGGGTCGCTTCCGGTGATTCGGAAGGTCTGCTCCACATCCGCGGGCCATGATCCGTCACAGGTAAAATAGAGGGTAATGGTAGTGGTCGCAGTGCCGCTGGCAGCGCTGAAGCTGAGCCAGCGTTCCACGGTTGAATTGATTTCCCAGTTCAGGGTGCCGCCGCCGGTGTTTTGGATTTCAATGGTGCCAATGGTCTGCGGGCAGGGAGATGCGCCGATGGTATGATCAAATGATAGGGAAGTGGTGGAGGTGCTGATGGTCGGTGGGGGAACATCCACGCCTTCGGGGCGCGGATTGTTGCCGCCGCCGATTTTGACCCGTTCAGCGGTGCCGTTATAGTTGGTGATCATAAACAGGTCCTCGCCTTCCCGTAACCCCACATGACCGTCGAGTTCAGTGGTTTTCCCCAGGTCCTTGCGGATCTGATTTTCCATATTCAGGGCGGATTCATGGCTTTTTGCGTACCCGTCGCCGGTGACTTCGGCATGCCAGTATTCCTGTAGGAAATGTCCAAAAAGCTGGCACAAATCGGTGCGTTCGTTGCAGCCTTCATGCCAGCGCTCCAGGTCATCGATGTCCACAATGCGGCCGTTAAAGGCGTCCACAAAAATGTTTTCCCCGTCCCGGACGAGATTTAAGGTGACGGTCCATGTCTCTGAGTTGGAGATCGTGGAGACGAGACTGTTCAGGGTGCTGGAGCGTTCTTTACACTGGTCCAGAAGGTTGCTGAAGGAGGCCTTGTCCGCTCCGGTGCCGTTGACTGTCAGAATGGAACGGCTTGGTGCGGACGGGGCACTTCTTTTTTCGGGAAGTTTTCGGGCTGACGCCAGGAGGGCTTTGACCGAGGTTTCGTTCTGTTCCGAATAAAGAAAGGTGCCGACCTCTTCGTCAAAGTCGATGTAGTCGATACCGGAAAAACTGCTTTGTTTGGCGAAAACGATGAGTTTTTTCCCGATCACGAAATAGGTAGTGGACAGGCCGGGGGTGTCATCCGCGGCCAACCGGCTTTTATCCACGAGGATATGGCTGACCGTTATTTGCTCGCCGGTGTAACTCCCCTTGATGATCCGGTCGACGCTGTAGGTGACCTCCTGAAGGGAAAGGCTGACGCCGCTCCAGAAAGAGGGGGGTGTACCGATCTCGGTAATTGTTCCTGTGAAAATCAGAACTGCAGCCGAGGCATTGTTTTGGATCGTAAGGTTATCCTGATTCAGGTAGTCACTGTCAAAATTGACCACCAGCGGTTCGCATCTGAGAAGGGAAAATAGCAGTATCGCGACAATGACCGTAAACCCCGGAATATTTTTTTTCATGATTTTTCCCTTTCAAAATGCAGGGTGATTTTCCCGGTTGAGTCGGCTGAAACATCATATTTCATATCAAATTATAGCTTAATTATTTTAAAATCAACAAAATTTGTTCCCCCCGGGGTTCTTTTGATTGAATTTGTACCAGGATTTAGTTATAAAATTAAACAAACAGTGATTGTGAATATTTATAAAATGGTGGACGGATGAAACGCAAACCCACCTACGACGAACTGATGCAGACGGTCGAGAAGTTGAAGCAGAACGAACTTCGTCTGGAATCCCTGCTTGAGCTCAGCCGAATGGAAGATATTTCGGAAGAAAAAATCCGTCAGTTTGCCCTGGAGTCTGTTGTCGCGCTGAGCCGCAGCACGGCAGGCTATCTTCATTTTTATAATGAGTACAATCATTCGCTGGATCTGATGTCCTGGTCGAAAGCTGTTGCCGGGGTCTGCAGGGCAGACCCCGTACGTCACTATCCGCTGGATGATGCCGGGATCTGGGCAGACTGTATTCGCAAGAGAAGGGCGGTTGTTCACAATGATTATCGTTCGGAACCGGAAAGGAAGGGGTATCCGGAAGGCCATTTTGATGTAATTCGTCATCTCAGTGTGCCGGTTTTCGATATGGAAAGAATTGTTGCGGTCGTTGGGGTGGGAAACAAGGAGACCGATTACGACGAGCAGGATATCCGCCAGGCCATGCTGTTTATGAACAGCATGTGGTCGATCCTGAAACACAAACGCGCGGAAGTCATACTGCGCAAATATTCGTTCGAGGATGCCCTGACCGGACTGGCCAATCGTCGGCGACTCGATGAAGTGGTCCGGATCGAATGGCGACGTGCTTTTCGCAGCCGGGATTCCCTGGCGCTGATCATGGTGGATATCGATCATTTCAAGAATTACAATGACCGCTACGGTCACCAGGCCGGGGACAAGTGCCTGCAAAAGGTGGCGGAAAGACTGAGGAGTCAGGTGCGACGGTCCGGTGAGCTGGTGGCCCGGTACGGCGGAGAGGAATTTGTCGTTGTGCTGCCCGCAACGAGTTTTGAAAGGGCCATGGGCCTGGCTGAAAGGATCAGGCAGGCGGTCCACCAGATGCGCATGCCCCATGACTTTACCGGAATGGACGGTTGGGTGACGATCAGCGCGGGCGTGACGGCGGTGGTACCGGACCACGGGGCCGGGGTTGAACGGCTGATCAAGGCGGTGGATGATGAACTGTACAACGCAAAGCGCTCCGGACGAAACTGTGTCAAAGGGTCAAAGCTGAAATGCGCGGATGTTTCGGTTTTGGAGGAAAATTGATTTAGTACTATGAGAAAATAAGAAACAAACACAGGAGGAGAGAGAATGATTGCAAAAAACAGAATACGGTTATCCCTGCTGATATTGTCCCTGGTTTTCGTTATGCCGGTTTATGCGGCGGACGATCTGATGACGCGGGCCCAGGCCATGTTCAAACCGATCCCCGCGGCGCCGCCGGTACTGGAAAACAATCCGGCCACGCCGGAAAGGCAGGAACTGGGCAAGATGCTGTACTTTGAGCCGCGCCTGTCCAAAAGCGCGCTGATCAGCTGCAATACCTGCCACAATGTGGGTATGGGCGGCGTCGATTTTCAGGAGACTTCCATTGGGCACGGCTGGCAGAAGGGCGGCCGGAACGCTCCCACGGTGCTAAACGCCGTTTACAATATCGCCCAGTTCTGGGACGGCCGGGCGCCGGACCTGATGGCCCAGGCCAAGGGGCCGGTCCAGGCATCCGTGGAGATGAGCAGTACGCCGGAACTGGTGGTCAAAACCCTGAACAGCATGCCCGGCTATGTCGATCTTTTTAAAAAGGCTTTTCCGGATCAGAAGGATCCGGTGACTTTCGATAATATGGCCAAGGCCATCGAAATATTCGAGGCGACCCTGATCACTCCGGGAGCGCCTTTCGATCTTTTTCTCACCGGTGAGGCCGGCGCCCTGACCAAGGATGAGAAGGAGGGACTGAAGCTGTTTATGGACAAGGGTTGTTCCGGCTGTCACGGCGGCATGAACATGGGTGGCTCGGGATATTTTCCCTTCGGCGTGGTGGAGCGCCCGGCCGATAAAATTACCGCCGGTGACAAAGGCCGTTTTGACTTTACCGGATCATCCAAAGACCAGTACGTGTTCAAATCACCGTCCCTGAGAAACATTGTGCTGACCGGGCCTTATTTTCATTCCGGCCGGGTGTGGGGGCTGGAGGATGCGGTCAGTATTATGGGGTCCGCCCAGCTGGGGATTTCTTTGACGTCGGCAGAGGCGAAAAAGATCGAGATTTTTTTGCGGACCACCACCGGTGTTCAGCCGAAAGTCATCTATCCGATTCTCCCGGCGCCGACAAACAAGACGCCGCAGCCGGTCATCGATTGAGACGCGGGAGGAGAATTGTCAAAAAATAAACACAGGTATCGAGGGAAATGATTATGGACGGATGGACCGGTAACATTCTCAAGGTTGACCTGAATCTCGGAAAAATTGAAAAGATATGTCTCGATATATCGGTCTATCGTATGTTTCTCGGCGGCCGCGGCATCAATTCCAAACTGCTTTATGACGCGGTGGATGAGACAACGGAGCCCTTTTCATCAGAAAACATCATTGTTTTCGGCAGCGGTCCTTTGGCCGGCACCCTGGCGCCGTCCTGTTCCCGCTGCACGGTGACTGCCAAATCCCCCCTGACCGGGATTCTGGGGGATGCCAATTTCGGCGGATTTTTTTCGGCCCACATGAAAAAGGCGGGATACGACCATATTGTGATTACCGGAAAATCGGACCGGCCGGTACATCTGGTGATCAGCGGTGATGATGTGCAAATCCGGGATGCCGCTCATTTATGGGGGTTGACCATTCCCGCGGCGGAAAAGGTTCTGAAAAAAGAACCGGGCCCGAAGTTTCAGCATGCGCTGATCGGACCGGCCGGTGAAAACCGGGTCTATACCGCCTGCGTGTCACACCGGTTCAATGTGGCGGGCCGGACCGGCATGGGCGCGGTCATGGGTGACAAGAAGCTGAAAGCGGTGTCCGTGTTTGGAAAAGGAAAAGTTGCCGTTGCCCATGAAGAACGTTTCCAGCAGGAGCGGGAAAAATGGCGACAAAAGATAAAGGAAAACCCGTTCTGTAAGTTTTTCGGTGAATACGGCTCAGCCGGACCCCTGGACCGCGAGGAAGAGGCCGGGATTCTGGCGGTGAAAAACTTTTCCCAGACCTGCGGGTTTGAGCGTGTTGAACAGGTCAGTGCCGGATATCTCAAGAAATACCTGACCCGATCCCACGCCTGTTTTGTCTGTCCGGTACACTGTATTCAGAGCTTTGAAGTCACCGACGGCCCCTACCGAGGGACCAAAGGCACCAAGATGCCGGAGGGCTGCAATTCCGCCTGCGGGCCCAGCTGCGGCAATGCGGATCCGGGCTCGCTGTTCAAGCTCAACAACCTGGCCAATGCCTACGGGATCGATATTCTCGATTTCGGCCTTCTCATGTCCGTTGCCATGGACTGGTATGAAAACGGCATCATTACGGATAGGGATACGGATAATATCTCTCTGAACTGGGGGAATCATGAATCCATGGTGATGATGCTTGAGAAAATCGCGCGGCGGGAAGGGATCGGCAATATCCTGGCCGATGGCGCGGTGAAAGCCGCCCGTCATATCGGCCGGAACGCGGAAATGTATGTGAGTGCCTGCAAGGGGATGATGTTCGGCGGTGTGGATCCCCGCGTGCTGCGGGGCAGCGCGCTCTGTTATGCCACCGCCAGCCGGGGCGGGGATCATCTGCGCGGCGGACTGCTGTACGAGCTGCCGTCCAAAGACGGCAAATCGGCCATGCCCGTTTCGGAGGCCGAAGAAAAATTCGGTACGGCCGATGTGCTGATGCCCCTGTCCTACAACAAGGCGACGGCGGCCAACTATTCCCAGGACATGTACACCGTTTCCGACTGCCTTGAAGTGTGCAAGTTCATTACCGCCCACGGCAGCGATGCTTTCGGAATCACCCTGCAGGACATGCGGGACATGCTTCATGCGGTGACCGGTCTGGATATGCATCTTGACGGCCTGCGGGTCCTGGCCAACCGGGTGTTTACCCTGGAGCGGATGTTTCTGGTCCGGGAAGGCGTTACCCGGGAGGACGATTTTCTTCACGGCAAATGGACGTGCGGTCCGGTGACTGGTGGTCGTTATGACGGGGCTGAAATTGACCGTCAAAAATGGGACGAAATGCTTGAGGCCTATTATGAAAGTCGCGGCTGGGACGGTAAGACCGGTGTGCCGAAACCGGAAACACTTCGGGCGCTGGGACTGGTCTGAAGCAAGTTCCTGTTTTCCGTCGGGTAACTCTTTTTTTGAACCGTTATTTTTCCTGCGCGTAAACGGTTTTATCCAGGCATTTGACCAGCCCGGGAATCAGGCGGAAGGGAAAGCTGACCAGGATCTCACCTTCGGCCAGGCGCATGAACATTCTTCCTCCGTGGTCGCCGGCGGTAAATACCGGGCGGTTGGTTTCCAGCGGAGTGGACACCGTCATCAGGCAGGTGGACTTTCCCGCATACCCCTGGATCACCTCTCCGGTTTCATAGGCAAAAGCGGTGGCGACCATGCACATCTGCTGTCCGGTCACCGGAAACAACACCAAGTCCGGCCGCTCAATTTTTGCCAGCGGACCGATAATCACGCCTTTGGCTATTTCGCTGAATCCGGGGAAAGATCTTCTGTTGGCGGTCATGGCGCTGTTGGTGGCATACAGTTTTCCCGGCCCGACGGTGTTGGTTTCTATCGCCGCGATAAAGGTTTCCCGATTCACCTTGTGAGCGCCGAGACCGATATTGGCGCAGCCGCCGCAGGTGCTGGCTTCGGCGGTAAATACCAGGGGGTCTTCACTGCCGTCGAAAACGTCGCCGCACATGCCGCACCAGAAATGCGGGCCTTTCTCCAGTGGGATATCTTCAGGCAGGGTTTGGACAAATTTCATGGCCACTGGTGGTTTTGTCAGGGACAGCTTGTCCATAAGCTTTGGGGCCAGAACCGCAGAGCGCAGTTCCGCCGGGTCCGATCCTCTGCCGATGGCGCTGACCGGACAGTAACGAAGGCATATGCCGCAGTCGCAGCACATATCCGTAATACAGACCCGCTCGTCCCTGCGAACAATGGCCCGGTTGGCACAGTTGCCGATACAGGACCCGCAGGCCACGCATAGGTCATGGTCAATTTTTAAAGGCATAATTATTCCTTTTCCCAGATAATATTCCGGTACCCTTTTCGGTAGCACAGACGGCGCATGCGGTAAGGTTCAATGGTGACCACGTTGAAGTTGTAGGTATTGGCCGTTTCTTCCAGGCCCTGGTCACCGAGGTCCTGCATGGTGTGGGAATGCTGCGCAATCTGCTTGAATCTTTCCGGGTCGGTATTTTTTTTAAATACATCGGCAATTCCCCAGACCTGCAGGCCGGACGCGCCGAAAAAATCTTCAGTCGGAGCGTAGGGATCGGCAATCGAATAGGACACCTTCGGGTTTTCTTTCATATTGGCGATTTTGGTGCCGCCCTCGCAGAACATATGCACAATGAGACCGTTGTTGAAGTATTCCACCGGCGTGCACCGGGGCTCGTTGTTTCGGCAGGTGCTCAGGTGCAGTACGTTGTGGCTGCCGAGAAAGTCAACGGCCATTTTGAGAAAGTCTTCTTCCGTGATGTTTTCAATGAGGTGGATACCGGCCTGTGAAAAGGCCTCTTTTTCCCGCGCGTTCGCCTTTGGAACAATGATTTTACCCATGGTATTCAATCTCCTTGTTTTGTTACCGGTTTTGCGTATACGAACGGTCTCTTTCTTTTTTTTCAGGCGGACCGGTGCCAGTTGCGCTATACAGGCTCCAGCCGCCGCCCAGGGATTTGTACACCCTGACCAGATTTCCGGACAGGTTTCCCCGGCTGACGGACAGGCTTTCTTCGAGGGAATACAGGGATCGCTGGGCATCGAGAACATTGTTAAAATCGGTCAAACCGTTTTTGTACTTGTCCCGGGCAATGACAACGGCCTTTTCGGCTGCCGCTACGGCCTGCTGCAGGGATGCAATGCGGCGGGTTTCCTGAAGGTAGCCGGAAAGTGCGTCCCGGACCTCGGCAATGGCGCTTAATACCGTTTTTTCATACCGGGCCAGGTACTGATCCTTTACGGCGGTCTGGGCGCGGACTCTGTTGATGAGTTCTCCGGCATGAAAAACCGGCCAGATCACACCCGGTACAATCGATCCGGCACCGGCGCCCGCGGTGAACAGTTGATCGGAATGAACCGCCTGGGTTCCGAAGAAGCCGGACAGGGAAAATCTGGGATACAGCATGGCGGTTGCCTCGCCGATACGGGCGGACTCGGCGGCCAGGCGGCGTTCGGCCGATCGGATATCCGGTCTGAGCCTGAGGATGTCGGCATTAATGCCGGCAATGTCTCCGGGCGGCGGCACCGGTATCGGCTGTGTCTTTGCAAAGCGGTTGTGAAGGGTTCCGGGCTGCCGGCCGAGAAGAACGGCCAGCGCGTTGAGGCTGCTTTCGAGACCGGCCTTTAACAGCGGAATCGTTGACCGGGTGGATTCCAGGTTGTAGCGGGCCTGGGACACGGCCAGTTCATCGGTCAGCCCGGCCTGGTAACGGGAGAGCAGGATCTCAAGGGTTTCTGACTGCGCCTGCAAATTGTTGTTCGCGACCCGAAGTCTTTTCTGGTAGGTCCGGACATCGATATAGGCCAGGGCGGTTTCCGCGGCCATGCTGATCCAGACGTCCCGAAGGCTGGCGATTTCGGATTCAGCATCGGCCCGGGCGGCTTCTACTGCCCGGCGGGTGCCGCCGAAAATATCGATTTCCCAGGATGCGTCCAGACCTGCCCGGTACATGTTGCTGAAGCCGGGGCCATCGGCATCCTTGTTGATTTTTGTCCGGGAAAAATCGGCCGCCGCATCTATCTTTGGAAAATAGTCCGACCGGCTGATGCCGAGCCGGGCCCGTGCCGCGCGCACTCTGGCCACGGCTTCCCGGATGTCCGGTGAATTTTTCATGGCCCGGGTGATCAGTTCCACCATAATGGGGTCGTCAAAACCGTTCCACCAGTCCGCCAGTTTCTGAATATCGGCGGTGGCATTATCGGTTGGTCCATAACCCGTTACATTGAAATCAGGCTCTTTCAGCTCCGGAGCCAGATAGTCGGGGCCCACACTGACGCATCCGGCCGACAGCAGCAAAATTGCAGAGACCAGGGGAATGATAAATTTGTTTTTTATAAGACCGTTATGCTTCATCTGTTGAGCTCCTGATTATATCTGTCCGGGCGGAAGTGATTTTTTCCCGCAGGGTCTGAAACAGCACGTAGAGTCCGGGGACCAGAATAATACCGAAAAGGGTGGCGGCCAGCATACCGGAAAAAACCGTGGTGCCGATGGCCCTGCGGCTGGCCGCGCCGGCGCCCACGGAAAAGACCATGGGCAGCATACCGAAAATAAAGGTAAAGGCGGTCATCAGCACGGCCCGGAAGCGTTCGTAAGATCCTTCTCTGGCGGCGGCCAGGATGGAAAGGCCCGCTTCCCGCTGCTTCTTGCAGAATTCCACGATCAAAATGGCGTTCTTCCCGGCCAGGCCCACCATCAGGATGAGTCCCAGCTGGGCGTAAATGCTCAGTGGGAGACCGGTGACCATCAGCCCGATCAGGGATCCCAGCATGGCCACGGAAATGGACAGCATTACCGGTATAGGCGTGGTCCAGCTCTCGTACTGGGCGACCAGAAAGAGATAGCCGAAAACAAGGGCCAGAAGCACCAGGACCGAAACCTGGCCGGAAGCCTTTTTTTCCTGATAACTGGCACCGGACCACTCAATGGCATAGCCGTCGGGCAGTTTTTCCTGGGCCATTTTTTCCGCCAGTCCCATGGCGGTGCCGGTACTGGCAAAAGGGGATGTCATGGCGGTAATGGTGGCGCTGGAAAACTGGTTGAAACGTTCGATGAGGCGGGGCGCCACCGTGCGCTTTATGGTGACCATGGCGGACAGGGGGGCCATTTTTCCGTTCTGGCTCTTGACATACAGGTCTTCAACCGTATCGATGTCCTTCCGGTGTTTCCAGTCGGCCTGGACATAGACCCGGTTGACCTGGCTGCCCAGGTTAATGTCATTGACGTAGCTGGACCCCAAGTTGCTCTGCAGGCATTTGAAGATATCGCTGATGCGCACATTCATGGCCTTGGCCTTGGCGCGATCGATATCCAGAAACAGGTGCGGGGTGCTTGCCGAGTAGGTACTGAAGGCCACAGCAATCTGCGGGGCTCTGTTCAGATGACCCAGAAAACCGTTCAGCACCGTCTCCAGTTTTTGCGGGTCCGGGTCTTCGGTGGCCTGCAGACGAATGTCCATGCCGCCGATCATGCCCAGGCCCATAATGGCCGGGGGGGAAAAAAGATTGATCATGGCCTCGGGAATGACCGCCATCTCGCCGGACAGCTTGCCGATAATATCGCTAATATGCAGTCCCGGACCGAGACGCTGGTCCCAGTCGTCCAGACCGGAGATAATCAATCCCATGTTTTCACCGGCGCCGAAAAGCTCCAGCCGCACACGGAAATCACAAAATCCACGCCCGGGGTGTCGAGAAATTTTTTCGAAACCTGCTGCATTACCGCGGCTGTGCGTTCCAGACTGGCGCCTTCGGGCAGCTGAATACTGCCGAAAATCGCACCCTGATCCTCCTCCGGGATAAATGCCGTGGGGGTCGTGGAAAACACAAACCAGGACGCGGCCAGGGTCACGCCGAGAAAAAAGATGACCAGAAAACTCCGGCGGGCCAGCCGGTAAGCAAGAGAAACATACACATTACGGGCGTTACCAAGCAGAAGGTTGAACCAGGCCAGGGGGCCACGGGCCACCGGTTTGGGCAAACGCAGCATGCAGGCGCACAGGGCCGGAGAAAGAGACAGGGCGTTGACGGTTGAAAAAAGAACGGCCGAGGAAATGCTCACGGCGAACTGTTGATAGATTTTTCCGGTCATGCCCGGCACAAAGGCAATGGGTACGAATATGGCCAGCAGTACCAGAGTGGTGGCGATCACCGGTCCGGTCACCTGCTGCATGGCTTTGACGGTGGCTTCACGGCGGCCGAGTTTTTCGTTTTCCATCAGGAACAACACCCGTTCCACCACCACAATGGCATCGTCCACCACCAGGCCGACGGAAAGGACCAGGGCAAACAGGGTCAGCATGTTGATGCTGTAGCCGAAAGCCATCAGCACGCTGAAGGTCGCGCACAGGGAAACCGGTATGGTCAGCGCCGGCACCAGGGTGGCGCGAAAATCCTGGAGAAATACAAAACAGATGAATACAACCAGCAGCAGGGTCAGGCTGATGGTGAATACGATTTCCTTGATCGTGGCCCGCACGAAATCGGTGGAATCAAAAGAAAGAAAACATTCGAAATCGTCCGGGAAGTTCTTTGCCAGGCGCCTGATTTCCGCCTGGACCGCGGCCACGGCCTCCAGGGCATTGGAGCCGGCCATTTGGTTCAGGCCCACACATACACTGGGCATGCCGTTGTACAGGTCATAGTTATAGTAGTATTCCAGCCCCATTTCCACTTTTGCCACGTCCTGCAAACAGACCTGGGAGCTCCGGCCGGAGGAGCGGACAATGATGTTTTTGAAGTCTTCGGGGTCATTCAGCCGGCCCTGGGTCTGCAGGGTATAGAGGATTTTCCGGTTTTCAGGTCCGGGTGCGGCGCCCACCGAGCCGATAGACGCCTGAATGTTCTGGGATTCAATGGCGGCAATGACCTCGTCCACGCTCAATTCCAGAGCGCTCAGCCGGTCGGAATCCAGCCAGACCCGCATACTGTACTTGGAAGAAAAAACCTGGGCCTTGCCCACGCCGGGAATGCGGGTAATGGCGCTTTTGATGTAATCGTGGGTATAGTTGCTTAAAAATTTCCGGTTATGAGTACCGTTGGGGGAACGGATGACCAGCAGTCCGAGAAAATCGGAAAATTCGATATTGACGGTAACCCCCTGCCGGGTTACCTCCTGGGGCAGCCGGGGGGTGGCCAGCTGCACGCGGTTCTGAACCTTGACCAGGGCAATGTCGGGATCCGTGCCCACGGCGAAGGGGATGGTCAGGGAATAGGTGCCGTTGTTGTCACACTTGGACATCATGTAGAGCATGTCTTCCACTCCGTTGATTTCATCTTCCAGGGGGGCGGCAACGGTTGCCGCCAGCACTTCTGCGCTGGCGCCCGGGTAGATTGCAGTGACAACGATCTGGGGCGGCGCGAGCTTGGGATACATTTCCACCGGCAGGGCAAAGATCGACAGGATTCCGGCCAGGGTCAGGATAATGGAAATTACCATGGCCAGCCGCGGGCGGTTGATGAATACGGTCGAGATCATTATTTCTTTCCTTCAGAAGCAACGGATGTGATATCTATGGCCTGGACGGTAATGCCGGGCATGACTTTTTGGATGCCTTCCGTAATGATACGTTCTCCTTCTTTCAGACCGGACTTTATAACAATGTTTTCCTCCAGTTCTGTTCCGAGGGTCACCGGTTTTTGGTGAACCTTTGATTCTTCATCGATGGTAAAAATATGATGGCCCCGGGCATCGGCCACAATTGCCGAACGCGGAACCATGATCGCTTTTGGACGGTCCGGATTGCCCAAAAGCAGTTTTACGTATAACCCGGGGATAAGAAGTCCGTCCGGGTTATTGAATCTCATCCAGACGGTAATGGTCCCGGTTTCGGCATCCATCTCATTGTTTTCAAAATCCCGCTGGCCGGCCAACGCAAATTCAATATTTCCGGGAAGAATTAACCTGGCGCGGATGTTTGCCAATTTTCCCGAATTGAACTGGTCCAGTTTTTTCAGGTGGAAACGGTCCGCCGGAGAGAACTTAACCCGGATCGGGTTCATTTGAACGATACGGGCCAGCCGCCGGGTTGCGGAGTTGACATAATTGCCTTTCTTGATCTCAGCCGGTCCGATCCGGCCGCTGATCGGTGCCGTGATCCGGGTGTAGCCCAGGTCGATTTCGGCCAGCTCAAGGCTGGCGCGGGCCATTTCAACCGTCGCTTTTGCGCTTTTGGCGTCGCTGACGGCCATGTCCATATCGGCCTGTGAAATACTTCGGGACTCGGCGGACGCAAGACGCTTGAGATATTTTTCCGACCGGACCAGCCGGGCTTCGGCCTGGGCAAGTTCGGCTTTGCGCAGATTCACGGTTGCCCGGTATTCCCGAGGGTCGATGGTAAACAGCAGCTGGCCTTTTTTGACCTGGCTGCCTTCTTCAAAATGCACGCCGGAAATATATCCTTCGATCCGGGGAACCAGGTCGACCTGCTGAATCGGCTCTACATGGGCAATATGGATGCTCTCCTTTTCGATGTATTCTTTTTGAACGGTTGATACTTTAACCGCCGGCGGACCGCCCGCACCCATCATGCCCGGCGGGGGACCCATCATGCCCGGCGGCGGGCCCGTCAGGCGCATGGATACAAACCATCCTGCGCCGAATGCGCCGATGATCACCAGAATGATAATGATCTGGGAGGAAAACCGTTTTTTGTTGTTATGATCTGGCTGTTTCATGTTGATCCTTTTGTGCCTGAACGGGTTAATTTTCGATCTTTTCGGAAGGATCCGAAAAACCGTTTAAAAAAGTATCGACCAGCATTTGCGGGGCTGCATTGATGGCCACATCACCGTCATGGATGCATTCGCCCATCATCCATAGCAGCATATCCAGGGATTTGGCGGCCCACTGGACGTTGATATGTTTTTTGAGAACCCCTTCCTGCTGAAGGCGCCGGATCAGGTCGTGAAAAAAAGTGATGGCCTGGCTGATTACGGATTGAATCACCGGGTCCTGCTTGGCCAGGGGTTCGTACAACAGAAAGGTGAACTGGACATTGTGCTGAATGGTTATTTCCGCAATCCGGTGCAGGATGTCAATGGCCGGAATATTTTTTTCCAGTTCCGGTTTCAAATGATTTCGCAGGTGATGATCGAAATCGATGATGATTTTTTCAAACAGTTTGGCGCGGCTGGGAAAATAACGGAACAGGGTGGTCCGGCTGATGCCGGCATGCCGGGCAATGTCCTCCAGCGGAGCCCCGGGATTTCTGGACAGGTGGTCAATGGCGGCCCGAATGATTTGGCTTTTCTTAGAGTTAGACATTTTAAAGTTCCTTTTGAAACATTAAAATACACTATGAAACAGATATGTAACAGATGAAACAATTAAAGTCAAGTTGTTAAACTAACGGGTGTGGTACCAATAACAAAATGACACAACAATGGCAAAAACAAAATGTCAGTAAGTGCCGAAACACCTATCTTGAGATAAAAGTTCAGGATAGGAGGAAGGATGGTAAAACTGACAATGCAGGAACAG
>Ga0272441_10003615_pt1 | contig 29191 bp, 30 predicted proteins | sample SSMProp6N_FD_193582 | JGI IMG/M metagenome (GOLD analysis project Ga0272441, IMG submission 193582) | Marine sediment archaeal communities from Little Sippewissett salt marsh, Falmouth, MA, United States - SSM-Prop-6N | ecosystem: Environmental > Aquatic > Marine > Wetlands > Sediment ... | reverse complement strand
TAGTGCAGCTCAGATGCGAGAATGGCGCCTTGCGGCATTCTCGCCCGTGCTGGGCGGCCCTGACGGCCGCCCAGCACGAAGTGAACCACACCTCTGGATGGCGCTACGTACATCGTGCAACATCAGTCGCGTTGCCATTCCACGCACCAAGGAGAGCCTACATGTCCGATCCGAGAGTCGCGAAACTCGCGCAGGTTCTGGTCCACTACTCCATCGGAGTCAAACCCGGGAACAAGGTCATCGTGCAGGGAGGCGCCGTCGCCGAACCGCTGCTGAAGGCGATCTACCTGGAGGTCATCAGGGCGGGTGGATACCCGACGCTCCTACCCAGTGTGCCGGGCATCCAAGAGATCCTGTTCACCCACGGCAACGACGATCAAATCCAGCACATCCCTCCACCGATGAGGCTTGTCTTCGAGACCTACGACGCATCGATCTCGCTGATGAGTTCGGTCAACACCAAGGCGATGTCGAGCATCCCGCCGGAGAAGACGGCGCTCGCCAGCCAGGCACAGTCGGAACTCTTCGGCACGATCATGAAGCGTAGTGCCGATGGGGACTTCCGATGGGTCGGCGCGCTCTTCCCGACGCAGGCATACGCTCAGGACGCCGAGATGAGCCTCTCGGAGTACGAGGACTTCGTCTATGGCGCATGTCTTCCCGATTTCGACGATCCCGTCGGATACTGGAAGGGCGTCGAGGCAAAACAGCAGACGATCGTCGACTGGCTCGATCCGAAGAACACCATCCGTGTGGAGGCTCCCGGCGTCGACCTCAGAATGTCGATCGAGGGCCGGACCTTCGTCAATTGCTGCGGAGAACGGAACATGCCCGATGGCGAGGTCTTCACCGGGCCCGTCGAGGACAGTGTCGAGGGACACGTTCGCTTCTCTTACCCCACGACCTACCGGGGCCGCAAGCTCGAGGGTGTCGAGCTCTGGTTCGAGAAGGGGAAGGTCGTCAAGGCGACCGCCGACAAGGGCGAGGACTTCCTCCTCAAGACGATTGACACCGACGAGCGATCGCGCTATGTGGGCGAATTCGCGATCGGAACGAACAAGGGCGTCACCCGCGCCACGGGGAACACCCTGTTCGATGAGAAGATCAACGGAAGCTTCCACATGGCACTCGGCCGCGGCATGCCTGAGACGGGAAGTGTCAACCAGTCGGCCATCCACTGGGACATGGTCTGCGACCTGATGGACGGCGGGAAGATCTGGGCCGATAACGAGCTCTTCTACGAGAGCGGGGAGTTCAAGATCTCCTGACAAAGAGACAGTCAGCGCTTCGACGCCCCGGCCATGCGCTGGGGCGTCTTGCATGGGGCCGGTTGTGCGGGCCTTCGGCGTCGAAGTAAGCTACAGACCTGCGCAGTCGGTCCCAAAGGAGAGAACGTGGACAAGATGAAGGTGCGTGAGCTGGCGCTGCAGGTTCTGCAGAAGAACCCCCAGACGCACGTTCACATGATCGAAAACGAGCTCCGCCAGCTCACGAGTGACTACGACCGGCACGATACGCTCATCCTGCAGGAGGTCATCTGGGAACTCCTGGTGCAGGGGGTTCTCGCCCCGGGGAAGAACTCACTCAACCTGAACCTGCCGTTCGTTCACGTCACCGAATACGGCGCTCGATGCCTCGACGACGGTGCCATTCGCGCTCACGATCCGGAAGGATACGCTGCGCAGATCGCGGCCATCGGTTCCGCGGGCAACGGCGAAGTCGACAGGGTTCTGATCGAGAGTGTGCGCGAAGCGCAGCTCTGCTTCCTCGCCGGGCGCTTTACCGCTGCCATCGTGATGCTGGCCCGAGCCTCCGAGGTACTCCTGAATCGACTCGTGAGAGCACTCGACGTTGCGGTGACTGCGCCGAACATCGATCTCGCACCGCTCGTCGAGAAGCTCGCAACGTGCGATCTTCCTCCTGAGATCGCAGAGCAATATCAACCACAGCTCGCGGGGCTCCGAAGCCTCCTCGATCTCTCCCGGTCCGACGACGGCGGCCCGCTCGTCGCGTCGGTCGAGCGAGATCAGGTTCTCGGGCGGCTCCTGCTCTTCCCGGCCCAATGTCGGTTCGTCTATGATCTGGTTGCGCATCTTGAGGGGGATTCATCCGGGTAGCTCGTCCCGAGTCTCCCCGCGGTATGACAGGCGGAAAGGAGATCGCATGCCTGCTGCAATTTCCGCAGCCATTGTTGCCGTCGTCGGGGGATTGGCCATTGCCACCCAGTCGTTCTCCGCAGGGATCCTCGGCGCCCGCATTGGTGTGATGGAGAGTGTCTTCATCATCCACCTCGGGGGGCTGATCCTCTCTGCACTGATTCTGGTCTTCCTGCGCGGCGGGAACCTTGCGGCTTGGCGATCGGTCCCCTGGTACATCCTGATCGGTGGGTTCTACGGGGTCGTGATCCTGGCAGCTTACAGCTTCTCCATTCCGCGAATCGGCTTGGCGACAACCGTAACGCTGGCGGTCGTCGCGCAGCTGATCCTGAGCGCGATCCTCGATCACTACGGCTTCCTCGGCTCAGTTCAGCACGCGCTGGACTGGAGGCGTGGACTGGGGATACTCGTCCTGTTCGCCGGGACGTGGCTGATCGTTCGCTAGGAGCGGCGTGGTATCACAGACGCAGAGAACCGAACCCCACATCGGCACGCTGAACGAGAAACCCTTGCATGCCGCGCTGAAAGCGGCCATCGCCGAGCCGGGAGACCGATTCGAGGTCCCGGTCGGACGGTTCGTCGTCGACATCCTCCGCGGATCGCAGATCATTGAGATCCAAACCGGGGCGACATCCGTGCTTCGGCGTAAGTTGCGAGAGCTCCTCGGGCACCATGCCGTTTGTCTCGTACTTCCGCTCGCCGCGCGGAAGAAGATCGTGCGAATCGACCAGACCGGAACGATCATCGGCACGCGTCGCTCCCCGAAGCGGCTCGGAATCCTCGATGCATTCGACGAGCTGATCTACCTTCGAGAGTTTCTCGGCGACCCGAATTTCACCGTGGAGGTACTGCTCATCCACGAGGAAGAGGTGCGACGTCCTCGGCCGCCTCGCGGGCGCCGCCGAAAGGACTGGGAGATCCACGAGCGGAGGCTGCTCGAGGTTCTCGACCGGATCGGCTTCGACCATCCGGGGGACTACCTCGCAGCGATTCCATCGTCACTCCCCGAACCCTTTAGCACGGCCGACCTTGCGGCGGCTCTCGACGAGCCTCGCCGGCACGCTCGCCTGATCGCTTATTGCCTGCGCGAGATCGGCGCAATTCGCCTGGTGAATCGCACCAGGAAAGGGTTCCACTACGTTCGAGACTTCGGCGCCGATGGCTGATCCAGGGCTCGGCTTCCGATACCATTCCCACCATGAGCGATCAGAGAGTCCGCCACAAGCCACCGAAAGAATCCGTCGGCGAGGAGATCGCCAACAGCATCACGCACGGCGTCGGAGCAATCCTCAGCCTGGTAGGAACGGCGTTTCTCCTCTACCGAGCAGTCCGTGATGGAACCGCGGTTCACATCGCGAGCTTCGTCATCTATGGGGCAAGCCTCTTCCTCCTCCACCTCTCTTCGACGCTCTACCACGCGCTGCATGCGCCGCGAGCCAAGAAGGTCTTCTGGGTCTTCGATCACTGCTCGATCTATCTGCTGATCGCTGGAACCTACACGCCTTTCTTGCTGCTCTCCCTCTGGGGAAAATGGGGAGCGACCCTGCTTGTGGTCATCTGGACACTCGCGATCGTCGGGATCGTCTTCAAGAGCCTGTTCATCGGTAAGCTTCGCAAGACTTCGGTCGCGCTCTACATCGTGATGGGATGGATGATCGTCGTCGCCGCACGCGAACTCTGGCTGCGCGTTCCGCACGAGGCGCTGATCTATATGGCGGCGGGAGGGCTCTCCTACACAATCGGCGTCATCTTCTACTCGTGGCGACGCATGCCGTTCAACCACATGATCTGGCACCTGTTCGTACTCGGCGGAAGCGCCTGCCACTACATCGCGATCTTCTTCTACCTCGCGCCGGGCGCGTAGCTCACCGCTTCCCGGACAACGGCACAAGATGGCCGGTGTCGTTCCAGCGTTCGAGATGCCATCGTCCTCGGACAAAGCGGAAGACACTCACACTCGTGTTGTCCGAGCGCGCATAGCGGGCAGCCGAGTATGGGAGGTCGAGGAGATGCCAGAAGAGCGCTCGGACAACGCCTCCGTGACAGACAACGATGTGCGTCATCCCCGGATGCGGTGTGACCGACTCCCGTACGAAGGCGGAGATTCGATCGCGCACCTGTTGCGCGCTCTCCCCGCCCGGAATCGGTGTCTCGATCTCGAACCGATCAAAGGCTTCGAAGACCTCGGGATAGCGCTGCTTCGACTCTTCGAAGCCGAGGCCTTCGAGTTCCCCGTAATGCCGCTCGCGAAGCCGCTTGTCGAAAGCCGGATCCGCGGCATGATGCTTGGCCACTTCGCGCGCCGTGTCCGCGGCTCGGCCGAGATCGCTTGCGTGGATTCGGTCGAGAGCCTCTTCTTGAAGTCGTTCGCCAAGAGCAACGATCTGCTTGCGTCCTACGGCGGAAAGCGGACTGTCACACTGCCCAATGAACCGGTGTGCGGCGTTGGACTCAGTCTCCCCGTGCCGTACGGCGATCAGCAGAATCTCATCGGAAGCAAGCGCTCGCGTGATCATGACGTCCGATCATCCCTTCCGCGAGAGGTTTGGTCAATGCTAACACTGCGACACCGATGCCACGGACGTTTCCTTGCGTCGATCGATGCGAGACGAACGGGTGACGATTCATCTCTATGCTCCGTACGCAGTTCGACCGCTTGGCTAGAGAGGAGGATCGATATGGCATTGCGTCGGCTCACTGCCGTTGTCGTGCTTGCGGTGATTGTCGCTGTCGCATCGATCGAAGTGCTCGCACACTGCGATACGGCCCTGTTCGTCATCGATGTCCAGAAACTGTGGGTCGAAGAGGACGGCTGGTTCACGATCGACGAGCTTCCCATCGTCGACTCCGTCGCGGCGGTGCTGGAGTCTGCACGCGAGGTGGGCCTTCCTGTGATTTTCGTCAAGGACGTCAGCGCCGACTATGCGACCGCAGCGCAGTTGGGGTTTCCCGACGCGATCGCTCCGCAGGAGGACGAGATCGTTATCGAGAAGCTCAACCGAAGTGCATTCGAGGACACGGCTCTTCAGCCAGTCCTGGAGGAGCGCGGTATCACTCGCCTCTTGATCACCGGCATCGCGTCGGACGCCTGCGTCTCCGCCACGGTCAACGCAGCGAGGGACCACGGCTATGAAGTACTCATCGTCGCGGATGCCCACAGCGGCGGATCCAATGGAAAGATCGCCGCATTCCGCAACCGCATGTGGGCCGGCTGGGGCATCTCCGTTGTTCCGACAGCGGACATCGACTTCGCCGCGATCTGCGCCCCCGAGCGCTCGGCACCCGAATAGGATATGCCGCGTTCTACGCGTCGGATGCTTTCTTCCGCTCCTCGACGATTTCCTCGGCAATCGAGAAGGGGACAGCTTCGTAGTGCTCGAAATGCATCGTGAAGTTGCCCCGACCGCTGGTGACGTTTCGCAGCTCGGAGGCATAGCCGAACATCTCCGAGAGCGGCACGAGGGCCTGCAGGATCGCGGCCCCTGCCTTGCTGTCCATCGCGCCGATCTTCCCGCGCTTGCTGCACAGGCTGCCGGTGATCGCCCCCGTGTACTCCTCCGGCGCCGTGACCTCGACCGACATCATCGGCTCGAGAAGCTTGAGCCCAACCGAGAGGCACGCGTCGCGGAAGCCGATCCGGGCAGCAGTTCGGAACGCCATTTCGGACGAATCGACGTCATGCATCGATCCATCGACGACCGTCACCTTGAGGTCGACCATCGGGAACCCAGCGTAGGGCCCTTCAAGCATCGCATCGACGATTCCCCGTTCGATCGCCGTCAGGTACTCACGCGAGATGGCGCCACCCTTGATCTCGTCGTCGAACTGGAATCCCATCCCCGGATCCGTCGGCTCGATCCGAAGCACCATGTGCGCAAACTGGCCGCGCCCACCCGTCTGCTTCACGTGACGATGCTCGTGCTCGATCGGCCCAAGAATCGTCTCGCGGTAGGCCACTTGCGGGCGATCGGCGGCAACGGAGACGTTGAACTCGCGGCGCAACCGATCGAGGATGATCTCAAGATGGAGCTCCCCCATCCCGCTGATCACAACCTCACCCGTCTCCTGGTTCGACCGAACCACGAATGTCGGATCCTCGTCGGCCAGCCGATGAAGTGCGGCGGAGAGCTTGTCGCGATCGTCCCGTGATTCGGGAGAGACAGCGACTCCGATCACCGGCGCCGGGAATTCGATCGTCTCGAGGAGGATTGGATGCTCCTTACTGCAGATGGTATCCCCGGTCCGAGTGTCGCCGAGACCGACGACCGCGCCGACCTGCCCGGCCCTAAGTTCCTCAATCGTCTCGCGATCGTTGGCATGCATCTCGAACAAGCGGCCGATCCGCTGCATCTTCCCCGCGTTGGCGTTGTAGACCTGCGCTCCGGAGCTCAGCACCCCTGAGTAGACGCGAACGTAGGTCAGCTTCCCCATGTGTTTGTCGGCCTGAATCTTGAACGCGAGCGCGGCAAGCGGCGCATCATCGCGCGGATCGCGAATCAGCTCCTTGTTCGAGCTCTTGCAGGCCCCGATAACCGGCGGGAGATCCACCGGGGACGGAAGGTAGTCGACCATCGCATCAAGAAGCCGTCGCACACCCTTGTTCTTGAACGCCGCTCCGCAGAGAACCGGGATGAATCGTCCGTCGATCGTCGCTTTTCGGATCGCCCGGACAACCTCGTCACGGGCCGGCGTCACGCCCTCGATGAACTTCTCCATCAGATGGTCATCCTGCTCGCTGATTCGCTCGATCATCAGCGCCTCGGCCTCCCGCGCGGCCTCGACAAGCTCCTCAGGGATCTCTTCCTCGCGAATCGTCGCCCCGCCATCCGGCGCGTCGTCGTAATAGATCGCCTTCATATCCGCAAGGTCGATCACACCTTGGAATTCCCCCTCGACGCCGATCGGGATAACGACCGGGACGGCGTTCGCGCCGAGCTCCGCGCGGATCTCCTCGACCACGCGACCGAAGTCGGCGCCCGTGCGATCCATCTTGTTGACGAACGCGACGCGCGGAACGCGGTACTTCTCCGCCTGGCGCCACACGGTCTCCGCTTGCGGCTGCACACCGCCGACAGCGCAGAACAACGCGACCGTCCCGTCGAGCACGCGCAAGCTCCGTTCGACCTCAGCCGTGAAGTCGACATGGCCGGGCGTGTCGATGATGTTGACCCGGTGATCGCGCCAGTAGGCCGTGGTCGCTGCCGACGTGATCGTGATCCCCCGCTCGCGCTCCTGGGCCATCCAGTCCATCTTCGCCTCGCCGTCGTGCACCTCGCCGATCTTGTGTCGGCGCCCGGTGAAGTAGAGGATGCGCTCCGTCACGGTCGTCTTGCCGGCATCGATATGGGCCATGACGCCCACGTTTCGGACTCGCTCAATCGGTGTCGCTTGGGTCATCTTGTGCTCCTCGGCGCTTCGCGCTCAGGCTCATCATCACAGAATACCGCCAAACAAGAAAGGCGGCCGGGCTCGAACGCTCAAGCGCCTGCCGGTCCAGCATCCGTCTCACGGTGATTGGGTCTCGGCAACTGCGGATCGTCGGACTTGAGCGCGAAGCGTACGGCAGAGCCATTCCCTTGTCAACCGTCGCTCCTCGCTTCCGCATTCCATGGACGAACGGATGCCTCGAGAGGAACGTCCTGCAAGGCGCGGAGCGATTCGGCCCATGCCACATCTTAATGCGGCGCACCGTAGTGCGAGACGACGCGGATCGTCATGGACTGCGGCTCCGGGAGCCGTGGATCGGTGTTCGGCAATGGGCCGGTGATCCAGGATCCGCTCGCGCCGATCAAGTGATCGTCGCCGAGCCACGTGCGCCAAAGCCCAGTATGGATTGACGATCGCCCCGTTCGGGACTAGCATGAAACATGATGAAGAAGCTCGGAGCCCTACTCATCCTATCCGCACTCGGCGCCCTCCTTGGCGGATGTTTCTTGTTCAACCAGCCCCCCGTGGCGGTGGCCAACGCGACGCCGCAGAAGGGGGCGACACCCCTTGTCGTTAGCTTCTCCGCAACGTCTTCCTACGATTCGGACGGAAGCATCGTCTCCTACGCGTGGGATTTCGGGGACACCTGGTCGGGCACGGGTGCAACCCCGACGCATACCTACACCTTCCCCGGGACGTACACGGTCACACTCACCGTGACCGATGACAAAGGGGAGGTCGCGCATGCCACCGTCACGGTCATCGTCGAGGCCGTCGATATGTTCGATCGGATCTTCCTCTGGGAGTCCCACGGGGCCGACTGGCAGTGGGAGATGGCGATCCCCAAGGATCTCTACTGGCACTACCGCGACCAGACGAACCGCCCGCCGTGGACCACCGGGGACTGGAACAAGTACGTCACCGATCCGGATGATGACGCTTTCATCGAGACGCTCGCAGACAATCTGCGAACGGCGATTACGGCCTACTACGCCAACGATCCTGTGCTGCTCTACTACGGCTTCCTCCAATTCGCGCTCCATTTCGTCGAGGCAGCAATTCCGTACCGTCTCGACACGAACGATTGGCAGATGGATGAGTGGCCGCGCTACCCTGTCGAAACGCTCGTCGAGGGGATGGGGGACTGCGAGGACACGTCCATTCTGTTCACGTCGATCGTTCGTCCCTACGTCGCTGGGGTGCATCTGCTCATTCTGCCCGGTCACTGCGCCGCGGCCGTACCCGTTGATTGGTGGTACATCGAGCAAGCGCAGTTCCCTGTCGGTTGGTACGAGTACGGCGGCAATTTCTATGTGTACGTCGAAACCACGGGAGACCCTCCAACCGGTTTCCTGATCGGCCAGCTGCCGGATCAGCTCGCATCGACGTGGGCCAGCGACCCGATTCACTTCTTCGACGTCGGACGGCAAGTCACGTCGACTGCCGTGATGCGGCTTCATCGGCCCGAGTAGCCGTAAGAGATCCCAGTTCCCGAGGCATGTAGCCCCCTTGTACGAAGGATAGACTCGTGCCACTGGAACGGGAAAGGTGATGACTCGATGAGGATCTTCTCCATCGCCGCGGTGGCGGCAACGAACCTCTTCATCGGGCTTCACTATGTCTGGTCGATCCGCAAAGGTCGGATCAGCCCCGCACTCGCCATGTGGGTCTTCTTCACGATCGCCGTTGTCGGAAGCCTGCTGACGTATCTTGCCGATGGGACGTTCGGCCTTCTCGACAACATCCTCAACACAGCCGATCTGATCCTCGTCAGCGGCGTGGCGATCGCGATCGCCGTGTGGGGGGACCGGAGCTCCCGCTTCACCCGGTTCGATCTCGGCTGCCTCGGGGCGGTCGTCGCGATCCTCGTCGTCTGGGCGTTCACCCGGCAGCACGCCGCAGCGCACGCCGCGATTCAGCTGATCCTCATCATCGCGTACTTCCCGGTCATCAAGCGCATCTGGCACGCGAATCGCAACACGGAATCCTTCGTGATGTGGATCGGTTTGATGCTCGCGCCCGTGTTCTCGCTCCTCTCGAGCAAGGGGACGCTTGCGACCGTCTACGCCGTTCGAGCCATCGTCTGTACCGCAGGGTTGATGCTCCTCATGCTCCGCGCCGAGTGGCGAAGCCGCAGACCCCCCACGAAGACGGATCCGTAAGGAGGCATTGTGCCGCTATCGAGCAAGCACAAGAAGGCTCTCGGAAAGTGGATGGACGCGCACGGCGTCACCAAGACGTGCGAGGCCTGCGGCTCCAATTCGGGATGGAACTTGCACGAAAGCCTCGTCGCGGGGCTCGAACTCGATCTCAAGAAGAAGAAGGCCTCGCCCTCATCGGCCGGATTCTTCGTGTTGGTGTGCAAGAACTGCCAGTTCGTCCGGCTGTTCGCAGCAGCGCCGATTCTCGGCAAGGACGCCCACGACTAGCCGGCGCTTCGTCTGCGTCGAACCTTCTCCTTGATCCGCTGGACGTGGCCACGGCCGAGCCCCTTGACCTCGCATCCGAGTTCGAAGTAGCGCTCGATCCGCACGTCATCGAGAATCCCGAAACAGTCGACCACCGCGATCGGCTTGCCGGTCCACGCAACGATCTTGTCGGGATCGAGCGTGAGATACGGTTCATGCGGCACCGCCAGAATCAGCGCTTGGACCCCGCGAAGAGAGGCCTCGAGATCCTTGCTCACGACGGTCTCGCTGAGGTCGTCCTGATTCGCGAAGAACCGCCGAAGCGAGTGTCCCGACGCCGGATAGACGTCCTGCTTCTCCAGCTCGTACCAATGCTCGACGTAGGGATCATGCACGCGGATCTCGGCCCGCATCTCCGAGAGCTTCCTGACGACAACTTCCGAGCCGCTGTAGCGCGTATCCCCGACATCCTGCCGGTAGCTCGCACCACAAAGGAGAACCGTGGAGCCGGCGACCTGCCGACCCATGTTTCGAAGCGCATCGCGGGTCAGCTCGGCGACGTGGAGGCCGCGCGTGTCGTTGATGTCGATCGCTTCCGGAGTGATCAGAAAGACCTCGTCGCCATCCTCGAATCCGAGGATGTGCTTGTACGCCCAGTACCCAAGCCCCCCGTCCTTCGGCAAGCAATACCCACCGATCCCCGGGCCGGGGAAGATGATGTTGCTGTGTGTCGGACGCATCCGGATCGCATCGAGCACCTTGATCAGATCGACGCCGTTTCGCTCGGCGAATAGACTCCACTCGTTGAGGTAGGCGAGGATCGCCGCACGGTAGGAGTTCTCGACGATCTTCGTCGTTTCGGACTCGATCGGCCGATCCATCAACGTCAGCGGATACTCGTCGGTGTTCAGTACGCCGCGGAGGAATGCCTCGACACGGGCTCGTGCTTCGTCGTTGCACCCGGCGCAGACACGCCAGAAGTCGCGAATCGACGAGACGTAGTCGCGGCCGGGCATCACGCGCTCGAAGCTGTGGGCCAACAGCGGCTCCGAGTCGATCCCACGCCGCGCGAACTCACGCTGGAGGATCGGATAGGCGACAAACTCCGTCGTCCCCGGAGCAACCGTCGTCTCGATCAGCACGAGACAGTTCGGATCAATTCTCTCTCCAATCGTCTGCATCGAAGCTTCGAGAGCCTCCATCGCCGCCTCGCCCGAACGCATGTTCCCCAGGTCGCGCTTGAGATAGTCGCACTGGATGTCGACGACGACACAATCGGCGAATCGGAGGCAATCGTTGTTGAAGGTCGCGGTGAGCGTCTTCTTCTCGTTGACGCACCGTGCAATGGTCTCGTCGACATCCGGGTCCTCGGACTTGACGGGTGACAATCCTCGGTTGAGCAGTGGGATCTTCCAATAGCTGCGGGTGCTCGGCCGTTGGCACCCGATGACGAACGTGCTCGGCTTGCCCGTCGACGGGTCAACGCTGTCCGCGACAATCGCCGCCATCACCGCCCCGACGAAGCCGACCCCCATCACAACGACCACCTGCCGCCCCTCGTCGCGGGCTGCGCCAGCCAACCCCTCGATCCGTTCCAACTCGACAGGGTAGTCCTCGGGGCCGGGGATCGGGAAACGCTCCCCGGATGGGCTCACAGAGTGCTTTGGCATCGTGCTCCTCCTGCATCCAAGAGAGTCTGGATGCTCGAACGATACTGCGCGGGCCACACGCGCCCAAGCGCACGCGTCCCGAGCGAAGGGATCGCCGGGGAAGCGAAGCTCGATCTCGCCAGAGTTCGCTCCCGCCGGGGCTTCGGAGGAAGCCGTGCTCGCGCGCCGGCTAGGCTGACAAATCGGATCCAACCAGCTTCCGGATGAGGAGCGGGTCACCCTTGCTCGGTTCGAGCACGAGCGCAAGCGCTCCTTGCGGGCAGTTGGCCACGCAGACGCCACAACCCATGCATCGATCGGCATCCACGAGCGCGAGGTCGTTCTCCATCGAGAGCGCGCCGAACGGGCAGATCTCGACACACGCGCCGCAGCTCTCGCACCGTTCCGCATCGACCTCGGCAACGTACCCCGACGAAGCGAGCATCGGCGTTCCGTTCCGGAAGGCTCGCATTGCGCCACAGCAGCAGGAGCAGCAGTTGCAGATCGCGTAGAAGCGCCCGAGCATCGCGTCCTTGAAGAACGCATGGTGAACATGCCCGCGGTCGCGCTCGGCGCGGAGGATGTCGACCGCCTCGCTCTGCGCTATCCGTCGGGATCGGTTCGGGTGGTGCTCGAGGACGAAGCTCGCAAACGGCTCGCCGATGATCAGACAGACATCGAGGGGAAGGCACGGGTTCTCGACGCCGGATCGGCAGGGACAGTCGAGCACGACGATGTGGTCCGGATCCTGGAGCAGGATGTCCTGCGCGGTGGCGTACGGGATGATCTTCTCCAACCCGCGAAGCTCGATGTCGATGTCGAGCGTCACCAGCTGCTCCGCCGCGCGCGTCGGGACGACCTTGCCGTGGTAGTGATCGGCGAACGCCTGCTTCGCCTCCGGACTGCGGCCCGCCGCCTTGCCGAGGAAGAGCTTGGCAGCCACGGCAACCAGCGGCATCAGAAGGGGAGGGATCTTGCGGTCTCCCTTGGCCCAGCCGATGTAGCGATAGGGCCACTTGGCGTAGGCGTAGCCGTGTAGGAAGTCGACCATCGAATAGCCCGGCATCCTCCGGCCTTCCCGCCAGAATCTTCGCGTCGCGCGCTTGACCATCGGCATCCCCTCCGCCGAAAGCTATGATATCCGACCTTCAGGATACCGAAACGGCGACAGCCGAGGAAGGCCCTCATTGAAGGTCTGGGCCCGGGCGGATAGAGTGATCTCCGCAACTCCTCTGGAGGAACCGATGGACGTCACGTTGCGCGAAATCACGATGGACAACGTCATCGAGTGCGTCAAGCTCACGGTCCGCGACACCCAGACCGGCTACATCGTCACCAACGTGTTCAGCCGCGCTGCGTTGCGGCAGGTGACGAATCGCTTCAAGGGGATCTCGGCATGCAGGGAGATCCAGACGTCGTACGGGCCGGGCAACACGGCCGCCAAGCATCTTGATACCGATCTTGGTTTCCGGCAGACGGGCGAGGAGACGGACGGCGGAACGATCGTCCGCATGTCACCCACGCAAGGAGGCTAGCATGTCCCATCGAAACGTCGAAACTGATCGCATTCCGACATCCCAAGGGGATCTCGAGATCACCTTCTTCGGCCATGGATCGCTGCTGTTCACATTCGACGGCAAGCGGATCTACGTCGATCCCTACTGCCGCGTCGCCGACTACACGGAGCTCCCGAAGGCCGATCTCATCCTGATTACTCACGAACACGGAGACCATCTCGATCCTGAGGCGCTCGACTGCATCCGAACCGACGCCACGGAGATCGTTCACACGGAACTCTGCAAGGCGAAGATCGAAGGTGGAACTGTCATGCGGAACGGCGATATCAATGTCGCCCTTGGCCTGCAGATCGAGGCGATCCCCGCTTACAACCTGCTTCACAAGCGCGAGAGCGGCGATCCATTCCATCCGTGCGGCGACGGCAACGGATACGTCATCACGTTCGCCGACCTCTGCGTGCTCGTCGCGGGCGACACGGAGAATACGCCGGAGCTGAAAGCGCTTCGAGACATTGACGTCGCCTTCCTGCCGATGAACCTACCGTACACGATGACGCCGGAGATGGTCGCAGACGTCGCACGGTCAATCCGTCCGAGGATCCTCTATCCCTACCACTTCGGCAGCACCGACACGAACGAGCTCGTCGAGCTTCTGAAGGACGAGTCCAATATCGAGGTACGGATCCGAGAGATGGCCTAGCCGTTCCGGCTCAAGCTCCCCAGCCGACGCGAAATCCGCTGTTCGTGGGTGACAAGTGCGGACGTACTGTGTGGGGATCTACGTGCAAGGGCTTCGGACTTGGCTTCCTTGTGCGCTACTCCTCCAGGAAGAACCCGGCAGGAAGCGCAAGATCCTCTGGGCACGTACGGCCTCGCCGGTTGTCGCGGAAGGCGTTGTCTCTACCCTCGATCTGCCCGAATTGTATGTCGGGCTCAATCGCATCAAATCCGCAAAGACTCATGCCCCAATAGCCATTCTCCTCGATGACGTTTCCCAAGAGGACCAGTGTTTCGTCTGGGAGGTTCGCAGGGTGTTGCGACAAGCTGATCCCGCTGCCGTAGTTGCCCCGAATCGTGTTCTCGATAAGCATTGCGGGCACGGTGTTCAAGGTCACGATACCGTCGAAGCACTGCTCGAACGTGCATCCATGCACGATTGTGACCCCGACCCCCCCGATCAGGGCACCAGTAGTCAATCTATGGAATGAACATCTCGATAGGAGCGTGGTTGCCGTCCCAAGGAGAGCTAGTCCAATCCCGCCTCCGACGCCTCGGAACTCGACGTTCTGGATCCGAACCGTAGTGTCTCCAAATGCAATAGAGTGGATGGCCGTCCCGGATGTGCTGACGGAGCAATCGGTAATTGCACATGAGCTATCCAAGAGATCAATCCCGAGTTCCTCCGCCCGAATCGTCAAGCCCTGGATGGATACGGATTGCGCGTCCTTCACAGCAATGACTGCCTGAAGCGGATCCACCGGCTCTACAGCTGCGCCATCTTCGCCGATCAGGGTAATGGGGCAATCAATGAAGAGGTTCTCGCGATACGTTCCTCGTCCGATGACGACGATCCCGTCTGGAACAGCTGTATCGATTGCATCCTGGATACTCTCGAAGTCGCCGCCATCGGACGAAACGAAGAGCGGCGGCGGACTGCCCACTGTCACCGCACCCAGCACGAGGACAGCAGCAACCGTGATTCTACTGGCATTCCGGAGCCTCATGATCCAACCCTCCTGAGAATCTCAGCCAAGACCGTTTCTCACCAGTCGCAAGGGTATATCGTTTCGCAGTCCGTCTGTCCAGGCGCGCACTGCGCAGGAACAAGACAGCCACCGATACAGACGGCGACACAGGCGGGTCTGGCAAGGGGAGGGAATGAACCGCACATCGAAGTGCAGTTCGACATGCATGTGTCATCCCAGTACGCCGGTATCCATTCATTGCACCAGCATTCGGTAACTGGTTGTGAGATCGACTCGTCACACGGGCGCTTCAGCCCCACGCGATGGTCCTGGCCACGCATCGCAGCAGACGAGCTACGGGTCTGTGTCAGGCCGTCCGCCACACAGGCCGACATCGGCTCGATCCAACTATCGCCATCAGCAAGGGACTCCATATGAAGCGTTCTATCACTGAGGAGTGGCGTTACTCGGTAGGCATTGACAACTTGCCGGTTCATCGAGTCGACAAGGAACACGACGTACGGATAGATGCCCATATCCGTCTCGTTGGCTGGCTTCTTCGGCCGATCGAGCGTCATCACAATCGCGCAGACGCCATAGGGGAGAAACCGGATAATTGGCGGCAGAGGCAGAATGGCTGAGCTCATGATCGCCTCGTAGAGTGGTGACGACTGCACAACAGACAGAGAAACACGCTCTTCCATCCGCAGGTTGCGGAACGCTGCTTCCTGCATACCAAGCGGCCCGGTCTCGACTGAATGTGCAGCATCCGTTACGGGAGAACTCTGCAGAAATGAGCACGCGGCTACGAGTAGAAGAAGACTCGCTAGAGCCGTTAATAACGCAACTAATCTCTTCATTTGTTACCTCCTTTCTGAAGTGATTTCTATGATACCACATATACACTCTGTTTTCTACTGAAGCCCATACGCGATGGTCGTCTTTCGCTCATCATCCGCCAAACTGAGACCGCGCCGGAAATCTGGCCGATCGTCCGGAGGCCGCTTTCGCCGGAACGGAATCCTCCGCATCGGGGGGGCGGGATCCGGCAATTCCTCCAAGTCGGATCAGCCTAGAATCGCGCCGGATCCGAGCAGGCTGGATTCCTGCCTCGTCTTCGTGTGGATGCGCCAAGGAGACAGAGCCGGCATTCCTCGCTTCGCGATCGCCCCGTCAGAACCGGAGGCGATCGGCTATGCTTTGAGCCAGACATGATCCGACGAATCGTGCTGAGTGTGATCGCTGTTGTGCTGCTGCTCGCGTGCACCGCCTCGAATTCCGTGGGCGTCCTCCGGCGATCGATCGGGGAACCGGTCGACCCGATCTCCGAGCGCATTCTCTATCCGTGGGAGTTCGTCCGCGCGGTTTGGGATTCGGTCTTCCACCCGGATCGAGAACCGACGGAAGCCTGCGGAGATCTGATCCGCTTCCACCCCGCGGGTGTCTCGAGTCCGATTCTGCACGTCGAGATCCCGCAACACCCGTTCATGGCGTCGAACGCCGGCAACAACATGCACTGCGATAGCTACATCAGCGATGCCTATGAGGCGAGCGGACCGCTCGGACTCGATCCCGTGGTCTCCTCGAGAACGCAAGGCTTCGGAGGGTACGGGACGATCACCGTCGACCGCTCGGGCCGGCTCGTTGCCGTCTACAGCAACGGACGAGGCTTCCAGCTCGAGCTGATGGATCCGTATTCGTTGGAGGAGCTCGGCTCGTACGACCTTCCCGGACGTCCCTGGTACTGGCTGCTTCAGGGAATCATGCCGTGGGAGTACATCGGCGCCGGAATGTATTTCTATCTCGATCACGAGGACCGCGCGATCGTGCCGACAACAAAGAACCGGGTGCTGGTGATCCGGATCCCGCCGGAGGGAGGCGACCTCCAGCTGGTACGGGAGTACGACCTAAGTGAGCACGTCGTTCCGATGCGTTGGCCCCACCGCGACAGCGTCGCGTGGGTGCTGCCCGATTGGAGCGGGGAAGTCTACTGGTACGCGACCACCGGCGGGATGGTCGGAACGATCGATGTCGCCTCCGGTGACGTCCGAACGCTTCGCCTGGACGAAGAGATCATCGAGAACTCGTTCGCGGTCGCCGAGGAGGGCGCCTACATCCTCTCCGATCGTGCCCTCTACCGCTTCAGCCGAAACGATCGCGGAACGATCGTCGTCGACTGGCGTACGCCCTACGACCGCGGTCCGCGGAAGAAGCCGGGCCACATCACGCGAGGCTCCGGTACCTCGGTCTCCCTGATGGGGAATCTCGACGGCCTGGTCGCGTTCACCGACAACGCCGAGCCGCAGGTCCACCTGCTGTTCGCACGCCGCGACAGCGGCGAAGTCGTCTGTGGGCTTCCCGTCTTCGACGAGGGCAAAAGTGGAACGGACGTCAGCGTCGCCTGTTTCGAGCACGCCGATGAGCACGGCCGCGGAACGGGCGTCTACTCGGCGCTGATCGAGAACAACTGGGGACATCACAGCTTCCCGCGGTCCCGGCCGGAGCCCGGCCTAACCCGCGTCGACGTCGTCCGGCAGCCCGATGGAACGTACAGCTGTCGTGAGGTCTGGGCGAGCCCGGAGAAGAGCATCGGCGTCTTCAAACTCTCGCTCGGAAGCGGCCTCGCGTACATGTACTGGCGGAGCCAATCCTGCCCGACGACCCATTGGTACCTTTCGGCGATCGACTTCGCGACCGGCGAGACTGTCTACCGGAAGCTCGTCGGCACGGGGCTCGGCTACAACAACTGGGCCGGGGCTCTGTTCCTTCACCCGGATGGGGGGATCGCGTATTCCACCACGATCTTCGGTCTGGTGATGATCCGCGACGGGGGATCATGACGACCGCGACCCGCCCGAGACGCCCTTCGAGCACCGAGCACCCCGCCGCGCTGGGGTCGTTTCGCAGCTGGATGCAGCTGCTGTTCCGGAGCCGCGGCGTCGACGCGCGGTTCCTTCCACGAGCGCTCTTCGTCGCGCTCACCACGCTCGCCACGACCCCCTTGCGGCTCTGGGAAGCCGCTCGATACGGACGGAGGATTCGACGCATGACGAGCCACCCGGCGCCGGTCTTCATCGTCGGCCATTGGCGGAGCGGTACGACGCACCTACAGAACCTGCTCTGTCAGGACGAGCGATTCGGGTACCTGTCGACGTTTCAGGCGATGGCGCCGGGCTTCTTCCTCATCGGCGATCGCACGATCAAGCGGCTCGTCGCGCGCGTCGCGAGGTCCCGCTATCCGACGCGGCTGATCGACAACATCCCGCTCGCCTTCGACGCGCCGCAGGAGGACGAGTTCGCGCTCGCGAACCTCTCGCCCTGCTCGTTCGTCCACAGCTTCTCGTTTCCGCGTCAGGCGCGAGAGATCTTCAACCGAAACGTTCTGCTTCGCGGCCCTTCGGCCCATCGAACCCGATGGCGTGAGCGCTATCGCACCCTGCTGCGAAAGACGACGCTGGCGTGTGGCGGGAAGCGGCTCATCCTCAAGAACTGCGCCCATTCGGCGCGCATCCCAACGCTCCTCGATCTCTTCCCGGACGCCAAGTTCATCCACATCCACCGCAACCCTTACGACGTCTACCTTTCGACGCTTCACATGCACCGCACGGTGCTTGCCAGATCGCAGCTACAGCGGGTCGATCCTCGCCAGCTGGAAGAGAACGTCCTCGTCTTCTACGAGGAACTTCTGACGCGATTCCTCGAGGATCGCACACGGATTCCGGAAGCCAACCTGGTAGAGGTTCGCTTCGAGGATCTGGAAGCCGCACCGCTCGCCGAGCTTCGTCGCATCTACGACGCGTTCGATCTCCCAGCATTCGGTGCCGCGGAGCCGGAACTGCGCGCCTACATGGACTCCATCTCCGATTATCGGAAGAACGTCTATCGCCGGGACCTATCCGACATCGAGCGGGTGAACACCCGCTGGGGATTCGCGTTCGACGCGTTTGGCTACGATCGCCTCGATCCAACGCCGCCGGCCGGTCCGTAGCTTGTCAGTCGGTTCGTTCCCGCAGCCACTCCAGGAGTCGCTCGGCGGCGATCTTGGCCTGCCGATTCCAGAACGGCCAATCCCCGATCTCGCCCTCGAGAACGGCCGCTGTCTCTCGTTCGATCAGTTCGGCATCTCGGACGCCATTCAGCACACCGAAGTAGTTGTAGGTGAAGCCCCAGTACTCGGCGAGAATGATCCTGTTATTGAGGTACGCGGGCGCGTCGACGATCGACTGCTCGACCAGTGCGAGCCCGGCTGCATCATCTCCGCCGAGTGGCCCCGGAACCATGATGAGAAGCGATCCGAGGGCGCTGGCAGAGCTGGCTCCCCAGAATGTGGGATCGAGTTCGACACAGCGGCGAAACAGCGCAAGCACGTTCTTCTGCTGGACGAGCCCCTCAAGCACATTGATGTTGCAGATCATGCCCCAGTTGTTGGCGAGCCAGTGCATCCCAGCGATGTTCGTCGAGTAGGCAAGCGCCTGCGCGAGGCCCTCTGCCTCGTGGGCCGCAAACTCGGGATCGAGCCTCAGGCTCTGAAAGCCGTAGTCCTTCCCCTTGTAGTACCAGTCTCCATCCTCGTCTGCAAGCCCCTCGGTGAAGAGTGCGACCTCATAGCAGAGCTGAGACAGCCGGTTCAGCACGTAGGCCTGCGATGACACCGAGAGTTCCTCCAGACTCGGCAGGACCGCCTCGTAGAGCGCGATGGCACGGGTCATGTCCTCCTCCTGGTGGCGCGTCATGTAAGCCAGATCGGCCTGCGCGATGAGGTCAAACGGCGTGTCCTCGCCGAGAACCCCGAATGCCAGGAGAAGAACAAGGCACAGGACAGCATAGGATGCGGACAAGCGAACGCGACGGATCATGGAGCCCCCTTTCCTGCCCATTCTCCTAGGAACATGCGGTCATGCCAAGCCCCGTGGGGTATCCTCAAGGAGGCGACCCATGTCGAGGAGGAGAATGGACACGCAGCAGATTGGATGGCCAGGCAACACGGAGGAGATGAGTGCCTTCTTCGATCAGCGCGTCGAGGGCTACGAAGAGCACATGGCCGAGCACATCGAGGACTTCGATGCGTTCTATGCCAGCGTCGCAGACCAGCTCCCCATCGCGTGGCAAGCGCCGCACATCCTCGATCTCGGCATCGGGACGGGGCTGGAGCTCGACCCGATCCTCGAGCGCTTTCCAAACGCCCGCGTGACGGGGATCGATCTATCACGCGAGATGCTCGAGCATCTCGCCGACAAGCCTCGTCCGTGGATCGGCCAGCTGCGCCTACTCTGTCGGTCGTTCCTCGATGCACCCCTCGGCGAATCGGTCTATGACGCGGTTGTCTCGGTGATGGCGCTTCACCACTGGATCCCCGACGTGAAACTCGGCCTCTACCGCCGGATCCATGCCGCGCTCAAACCGGGCGGCCTGTTCATCAATGCCGACTACGTGGAGACTGAGGACGAGTCTTCGCGCCGACTTGCGGCGTTCTCGGCCGAAGGCGCGGGCGACCGGCATCTGCGCCATATCGATCTGCCGCTGACCGTGGAAACCGAGCTGGAGCTGATGCATGACGCGGGATTCACGTCCGAGCGCGTCGCGTTCCAGCGTGCGCGGTGCGCAACGCTCGTCGGCGCGACGTCCGAGACAAGCACCCTCGGATGAGAAGGTTGGGGCACTCTCCTCGTCGAGCCGATGGGCCGCACGGTTCTTGCCGCTTCTGCCAGGACCCTCCCCACGCAGTATGATCGTTTCGCCGACCAAAGGAGCCGTCATGACCGAGTTCGACTACGCCAACTACTTCTGGGCCGGGGAGCGGGTAAGGCTCCGCGGACTGACCGAGAACGACGCGGAGTCGGCGTTCGCCAACGCGCTCGACAGCCCGGGGCGCCAGGTCCTGCAGCTCGGGATCGAGCTACCGAGTTCGATCGAAGCGCTGCGAATCGAGCTCGGGAAGCGGGCCCACTGCAAGAACGTGGACGGCGTAATCGTCTTTGCAATCGACAGTCTGGACGGCCAGCGCGTCGGCGGGCTCTCTCTCCACTCCCAGAACCCAAAGAACGGGACGTTCGGCTTCGGGATCAACATCCACGCAAGCCAGCGTGGCAAGGGCTACGCGACCGACGCCGTGCGCATCCTGCTCACGTACTGCTTCCACGAGCGGCGCTTCCAGAAGTGCGACTCGGCCTGCGTCGAGACCAATGCAGCGTCGATCGCCCTGCACAAGAAGCTCGGCTTCGTCGAGGAGGGCCGCCGCCGCCGCGAGTACTACTTGAACGGTGAGTTCGTCGATGACATCCTGTTCGGCCTCACCCGCGAGGAGTTCGACGCAATGCTGAATTCGGACGCCTAGTCAAAGCCAAGGCGATCGTTTATCCCCATCCCGGCGAACGGCGATCGAGCGAGATCGCTAGCCCTTGATGCCCGCGCCGATCTCCTCGTCCGCCTCGGCCTTGCCTTCCCGAACCACGCCCTGGATGATCGGCCGCTTGTCGGGAACGAGGTGGGACTGGAGCATCCACCCGACCGTTCCGTTCGGCGTTCTGACCTTCCACCAGGTTTCCTCGGGGTCGCACGCAAGGACCTCAACCTTGCCCTCGTATACGATCGTCTCCAGCAGATCTCCTGTCAGCTCATCCGGTTCCGAGAACACGTTGGACCGACGAACCTGAACGGTGCGAACCTCGCACTCCTCGTCGTCATCCGCTTCCGTCTCCGATACGGTGACGCTTCGCATGTCACTCACCCCAAGGACCTCGCAGGTTCCGAGTCTCGATTGTCTCAGAGCCTGAACCTGCCACGCATATGTCGTGTTCGACATGTCCAAGGGCATCGCAACGGACCCCTCCGCGGACACCTCAAGGATCGCGACCGGAGCCCGCCCCAGAATGTCGGCCTCGGTGATCGGGTGCTCCTCGTATCGATGAGTCCAAAGGCTCTCGTACAGAGGAGACCACACGTCATTCAGCAGATCCGAGAGCTGGTTGACAAGCGGCCAAATGCGTGGTGGGGGTGTTCCGGGAGACACGTAGGGTATCTCTTCTTCCTCAAGGTGCTCGTATCCGGGAGGAGGAGGAACGTAGAGAAGATCATCGGGAACGCCGAAGAAGCGCCGCGAGAAGTACTCCTTGTGCGCCGGGAGGAACTCGTCTTCGAGATGCTCGAAGTCGCGGAAGAACGACGCCGCAAGCGTGCGCAACCGTCCCGAGTACTCGCGGTTGAGATCCGCGATGTTGCTCAGGAACATGATCCACGCGTCCTCCTCGCCCCACTCCGCGGCATCCGACGCCCATTCGGCCTCGAGCCTGCGTAGATCCTCATCGTACTCGACCCTGAGTCGCTCATACGCATCGCTGTATTGGCGCTCAAGCTCGATCGCGCGATCGACGTATCCCTCCTTGAGATAGCTCGCGGTCGCAGATGGGACCGGGTCGCCTGTCGGCAGTTCGAACGCAATCGGAAGAAACGGCTCGAGCCCTGGCAGAATCTCCGGAAGCTCCCAGATAAGAACTCGATACGACAAATCGGGCGGAGCATCGTCCGGAGCTATCATCCGCCACTCGAGCGGGGAGCCCACCCCGACGGACTCCCCGTTCTCCGGAGTCAGCAACCGTACCGAAGCCGGCTCATCGGCCAACATCTCCTCGAGGCGAAATCCTTGAGGATCACCGGACGCAATGCTCTGCCCCTCGAACACTGCATCCACGCGCCAGCAGTACTCGGTACCCGGATCCAGATCCGGCGCGCCCACCGGGTATCGGAAGCCGTTGTAGGTTAGGGCATCCCGGAGCTCGTACAGGACGGGGTTCGTAGCCAATGCTTCTTCCGCCGTTTGACCCGAAAAGCTCTCGACAAGAACCCACTCGTACATGAAATCCGCCAGCGTTTCCAGCAGCTCGGCGTTCACGCCCCAGGAGAAGACCGGGCGGTTCGGCTGTTCCGATGCGCCGACCCTGCCGCGGCCCATCAGTCCTCCGGCGGGAATTCTCTGGCAGACGTCCGAGTCGATCGTCTCGTACATGGTTACGAGGACATCATCCACCGTCATCGCCTCGTTGCAGTATCCGGCACCCGTTTCGCCGAGCGTCAGCGCGAGGTCCGTGTTCTCCTCCGCGTGTGCGTAGGTCATATCGATCATGAACTGGACACCCGTTTGGTACTCGGTGCACAGGACAGCCGCCTCCTGCAACGCAAGGGCAATCGCCTCCGTTGATGCGGCGGAAACCATCGCCGTTTCCGGATACTGCTCCGGGCGACCAAGATATCGGTTGCCGAAGAGCTCCACCTCGTCGAGCAGGTCCTCGAACAGCGCCCCGGCTTCCAGAAAGAGCGATCGGACGGTTGCCAACGCGGCATCTGTGCTGCAATCCTCGGTGGCCGCATTGGCGGCGTTGTGTTTCGAAGCGAGTTGCCCATAGAGAGCTCCGACGCAATCGTGCCAGCTCTCCAAGCGAAGGCAGATCCTGAAGGCATCCCCGACGTTCACCAACGGCGCTTCTTGCGCGAAAGCACACGTCAGACAAGAGAAGGAGCCGCCAAACGGCGAGATCCCCTGGAGCCCGGTCGAAAGAAGCGGCCAACACGCCGCAACCAGAAACATCCAACCGATCTTGCGCGAGAACCGGATCATCTTCGCCTGCCCTTGCTTCCTGGATGTGAGGTGGTGGATGCCATCCTCTCATGGAGATGCACGGCGGATGACCGCCAGTCTGCGGGGTTGGATCGGTTTCGATCAATGCTCATGCGTTTCACCCGCACCAAGCATAGGTACCTACGGCAATCCGTCAAATCGAGCGCTTGCCTGCTCGGTCAGCGGATCCCGGGCACGCCACGTCTCGACCCGTTCCGCAAGCAATCCGCGCCCCAACCGATTGGACTGCTTCGGATCGGAGCGCACGAGTCGCCTGGCTTGGGAGGTTTCGACGGACCCCGGCTAGGTCAAGACGAAGTCGAGCGCCTGCTTGAGCTTGTCCCCGAAGTCAGGCGGAGCGGCATGACCGAATCCCTTGTTCAGGATGAGTTCGATCGGCAGACCTTCAGCCTGCAGGATCTCGAACATCTCTCGCTCATCATCGAGGGGCCAAACCAGGCTACCTTCCAAGAAGGCTCCTCGCACGCCGCGCTCTACGGCCTTCGCCACAGCTTCGGGCGTGAAGTGCTCAGGCTTGTATTCGGGGCAGAGGCAGATGAAGGACGTCGCGGGAAGTGCCTCGCCGAAGACGAGATCGACCGTCGTGATCGCTCCGCCGGAGAAGCCGCAAAGGACCAGTGACGTCGGATCAATCTTGTGCTTCGCGCACAACTCGTCGTAGCACGCCCGAACTTCCTTCCAGGCGATCGCTGGATCCGGCAGCCATGCGAAGTGCTCGGTGAAGACCACCTGCGAAGACTGCGGGTAGGCAACGATGTAGCCTCTCTCGAGCATTGCGTCCGGCTTCCAGAATTGCTGCACGTTGGCTCGGTTTGAGCCGTCTCCGTGGAGCACAAGCGCAAGCGGGTATGAGACATCGGGGTCGTAGTCTGCAGGAAGGCGAACATCGACCTGGAAACTCGCTTCCTCCTTCGCAATCGCGAGGAGTCGATCGTTCTCACGCTCGACCTCGTCATAGCCGTCGAACGTGCGGATCGGATCGAACACCTTCCAGCTGAGTCCGCAGCTGTACCCAAGTCGATGCATCACACGGATCGCTGCAAGCGTCTCCTGCACGCACCCCATATGCGCGAGCACGTAGATCTTGAAGAGAAGTACCTCGTGCATGCGCGGATGCAGTGTCTCGCCGGGAAGCCCAGGCCAAGTCTCATCAAGCAGCCTGTAGGCGTCCTTGTAGTCGCCGAGGCCGTAGAGGCGATCGACCTCGGCTCCAACGCGGTCGTAGATCGCGGGATCGGGGGCTTCGTGCCACTCGTTGGCTGGTCTTGGACTCATCTCAACTCCTGTGGTGTTCTGCAAGAGGGCCCAATCCGACACCGAAGCTCGAATGCTTGCCTGTGCGAGCAATGCAGCCGTACAGACTGTAGATTGGGTTCGAAACCGTCTTGAGGGTTCTGCTGTTCAGCTAGGCGTCGGCGTAAGAATACCCCTCAAAAGCAGCAGGCTCAATGTCGTTCAGCGGGCAACGCGATGTTTCCGCGCAATGCCAATACATACGGAGCACCGGACAGCGGAATCTGTTGACCAGGCAGGCAGCACTACTCGTGCTAGTTTGTGAGTTCCTCGACGTGATCCACGATGTAGCTCTTGAGTGCACCGATTCTGAGTTCGATCTCTTCTGCGTGTGCCTCCGGATGGTCCTGAGCGAACTGCTCGTACATCGCTAGAGCATCCTGGAACCGGAGATCTTGGAATGCGATCCCGGCCGTCCGACAGACCTCGTCAAACGCGGCTCGGCTGGCGCGGGTTTGAAGCTTGAGGCGGCGTCTCATGGAAGCCACCTCCTCTCCCTAAGCAGGGATGGGTTGCCCCACAGTACAGCCAATCGATCAAGACTACAACTGGACTGCCTTCGCGCGGTTGCCTCTTGACCACCCGAGAGCAACTGGCAGCCGGCCCGGCACAGCGTAGACTCTCGCTCATCCACGACCGGGGATGATGCAATGAACCTTCGCCGAATGGCTCAAGACGACCATGAGGCCTTCGTGACGCTGCACAACCGAACCTATCCGAGGCGAACGCGGACCGTCGAGGAGCTCCGGCGGGCAGATGTTGCCAGGGATCCAGGCCTTGCCTTCGGACGTTGGGTAGCGCTCGACGGGAACCGTCTCGTCGGATTCGCCGGCTATGCCCAGTGGTCGGGCGAAACCTACAGCGGTTGGACGCAGGTGAACATCGTCGTGGAGGAAGTCCATCGTCGGCAGGGCCTCGGCACGGCGCTCTTCGAACGTGTGACCGGGGACATTCTTCAGCACAGCCCGCAGGTCCTCCGCGCCGACGCCTACGAGGACCTTCCATCGGGGCTTCCGTTCGCCCAGAGTCTCGGCTTCATCGATGTTTTCCGCGAGGGGCCATCGCATCTCGATCTCGGCGGATTCGACGCAACATCGTTCGCGCCGCGGATCGCGCGCCTCGAAGCAGAGGGCATTCAACTCCTCTCGTACGCAGCGCTTCGCAAACGGAACTCCGACTTCGCCGATCCGCTCTACGCCGCATGCCGCGCCGTGTGGCGCGATGTACCCAAGGAGCAGGAAACCGACCTGCTTCGCGCGGATTGGGACGCCTGGTATGCCGAGGAGCCCGGGATCGACTTCAACCTCTCGACCGTCGCAGTGCACGGTGACGCCATCTTGGGCTTCTGCGAAGTCTGGTCTGCGCCCGAGGGCCGGCCCGTCTATGCAGGACTCGCCGGTGTCGACCGCGCCGCACGGGGACGCGGCATCGCCACCGCCTGCTATATCCGGTCCATTGAGACCGCGCGCGCCAAGGGCCATCCGCAGATGCAGACGAGCAGCGGCGTCGACAATGTTCCCATGCAAACCGTTTACGCCAAGCTCGGTTTCGTCCGTGAACCCGTCTGGATCCAACTCGAGAAGCGGCTGAGCGAAGCCTCCTAGTCGAACCATTCCTTGACGAAACGTCGATCGTCTTCGCGGTAGCCCATGTGCTCGTAGAAACCATGCGAGGCTCGGTGGTGGTCGCCACTGTTGAGTTCGATCTGCGCGCACCCGTTGGCCTGGGCCCAAGACTCAGCCTTGCGCAGGAGCGCGGTCCCAATCCCTCGCCCACGATGTGATTCGGTGACGATGAACGCCGTCAGCCGAGCGAACGAGTCTCGGTGCAAGAGCGGTGACAGGTGCATGCCGAGAAGGCCGACGACAGCGTCTCCATCCTCTGCCAGCAAGACGCAATCCGATGTGGATCCGACCAGCGACAAGAGCCGACGCTGAACCTCGCCCTCGTTCACAGCGCAGTCAAGTTCGGTCAGTAGCCGTGTAACGACCGCGGCATCTGCTTCAACAGCCTCTCGGATGAGCAGGTTCTCCATCATGCCATGCATCTTCCGTTCAGAGTACGCCGCGGTCGACCTCTTCGAGGAGCATCATCCGCCCCATCTCGATCACGCCGGCTCGCTTCATTCCTTCCTTAAGCTCGGGGGAGTCGAGGAACGCCTGGACACGCTCGGCATCCTCCTGCATCGAGACCACGGTGATCCGATTCGGATCCTTCGTGTCGCGAAAAACCTGGTACGACGTCTCCCCCGCCGCGCGCCGATGGTCGGCGCTTGCGTCGTAGCCCGCCTTCCACGTGTCGTAGTCCTCCACCCGAAACGCGATGTGCATGTGTGTGACCATGGATCCTCCTTTGCCTCGTCTCTCATGCATCGTACCGATCGATTGCCGTTGTGAGAATACGCCCGCGGCGGTATGAGGCCTTTCCTTGACATTCGAGCCAGATGCTAGTATAATCCAATCGTTGGGTTCGACAACTATAGGATTAGCCAACGAAGGGGGATTTGATGACCACAGCCGGAAAGAGATGCATCGGACTGGACCGACCACCGCCCAGCCTGCGAGAGTGGCTGCTGCACTGTCGGCCGCTACGGAGAGCATCAATAGAAACTCAGAGATCGAATGCCACTGCAATCGATACCTCAGCATCAAGGACACTCCGCGACTCGGTGCAGGCCAACCTTGACATGAGACAGAAGCGTTCCCATAATCAAACCATTGGGTTAGCAAAGCATTTGATGGACCAACATTGGAGGACGCTATGACACTCGCTAGGAAGAAATGTATCCAGCTGAACCAAGCGGTGTTCAGCATGGCCAATGCGTATCGATCGTGCATGGTTCGCGACGGCTGGGTTGAGAGAACGGGCCTCAGCCTGCCCGATCGATCGACGCTGATGGTTCTCGGGCAGTGCGCGCCCATGTCTGCGCGACAGCTATCGAACCAGATGGACATCAATCCGGGCACGATCTCCGTCTACGTCCAACGGCTCGTCGAGCGAGGGCTGGTGGAGAGGTCTCGGGACGAGAAGGATCGACGAACCTGGTGGCTCACGCTGACTGCGGACGGAAAGAAGGCGTACGCCGAGACGCTGGACGGCGCGACGCAGTACACACGGGACTTTCTCAAGCCGCTGACGGAGGATGAGCAACGCTCCCTCCACGAACTGATGCTGAAGGTCGCGGAGGGGCTCGGCTACCAATGGTAGTCACGGCGAGCACTCCGCTGCGCATCGGCATCCCTCGCTCGATCCTCCACTATGAGTTCGACACCGTCGTCGAGCGGTTCCTGGAGGAGCTCGGCGTCGATGTAGAGCTCTCGCCGCCCACGAACCGCGAGATCTTCCTCGCGGGCAAGCAGCTGGTGATCGACGAGCTGTGCTTTCCAATCAAGGTTTTCGTCGGGCACGTGGCACACCTCGCCGACCGGCGAATCGATCGGATCGTCGTTCCGGTGATTGTCGGACATGAGAACGATCGCATGTTCCCGTGCCATCCGCGGTCGCGGTTGGCTGACATCGTCTGCGCGCTCGGCGTTTGCCATCGGGACCAGCTCCTGACGCCCGCCTTCCGCTTCGATACCGATGGCCTGACGGAGGGCGGCTTCCTCGGGCTGGGACGAATGCTCGGGCGCACCGAATCGGAGAGCGCCGCCGCACTTGCCCGCGCCAGGAAGCGCCAGACTGCCACCGTCGTGCACGACGCCCCATCCGGCGTGCCAACCATCGGTCTCGTCGGCAGGCCGTACGTCGTTCAAGACGAATGGCTCAACAACCATCTCATCCAGCGATTGACGTCCCTCGGCTGCCGTGTCGTGACCGAGGACGGTCGCGAGGCCGTGGGCTACGCCCCGGAAGGCTCGGGCCTCCATTTCGCGCTCGCCGCTCGCACGGTCGCGCTTTCGCGGGCCTTCGACCGCGATCCCTCGATCGATGGAATCCTCTTCCTTCTTCCGTTCAACTGCGGCCCGGATGGCGACATCGCCCGCCATCTCGGGCTGACGATCGACACGCCGATGCTCACGCTCGTACTGGACGAGTTGCAGAGCAGCGCCGGGCTGGTGACGCGCTTGGAGGCATTCATCGATGTCCTGACACGCACGGCGGTTCCGGCAGGAGGTGCAATTCGATGAACCACTTCACCTTCTCGTGGGGCACGAACTACATCGCGGTCCGTGGCCTTCTCAAGGCGCTCGGTCACGATCTGGTCCCGCCACCCCGGATCAACGCCGCAATCACCGAACGAGGCATCGGCCTCGCGCATCCGTTCCTCTGCTTCTCCGGCAAGATCGTCCTCGGTCAGCTGGCCGCCCAACTCGAACGAGGCGACCGGCGCCTCGCGTTCATGTCCTCGCTCGGCCCGGAGGCTTGCCGCTGCGCCGATACGAGCGAGTACATGAGATCGCTCTTCCCCGGCTTTGCCGGCT
>Ga0272441_10003614_pt1 | contig 29193 bp, 18 predicted proteins | sample SSMProp6N_FD_193582 | JGI IMG/M metagenome (GOLD analysis project Ga0272441, IMG submission 193582) | Marine sediment archaeal communities from Little Sippewissett salt marsh, Falmouth, MA, United States - SSM-Prop-6N | ecosystem: Environmental > Aquatic > Marine > Wetlands > Sediment ... | reverse complement strand
GATGTTCATCTTGTCAAGATTGAGGAAAACGATACTGTTCGGTTTGAAGTGACCAATGTTCGACCTGATGGCGAACATGCTTTGAAAATGTTGGGACAGGACTATATGGATTACTACCTGATTGGTGATTAGTCGAGGGCCAAGGATTCAAATTGAATGGGGAAAAATAAAGGAAGTTGGACAAATAGGGTGCGGAATGTGTGTAAAACGGTCATCGGGCCGGTCCGATCGGCCGGAGCCCCGATTGTCCATGGTGATGACCCTGAAACGACGGGACAGCTCAGGAACCTGAAGGAACCATCCCTTCCCGGGATATCCCAGACCGTGGATGAGGATGACAGGTGCACCTTCGCCCCGGACATGGTAGCTGATCGATATGTCACCGTTCTTTGCGATCACAGGTCCTCGGCATGGGGATTGCGGGTATACTATGAACCTTTTATTGGAAACTGTTAAAAAAGACAAGACCGATCGAAGAGCGCATGCCTGGCAACGTTGGGGGGAGGGCGACAGCCCCGTGACCTTTCTAACCTGTGGCATGTAACATGCCCCCCGGTGCGAAACGGCGGTGAACCGTGATCCGCTTTGTGATGCGGGGGGCAAATACCCTTTCCCAAATGTGACAATTGGCCTGGGAAAAGAACAACACGTAGCATATCTTCGTTGAAATCGGGTTTTTCTTATGGATCGCATTTCTGCTTTATTCAGTGAGGTTATTCTCCATTATCAGTTGTATCAAAGGCATTTAGAAACAACGATGTGAAAACCTTACAATCATTCACCATATTATTAATTGAAATATATTCATTGGGAAGGTGCGCAGTCCCATTAACTGTCTCCCAAACGACCGCCTGATACCCTGCGTGTCTAAGTACCCCGGCACATGTGACCCCACCTATGCCTCCGATATAGGGCTTGTTTCGATATACCATATTAATGGATTTTTTCAGTGCATTGACGATGGGTGCCTTAGAATAAGTGGGCGGCGCCGCATCTTCACGTAAGATACACTCCAACTCGATCTGGGTTCCGGTCTCGATCTCCACCGTATCCGCAATATTCCTCATAACGGACAAAACCTCATCTATCTTGTACTGTGGAAGCAATCTGCAATCAAAGTAAAAGACATCCTCACCCGGTACAGTATTCACATTAGGCACGTTCTCTTCTTTTTTTGTTGGTTCAAAGGTTGATCGGGGGTGATCGAACATCCCGTCTGTTTTGTTGAACCGCCGATGTAACTCTTTATCCACAAGGTATCCGAACCGAATTGCCGCCCTGAACGCATTGTTGCCCTTACCTGGTAGGCTCGCATGGCATTGTTTTCCCAGGGTCTTGACCTTTATCCATGCAATGGATTTTTCACATATTTCGATCAGGTTTCCTTCTGAATTACCATGGTCCGGCACGAGGATCAGATCATCTTTTTGAAAGATGCCCTGATCGATCAGGTACTTGATGCCCTTGACGTTATCGGTCTCCTCATCGGCTGCAAACACTATACCAATATCGGATGATGGGGTTATCCCATTCTTGATCAGTGCCCTGATTGCAAATATGGATGAGACAATGCTCTGCCCGTTGTCCTCCACACCTCTGCCATACAGACTTCCATCCTTTTCTACCACCTCGAAAGGGTTGGTGTTCCATTCGGCTAGATTACCGGGTGGCACCACATCTGTGTGAACGACAATGACAATTCGATGAGTAGTGCAGCCACCATCGAGCCACAGGATCAGGTTTGGTCGACTGCCGGATGGCACCCTGTCATCTTCAACATCATGGTGTTCTATCCTTGAAAAACCGAATTCTCCTAATCTCTTCTCAATGCACTCTACTTTTTCAAACTCCCCTTCGCCTCCGGACTCGGGAGCGATCGCCGGAATCGCAACGAGTTCACGGAGCAGATCCACCATTTCCTGTCGGGATTCTTCGATCGTTTTGAAGATGTCCGTCATGCATGTATCATTCAAACATTGGTCACCTTGTCCTTATATTCCAAGACGTCATTGATTATCTGCTGAACATCACATGCCTGGATCACCACCAGATCTCCATCCTGGGCTTCCTCAAGGGCCGCCAGCGTTGCCTTTCGTTCATCCTTCAATATGTCGATCTTATCTTTGGGAAAGCCTGTAGAGAGAGCACCTTCTCGTACTAAAGTGGGGGTTTCATCTGTGGATCGTCTCCTGGGATCGGCGTCACTTAAAAAGATCCGATCATAAAGGTTTGCAAGGGCTCTACCGAAATCTCTTATGTCATCATCAGGACGGCTTCCGGTACCGTGATTTACTCCGATCTTTCGTCCTTTGGTAATGTATGGAATGAGTTCAGTGAGGGCCTCGATTGCAGCAACATTGTGACCGTAATCGATCATAACCTTAATATTCCCAACATCTACCAGGTTCATCCTTCCCGGCAGCTGGCCTATCGTCGGGTTGAAGCTTACCAGTCCGGCCTGTATATCCTCGACGTTTAGACCCAGGGCATATACAGCAGCCGTGGCTGCAAGCGCGTTGGAAACATTGAATGTAGCGTTTCCTTCCAGGGTGATGGGGACATCCACGACACTGGCAACAAAGGACTCCAATGCCTCCTCTCGAATTACTATATGTCCATTGTCAACGGTGACCGCGATGCCTCCATTTGATACATGCTCCGACAGGGCTGGATTTTCCGGGTTCGTTGAAAAAAGAATGGACCTTGCCTTGATGTCGTCTTTAAAGGCCATTACCATTGGGTCATCAGCATTTAGCACTGCACTGCCGGAAGGTTTGACCGTTTCTACGATGGTTCCCTTCAACCTCGCCAGTTCCTCTATTGTTGTAATGCCACCCTCTCCAATGTGGTCACCGGATATATTCAATAGAACACCAACGTCACTCTCGTCGTAACCGAGACCGCGTCTTATTATCCCGCCCCGGGCTACCTCTAAAACCGCATGATCGACCGTTGGTTCCATCAAAACGAATTTAGCACCATCAGGTCCGCTGAAATCGCCCTCCACGATCATGTTGTTCTCGATCATAATACCATCTGTACATGCCGTACCAACACTGCAACCGCAGTATTTCAGGATGTGGGAAATCAACCTCACCGTGGTCGTCTTTCCATTGGTGCCGGTGACCGCAATGATTGGTATTGTGCCTTCCGTCCCCGGTGGAAATAGCATGTCCACAATGGGTTCCGCCACGTTCCTTGATGTTCCCTTGTAGGGCTTAAGGTGCATCCTGAACCCGGGTGCCGCATTCACCTCAACAACGCCACCCCGGGTTTGAGGAAGGGGCTTTTTCAGGTTCGGTGCAATTATGTCTATTCCAATAACGTTAAGACCGATTATAATTGAAATACGCTCGCACATGCTCCTTATGACCGGATGGACATCGTTTGTAACATCAGTGGATATTCCACCCATGCTCAGGTTTGCCGTGGATTTTAACAATAATACCTTACCCTTCGGAAGGATTGTATTCAGCGTCAGATTGTTTTGGCGAAGGAGCCTCTTCGTCATGTAGTCCACATGTATTTTTGTTAAGACCTTCTCATGACCATAACCCCTATCAGGGTCACTGTTTATCTTGTCGATAAGTTGTCTGATTGTGGACTTCCCATCCCCAATTATGGGTGTAGGCGTTCTCCTTGCGGATGCCACGAATTTTCCGTTTATCACGAGTACCCGATGGTCGAAACCTTCAATGTGTCTCTCCACGAGAATAAAATCATGGAATCTGTTTGCGCTGGCATAGGCCAGTTTGAGTTCCTTTTGGTTCTTGACACCTGTAGTGATCCCCTTACCGTGGTGTCCCACCAATGGTTTGACCACAACGGGGTATCCGATAGCCTCCGCAGCCTGGTAGGCCTCCTTCAGTGATCCGACCTCTTCCCCGGCCGGTACGGGAACACCGGCCTGGGAGAGTATCTCTTTTGTCCATTTTTTATCATCGGCTATCTCGACACCAACGGCCGATGTGTCGTCCATGATGGTGGCCTGTATGCGTCGTTGATTGACACCATGTCCAAGCTGTACATGGCTCTCTGAGTTGAGGCGAATGTGTGGGATTTCCCTCTTACGTGCCTCCTTAATTATCGACCACGTAGATGGACCGAACATGTTCGCCTCCCGGATCTTTTTTAGATAGAGAATCATGGGTTTCAGATCGACTCTTTTACCATGGAACATCATATCTACGATCTCAACCGCGTACCTTCCGGCCTGGATACCCACCTCCTCGTCACGGTACCTGTATACGACGTTATAGATACCTTTGGCATCTGTGTCAAGGGTCTTTCCGAATCCCACCTCGATGTTCGCTAGGCACTGGAGCTCCAGCGACACATGTTCCACGATATGTCCTGCCCAGGTTCCCTCCCTGACACGTTCCAAAAAACCGCCCTCGTATCCGCGGGAGCAACGGTGTTCCTTCAAACTTGGTATGACCGTTGATAGGCGATCTGCAAGATCGGGCACCTTGCTTGACGGTCGGTCTTCCAGTTTCCCAATGTCAAGCTCCATCAATATTACCGGGTACCGGCTGTAATAATTTGGACCCCGAAGGGCCCGGATCTCCATTATCTTCATCAGTAGTCCATCCATTAATTGTCCGGAGAAAGATACTTCCGGGTATGAAGGTCATATCCATGCCCCTTGACCAACGTGTGTACGATCACGTTCTCCACCGCGATCGCCTCCCTCATTTTGATCTTTGAAACGTTCGAGTAGTTGATTTTTTGACCATCGAAGATGACTATCAGGCCATTCCCGATCGCTTCTAATACATGCCCTTCTCTTATGATCACACCAGTGTCCTCGCCGAGACCAAGCCCGATGTGGCCCGGGTTGCTGGTAACCACTTCCATGAGCCTGCTGAAGCGTCCTCTTTTGATGAAATGGCTGTCGATTACCACGTTGGTCACCAGTCCGATCCCCGCGGTTATCTGAACGGTGCCTTTTGTCAAGGCCTCCTGGCTTTCCCCCTCGTATATCATTGTCTCTGAAAGGGCGCTTGCACCTGCACTAGTCCCTGCGATCACACATTTCTCGTGATAATATTTTTCAATGATAGCATCCAGGACCGCCGTTCCACCAAGCGTGCTGGTGATTCTCAGCTGGTCCCCGCCGGTGAAATATACAATGTTTGCTCTCTCTATCCGTTTCTTGTACTCCCTTTTCTCGGCCTCTTCGCGGGTCTTGATGTGCATTGCATTCTTCTCTTTAACACCTATAATATCGAATGCATCTAAATATCTCTTGCCGGTTTCCTCGGGGATCTCGCTGGCAGTCGTTATCACCTCGATTATGGCCTTTTCAAAACCGATGATCTCCACGACCTCCCTTATAACCTCGATGTCATTGTCCTTGTCCTCGTTTCCTCCGATTGCGACAAGGGTGCCCTTGGGAGCGTAATTATTCACTGAAAAACCGGTCATATTAATTGATCTGGGAGACATGGAGAGCGATACGCCCGTTGGCTTATTTAATGGCATCCTAATCCCCATTAAGAAAAAAAACGTCACATTCCATAATTAAACCTACAGATCGAACGTATAGGGCGTCGATATGGTAACGTAGACCGCGGCTCTCGTTCCCACGTTCTTGGATCGATGGGGAGAGTCCGAATCGTGGATTTGGATGTCCCCTCTTTTCAGAATGTACCTCTCTCCGCTGACCGTGAATTTATCCTCGCCCTCCCGTACAAAGTGGATATCCTGGCTTCTGTGCTTGAAGGTCTCGGTCTTCGCCCCGGGGAGTCAATGGGTCACGTTCGCTCCCAGTTCCTTGCTCTTGACAACTTTTTGGAACAGGACCTCTTCTTCCCTGATATCCTCTAAGGACTGGACCTTCTTCCCTGAGATCCTTTAAGGACTGGACCTTCTTCCCTGAGATCCTTTAAGGACTGGACCTTCTTCATAAGTACCGCTTTTACCATTTTCACATATCCTGTCGATCGTCATACTCGTTATCCATTTTCCCAAAATTTCGGTATTGATACATGTTCGATCTTGAAACTCACATGAAATCAATATCGCCATCCGGCGCCCAACCCAGACCCGGGGCTTTGTTGGGATAGAGGTGGCCCTTCCGGAGCACCACTGCACCTGCTGTCGGATCACCTATCAGGTCCAGGTGTCCGTCAAGGTCAGCATAGACTATATTGGGCCGGGCCAGGGCGTAGTGAAGTCCAGCCGCGATGCTCAGGGCGGACTCGTCCATACATCCCACCATGACCTCCAATCCTGCGGACCTTGCCACAGCGTTGATCTGTATTGCCTCTGATATCCCTCCTACCTTCATGAGCTTTACATTCACCATGTCAACCAGTTCCTTCCTTGCCAGCCTGAAAGCATCCCTGAGACCCATCAGGCTCTCGTCTGCCATTATGGGAACGGGCACGGACCCGGTTACCCTTCCAAGTATATCGGACTGTCCTCTGGGGGTGGGTTGCTCCACAAGCTCAAGCCGGGCAGGCTTGGTCTCCCTGATAAAACGAAGGGATGATTCTAGGTCGTACCCCTGGTTGCCATCGAAACGGAGCTCGACCTTTTTTCCGACGGCCTCCCTCACTCGCAGGACCCTTTCCACGTCCTCAGATACATCCTTTCCGCCCTTGAGCTTGAGAACGGAATAACCATCATCAACGAACCGGCGCGCCCTTGATACGGTTTCCTGGGTGGACAGTATCCCTATGGTCACGCTGGTCTTCATGTGGCTGCGGAAACCCCCAAGCAATTTGTACACTGGGAGACCTGCCTTCTTCCCAAGTATATCATGGAGTGCCATGTCCACCATGGCAACAGCTGATGGGTTGGTCTCGATCAGTTGGGTGAGATCGTTGATCGTCTTGGCTATTCGGAGGGGGTCCGATCCGATCAACTTGGGTTTGATACGTTCTTCAAAAACCCTCTCCACGCCATCCGGGGTCTCCCCCGTGACTTGAAGATCGGGAGCAGCACAACCGTACCCAATGAAACCCTCACTTGTTTGGATATTACAGAAAATGTTGGTGACGTGGTCGATGGTTTCGTATGCGATGGTGTAGGGTTCGGCAAGTCTCATGTCAACGGGCCAGATATCGACGTTTGTGATCTTCATCCTCGATACTTTCGATGACATTGTATTACCTCAGTAATTCCTGTGATGGATATCATCAAGTGTCATGCCCTTTATATCCTCCACCAGGGATACCAAATGGGCGATCTGCGCCTGCCAGATACGTCTCCCCTTTTCGGCGGATGCCTTGGTAGGATCGCCTATCACACCATTTTTGCTCAGACGTTTCGTGTGTGCGTACCAGTTCACATAGCGTCGGTTGGTGAAATTGAGATACCTGCTGGAAAATCGCGGCACTGAGGGACGGGCCAGGTCCATCCGGACCAGATGGGGTCGAACGGCCAGTGAGGTGCTGGTCTCGGCCTCCCCGGCATGGATGTCGTTTTGGGTGCCCACCAGGCCATAAACATCCACGTCGCTGGTCTCCCCGCTGTCAACGCAAACGAATATGTGCGCATCCCTGTTTATAATCTGGGCTGCAAAGTTCAAAGCGGGACCGTTCCCACCGTGACCGTTTATTATCACCAACTTGTTAATGCCGTTATTGGCAATGCTAATTCCAATCTCATAAACGAGCCTTGATAGTGTCTCGTTTCCGATCGAAATGGTTCCACTGAAATCACTGTGCTCATAGGAAACCCCGTAGGAAATGAGAGGAAGGACAAGAGGTTTAGGATCGGAGCACGCCTCTGCGACCTTCTGTGACAGGTATTCTGCATCGTAGGCATCCGTGTCCAGGGGAAGGTGTGGACCGTGCTGTTCTATGGAGCCAACCGGAAGCAGGGCCGTGTCAACAACCTTGAACCGTTCCTCGGCCTCCGGCCATTTCATCTCACCCCATTTGCACTCGATCCTACGACCGGATTCCTTTGTCAAGGTTGACCTTTTCTGGGATGAGGATGTCAGTTCAAAGGGATACGGTTTGATCATATCCGGGTCCCTGAGTATATCGATATTCTTCCATATCCTCCCCTTCCTTCTGGCCGCCCCGTTGGAATATTTAAGCAGGAGTGTTACCAGGGGTGTTCGAAGGTCTGCCGGTATGCCCTCAATCGGCGAACGTTCAGGGTCCACGCGTAGCTTCATTATCTCCGGCTGCTCTTGAAGATCACGCTCCCTTTCAGCCGGAAGGTTGATCAACTTCTTTTTCCACAGCTGATATAATATCTCCTGCACCCCACCCCGTTCCTGGTGAATCCCCATGGTGACGATGTCGTTTAGGCATCGTTCGACCTGTTCCTTGCGGTACCCGCAGGTTGATGGGTCCGCTCCCACCACCTCCAGCATGGACACGATCCTTCTACATTTTTCGCACTGACCACAGGGAAGTACCCGTTCTGCCTTGATGTGGGTTGCGTGGCAGGACATTTGGTTGGCCAGCAGGTCGGGATAACGCTGTGCCAGCACCTTCTCGATAAGCAACTCCGACATCTGACGCAGTATCGAGAACTGGTAAACGTTCCATCCCTTGCGCATGTAGTAACGTGACATGGCATTGTCGAAGTACCTGCTCTGGTCGTAAAGACCGTTGTAGTGGGTCACTCCCCTGTAGGATGATTTCACAGAGGTGTCGAACTCGTCGCCTACAAGTATCCTACCAATGCCCCTCTTCTTGGCCAGAGGCAAAGATCCGAATATAAAGACCGCCACTGTCCACAGACGGATCGGGTATTCATCGGACCGTACAGTTGCAAAATCCTTCCTGATGAAAGGGAGATGTCGTAGAAACCAGGCAAATACCCTGTCAGCATTCTCCCAGACCCGGGCGGTGGTGGGAATATTTTCCCGAAAATGGCGGTAGGCATTGAGGGCGGTGAACCAGTGACGTCCGGATTCGTTTATGAAAACCGGATGGACCTCCCTGCCCATCTCCCGCAGCAGACCGAAGGTGAGAAGGCTGTCCTTCCCTCCGCTTGATAATATCATGTGACCGTCCCGGCGGGTTGTCCAGAGATTCCACGAACTCTTGTTCATATCTGTATCTGAGGATTGTTGGGAGAACTCCAGCTCGGCGTTCGTGTATCTCTGCCTTTTCTTTGGGTCCGGTATCTGAATGGCATCTGTAAGAAATGGATTGGGTTCCCACAGTTTCTTGACGAGTATTTCCCGGCATGTATTCTCCATCATATCTCTAATAAATCTTCTATCGGAATCATCGTAGGGACCGTGGAATGCGATCCTCCTGCAAAACAGACCGTAGTTGAGTGCAACCTGTGATCCTATCATCGCCGCAAGATTGATATCTGATCGGTCTTCTGGATCGAAAACATCATCTTCGTAGGTGTAGATGAGATCAATGCTCTCGGTCCTCTTCCCCATATGTACACAATAGGGCATGATGAGCTTTTTTTTCTCAACCCTGACCGGACCCACTTCCAGCAGATCAATTGAGGCCAGGTTGGAATAACGGTCGGATTCCATCGGTATCTCTCCCGTCAATAAGGATCATCTGGTGGACATCTGGGCCAGTTTTGAACGGAAACCGCCCCTTTCAGGACTCAGGGCACCTTTCTTTTCCGATGCCCTCTTGTCGGCCAGGTGAGATATCACCAGATCGGCCAGTTCTTCACCATCATCTATCAGAACATCGAATGCGAAAATACCCGTCTCGTTTAGGATCGCCCGGCTTACCGAGTTGATATCCTTCTTGTCGATGTCCTCATGGTTTATCGTTATAGCAATCACGGGAATATCCCCGATGATCTCGATGGCCTTTATCTGTGTGGAAAGGGGGTGCATGTGACTTTTTGGGAATCCGTCATAGTGTTTTCTGGCCGGAGCGTGTTGCAGTATCACCAGATCAGGCCTCCCCGCCGCCAGTATCTCGAACCCACCCGGGTAGGCCGGGTTTAGAAGGCTTCCCTGACCCTCTATGAGTATCACCTCGGGACGCTGCTCCTTCCACGCCTGGTGAATAATGTGCTCGATCTCCCCTGAAACAAAGTCGTTTACGAGTGTGTCCATGATGATGCAGTAACGGGCACCCTGCATCCAGGATGTCTGGCCGGTACCTATCATCTCTACAGAGCATCCAAGTTTTTTAAGCGCCTTCACAAGTACCCATCCCGTGGTCCTTTTTCCCACGGCAGAATCGGTGCCCAACAGTGCGATCTTGAGGCTTTCCACCTCATCGATCTTTCCCGTAAAGAAGTGAAGTTCGTCCCTTCTCGGGGGTTTGCGAACGTCTATTATCTGGACACCCTTGCGCATGGCTATCTCTTTCAGGCTCAACTTTTCAGACAGGAAATCATGAAGTCCCGACACCACATTGAGTCCCATGTTCAGGGCAGTTTTGATGTCCTCCTTTGCATAATGAGGAAGGCGCCCTCCGTCCGGTGCCAATCCAACGATAAGGTGGGTCGCCCGGGTCTTGAGTTTCTCCGAATGTCTCACGGCATCTTCGATGGATGCAAGGATAGGAATACCATTGGGATTTTTTTCCAGCACCTTGCCCGAATCCTTTCCGGCCTTGCGGGAATCAACGACAGACAGTATCTTGTATCGCCTGCAGAACCGTACCAACCCATGAGCGGTCTTCCCGTTTGTGGTCCCGAACATTCCTTCGCAGTACACAATGGCGTAGCCCTCTAACTGTCGTGTCATGATTTTCTCCCCGTAAGTATAATAACGTAACGATCTCCGGGAAGCGGGTTCGTCCTGTGCCTTTCCACCAGGGCGATCAACCCTGCGGTGGACGCGGGCAGGACGTCCAGTCCTTCCTTTTCTCTAATCAACTTCGCAAAATCCAGCATGCTCTTGTCCGTGGCGTCCATGGCCCACCCTCCCGTGACCCGGATGCTGTCCAGTGCCAGGTCCCCATCTATCGAGTGCCAGTTGATCAGGGGCTCGTTGATCCTTGTCTCCCTGATCTTTGCAGGTTCCAGGTCAATGCAGGCGGGTAGGTTCTTGCGGTAGGCCTGGACTATGGGATTCTTCATATACGAAGACCCGGCAACGATCTTCGGTATCCGTGATGTCTTCCCCCTGCGGTAAAGGCTCAGAAAACCCCTGTGGATACCAGCCAGGGTGGATCCGTTGGAAACTGGCATGCCAACCACGGCGGGGGCATCCCTGAGTTCGTCATATATCTCGTAGGCGATCTCACCGTAGGCCCGGAGCTGGATGGGGGTGTTCACACCTCCCGGGTTCGCATCGTACAGCTCCTCCCTCACGGCCCTCTCGGAGGATATTTCAACTGCTCTTTCGTAGTCTCCAGAAACCCTGATTATCTCGGCCCCAAGGTCCATCATCTCCTTGATGCGCTTGGTGTGGTAGGTCTCGGGGATGTAGATGAGGCATGGGATACCCGCCATGGAAGATGCCATTGCCATGGCAACCCCATAGTTACCACAGGTGGCCACGGTGATCGCCTCGTAGTTCCGACGAAGGGCGTCCATTGCCTGGGCAAAGGCAATCCTGTCTTTCTGGGTCCCGGTTGGATTTCCCCCCTCGAATTTAAGAAATATCTGACGAAGGCCGACCTCACGTTCGATGTTTCGGGCACGCCACAGAACGGTATCACCCACCTCAGACTCCATGATGTCCTCGAAGGCCTCCAACCGATCATCCAGGGGGAGGGATCGGTCGCTGGCCACCTTCCTCCGTTCCTCCACCTGTTTTCTGACCTGGGATATCTCACCCGTGGCCCCATCTATCAGATCAAGTACAGTTTCCGGTTGTCTTATCTGATCTCCGTTTGTTACCATTTAATAACCTTACCTATTTTTTTCCAATACCAATCAAACCGACTTTCTATGATGCTGTCTCACTATGGTGGGTAGATGAATGAAACGGTTGGATGTGTGGGCCGGTATATTCTCGCTGACGGTTTTCACATCCTCAACCGTGTAGAATGCCTTTGGGTTGTACCTCTTGATAATGGAAAGCACCTCAGCGACATCGTGTCGGTCAATCACAGTATACATGATCTTTACGCATCCCCTGGAGCCCTTTGCATCCATGTGGGTGATACCGTATCCTTGAGCCTTGAGAACGGACACCAGTATATCCGCCTCCTTCCTGGTGATCACCCGTATCATGACCTTTCCGAGGGAGAGTTTTTTTTCCAGCAATATTCCCACAAAGGTTCCGGTTGCAAAGCCCCCCGCGAAGGCGATGTAGTAGATCGGATTTGTCAGGTGATTGAGGATCACTCCCATGGCCACCATCCAAAGAAGTATCTCGAAGAAGGCCACCAGTGGTGCAAGGTAGATGATACCCTTTGAAATGAAAACTATCCTCAATGTGCCCAGAGACACATCCGCTACCCGTGCACTGAATATGAGGAGAGGAAGTATGATGTAGCTGAACATGTCAGATATCTGGATCATTCCGTGTACACCTCAACATCATAATAATACAAAGCTAAGACTTCAGGAGGGTTTCCACATCATGCAATGGCACCAGCTCGATCTTGGTCCGGCCTATATGATTCAAAAGGACGAAGCTTAACTGATGACCCTGTCGTTTCTTGTCACGTTTAATGGCATCCAGCATTCTTACAGCATCAAGCTTGAAAGTTGTGGGAAGATCATAACTTCCGACCAGAGCGGTCAAACGATTGAGCTCTTCCTGACCCAGCCAACCCCGCTTCCTTGAAAGCCTAGCCGCGAGGATAAGACCTATACCTGTTGCCTTCCCGTGGGGAAGACCATATACTGATTCGATGGCGTGACCGAACGTATGTCCCAGATCGAGCGCCACCCTCTCACCTGGATTCTTCTCGTCCATTTCCACCAATTGACCTTTTAGGCTAAGTCCGGAATAGATAACGTACTCAATATCCTCCTTTTTCAAAGACCGAATTTCGCTTACATGATCTTCAAGGTGAAGGAAAAGCTCCCTATCACGAATTGCGGCTAGTTTGATCATCAAGGCAAAGCCATTGGGCAATTCTTCTCTTGGAAGTGTATCTAAAAAGTCCAGGTCTATAATTATGAAATCCGGTTGATGAAAGGCACCTATGAGGTCTTTAACACCTCCGAAATTGATCCCGCAACGTCCACCCACTTGAACATCAACCATGGCATCCAATGTGGTGGGGACAAGAACGTAGTTCATACCGTTCAGGTATGTGGCGCACACGTATCCCGTAACATCACACACCACCCCTCCCCCCAATCCTATTATGATATTTGACCGGTCAACCTCCAGGTTCATGAGACCCTCGATCACCTTCATCACAGTACCGGGTATCTTGGCCTTCTCCCCGATACCTATCTCTATCACATTGGCAGAAGTGAACCTGTTGCCGTACAATTCCTGGACATTCCTGTCCGTGACGATGATCATACGACGACCCTTGATCATATTTACCAGGTCCGAAACGTCACAACCCACCCTCACCTCGCATGAATGGCTCCTCCGGTTTATCCTAAGGGTTCTCATGCTCGATCCACCTTCCCGGGATGGCTTCGGGGTCCGAACGGCCCGTCCTTGTATTCACTGCAACCCGGTTCAACGCCACCGGGATTGGGTATAACGGTTACTATCACCATGGGCTCGGAACTGGAGATCAATTCGTAGGAGCTAACGTTCTCAAGGTGGATTAAAAATCCAGGTCCTATTCTTTGTACAGTGGAATCCACCTTTATGGTACCCTGCCCATGGACCACTAACAATATCTCCCCCTTCTTCACAGGACTGAAAGAAACATCCCTGATGCCCTCACATATGTAAAAGGTCGTCACGATGAGTTCCTTGCTCATCACCGAGATATCCTTGTGGATCTTCCCATGCTCAAACCCCCCCTTTTTGATAATATCAATGATCTCCATTCTGAAATTCCCCAGTGATTACGGCCTGGGACGGGGGTCTGGATATTAATCAGGACTTCAAACAAACTTGAAGGTTATGTGAATGGTTTGTGAAAATAAATTGCAACAAATATACAAATCCCACCGGAGCGTAACCCGATAAGTTACCTAAGTCAGATAGGTCAAAATCACCAGACCCGCAATCAACCGATAATCTGCAAACTTAAATATCCTCTTGGAATCATACAAAATGTGATGAAGACACTGAAGCAGAAACTGTCCTATCTGATACTCGGCCAGAAGGGTGGCCGCAAACGAATGCAGATAATAGACCTGCTTGTGGAGCGGCCTTACAACCTCCACCAACTGTCCAAGGTCATGGACATCAACTACAGGACCGTCAGGCATCATGTGGACGTGTTGATTAGAAACGAGATACTGTCATCCTCCAAGACAGGGACCTACGGAGAGGTCTTTTTTCTAACCCACGACATGGAATCCAACATGGACATTTATCATGATGTCATAAAGAAGTTCGCCGACATCACGCTGACCCCGTACTTCTTTCAGACAATGCTGGAGAAGACCCACGACTCGGTCATAATAATGAACTCCCAGGGGATCGTGTATTTCTGGAACAACAGCTCCGAGGCCATCTACGGCTATACCAAGGAAGATATCAACGGTAAGGAAATACCCATTTTCATCAATGACGATGAGAGATTGGCCCTAATCGGGGAAGTGTCCGAGGGACAGACCGTTCATTCCAGGAGCATAACGGTCAGGACCAGGGATGGAGATCATGTCCAGGTTCTAATGACCATGGATGCAATTAGGGATGATAACGAAAAACTTGTGGGTTATTACATGCTCTCCATTCCAAAAGGCATGGAATCGCTTAACTGATCAAAATGCAAATGTAAAAAAAAAACCCGGGTCCCTCCGGAAGGGACCCGGTCGTTTTACCCGGGGTTACCGGATGTGCCCGACAACGTACTGGGGTACCGCCCTCACGCTTAGGATGAACGGGTCGTTCTTGGCGAGGTTGTCGTTGAGATTGGCATTAAGACCCGCACCGTCCTGACCGTTCGGTTTTTCGGCTGCCTCACGGGTACCAACGGATGCCCCGGACCCGATGTCACCGGACTCGGTCCCGTTGCATACCGGGTAGTTGTGGCTGTGGATATCCTTGTCGAAACCAGATGGTGCGATAACCGTATCGTTGGTCCAGCCCGTCATTCCGAACTTCAGGGCAACGGCATCGTACCCGTTTATGTTGAGCAGGGCGGTGGTCTGGCTGGCGGTGTGACCGGTGTAGCAGATCACTACGATCTGGCGGTCCGTGGGAAGTTGTGTCAGGTTGTCCTCCTCGAACAACCCGCTCATGCCGATGTTGACGGCGCCGGGGATGTGCCCGACTGCGTATTGAGTGTCCTTGCGGATGCTCAGCAGGAACGGATCGTTGGTCGAATCCCCATCATCGAGGATATCGAACAGGTCGGATCCCGATATGGTAGGCGCCTTTTCTTGGGCCATGTAATTGTTGCAGGACTGCCGGATTATCGCCATGCTCGACCCGGACACAACGACCCCTCCGCCTCCGCTGCTGCCGCCGGTGTCTCCGCACCCACCATCCCGGGTGGTCGGCCACTCACCCACATCGGACCCGGTGGCGATCGGATAGGTGTCACCCACCGTGCTCGGGTCGTAGCATGCAGGTGCCACGGTGGCGTTGTTGGTCCAGGAACACATCCCGAACTTGAGGCACAGGGCGTCGTAGCCCAGCACGTTGAGCATGGCCGTCACCTGGCTGGCCGTGTGTCCCGTGTAACAGTATACCACTATCTGCCGGTCCGTGGGCAAAAGGGATATGTTCTCCTCGGTGAACACACTTCTCCAGGGGATGTTTACAGCCCCGGGTATGTGGCCCGTGTCATAGGCACCGGGTTGCCTGATGCTCAGAATGAACGGGTCGTTGTTGGCAAAGTTGTCGTTGAGGTTGGCGTAGAGGGCCTCGGCGGTAATGAACGTGTTCTTACCTGATGTGAGGAATGCCTCGGTCGCCTCCCTGACAATGGCCATGGTGTCGGCGATTATTCCGTCATCCCACTTGCCGCAGTCATCACCGACCACAACCGGGTAGTTGTGGCAGGCAGTGGCCCGGTCGTAGCCATAGGGAGCCACCACGGTGTCCGTGGTCCATCCCGTCATTCCGAACTTGAGGGCAACAGCATCGAACCCGTTAATGTTGAGCAATGAGGTGGTCTGGCTCGCCGTGTGCCCCGTGTAGCAGATCACTACGATCTGCCTGTCAGCGGGCAGCTTTGCCAGGTTCTCCTCCTCGAAGAGCGCGCTCATGCCGATGTTTACGGCTCCGGGTATGTGCCCGACGGCGAACTGGGTGGCCGAGCGGATGCTCAGCAGATACGGGTCGTTGGTCTCGTTACCGTCCGTCATCAGATCATGAAGGGCGGTCGCCGACATGGTCGCTGCCTTTCCCTCGGCCAGGTAGTTGTTGCACGCCTGCCGCAGGATGTCGAAGGTCGATCCGGAAAGGGACTCGACAGCGGCGTCACCGCCGCTGCCGCCTGTGTCACCACCACAACCACCTTCCCGGGCTGTGGGCCAGCCGCCGCTCTCGGCTCCCTCGGCTATCGGGTATCCAACAGGAACCGTGGCCGGGTCGTAGAAGGCCGGTGCAACTGTGGCGTTGGAGGTCCAGGACGTCAACCCGAACTTCAGGCACATGGCGTCGAATCCAAGCACGTTTAGCATGGACGTCACCTGGGAAGCAGTGTGACCCGTGTAACAGTAGACAACTATGTCCCTGTCCATGGGCAGAAGGGAGATATTCTCTTCCGTGAACACGCTCCTCCATGGGATGTTTACCGCACCGGGTATGTGTCCCACCGCGTACTGGGAGGCAGACCTTACGCTGAGTATGAAGGGATCGTTGCCTGCGTACCCATCGCTCAACAGAGCATGCAGAGAATCTGCCGTTATCTGGGTCGTCTTTCCAGCAGTGGTGAAGTCCAGCGTGGCCTCCCGGATGAGTTCGTCCATGTCCCCCACCAACGCCGTATCGAGCGTACCGGCCTCATCACCCTCGCAGATCGGGTAGTTCATGGCGTGGACGCTCTTGTCGAAGCCCGAGGGCGCGATGGTGGTGTTGGATGACCAGGATGTCATGCCGAACTTCATGGCAATGGCATCGAACCCGTTGATGTTGAGCAGGGCGGTTGTCTGGCTTGCGGTGTGGCCGGTGTAACAGATCACTACGATCTGCCTGTCCGTGGGCAGCAGGGCCATGTTCTCTTCCGTGAACAGGGAGCTCATGCCGATGTTGATCGCACCGGGTATGTGCCCGATAGCGTACTGGGTTGCCGAGCGAATGGACAGCACGAACGGATTGTTTGACGCGTCCCCGTCATCGAGCAGGTCGTGAAGCGCAGATGAGCTCATGGTCGCGGACTTGCCGGATGCCAGGTAGTTGTCACAGGCCTGGCGCACCATGTCGAAATCCGACCCGGACTCAACCTCCGCAACCTCTCCGCCGCCGGTGCTGGTGTCGTCACCTCCGCACTGTCTTGTCGTTGCCCAGGAACCGGGTTCCGAACCGGTCGCGACCTCGTAGTCCATGGCATGGACATCGCTGTCAAAGCAGGCGCCCGCCGTGATGTCGGCGTTGGTGGTCCAGGAACACATCCCGAACTTGAGGCACATTGCATCGTATCCCAGCACGTTGAGCATTGCAGTGACCTGACTTGCTGTGTGTCCCGTGTAGCAGTACACGACTATCTGCTTGTTTGTTGGCAAGAGTGATATGTTCTCTTCCGTGAACACGCTCCTGAACGGGATGTTGTGGGCGCCGGGTATGTGACCGATGGCATACTGCGATGCACTCCTGATGGACAGGATGTACGGATCGTTCCCGCCGTAGTTGTCGTTGAGGTTGGCATACAGCGCCTCGGCCGTGATCATCGTTGACTTTCCGGCTGCCAGAAATCCCCTGGTGGCCTCCAAAACTGCCTCCGCAGGGTCCACCTCGGGTACAACCGCTTCCAGCACTCCGGGTTCCTCACCCTCGACGAAGGGGTAGTCCATGGCATGGACATCCCTGTTGTAGCCGGATGGTGCGATCACAGCATCGGTGGTCCAGCCGGTCATGCCGAACTTGAGAGCGGTGGCATCGTAGCCGTTTAGGTTGAGCAGGGCGGTGGTCTGGCTGGCTGTGTGTCCCGTGTAACAGATGACCACGATCTGCCTGTCCGTGGGCAGCTGTTCAATGTTCTCATCCTCGAAGAGTACGCTCATGCCGATGTTGACGGCTCCGGGTATATGCCCGATGGCGTACTGGGATGCAGATCTGATGCTCAACAGGAACGGATCGTTGGAACTGTCGCCGTCGTTAAGGTTTGCGTACAGGTCAGCAGCGCTCACTGTGGGGGCTTTCCCCGCGGCCAAGTAATTGTTGCATGCCTGTCGGATCACGTCGAAGTCCGATCCTGCCACGACCTCCTCACCGCCGCCATCCGCGGGTGCATCGTCCCCACCGCACTGGCGGGTCGAGGTCCACTCACCGGGTTCGTCGCCCGTGGATACGGGCAGTCCTTCTGGCACCGTCGTGGGGTCGTAGAATGCCGGTGCCACGTCAACGTTGGTGGTCCAGGAGTTCATCCCGAACTTGAGGCACATGGCATCGAATCCCAGCACGTTAAGAAGTGCCGTCACCTGGCTTGCAGTGTGTCCCGTGTAGCAGTACACGACTATCTGCTTGTTTTGGGGCAGGGTGGCTATGTTGTCCTCGGTGAACACTTCCCTCCAGGGGATGTTGTGAGCACCGGGTATGTGACCCTTAGCGTACTGTTCAGCCGTCCTGACCGACAGGATGTATGGATCGTTTCCAGAGTACCCGTCATTCAGGTTTGCATATAGCGCCTGGGCGGTAATCATGGTGTTGGCACCCGCTCCCAGGAACGCCTTGGTGGCGTCCACGACCGTGCTTCCCACTTCCAGCACAACACCTGTGGACATGTCACCCGCCTCCTCACCAACGACCACCTTGTAGTTCATGCAGTGGGCCTCTCGGTTGTAGCCCGAAGGAGCCACCTCGGGGTCGCTGCTCCAGGAGGTCATGCCGAACTTGAGGGCAACGGCGTCGTACCCGTTTATGTTGAGCAAAGCGGTGGTCTGGCTGGCACCGTGACCGGTGTAACACACAACCACGATCTGCCTGTCGAGGGGGAGCGTTTCCATGTTCTCATCGCTGAAAACGGCGTTGGATGCCATGTTGACGGCCCCGGGTATGTGCCCCTTGGCATACTGTTCAGCGCTCCGGATGGACAGTACGAACGGGTCGTTGGACTCGTCGCTGTCGTCCAGCAGATCGTGAAGGTCCGCTGCGGACATGGCAGCTGGCTTCCCGGCTGCCAGGTAGTTGTTGCACGCGGCCCTGACCTGGTCCATGTCAAACGCACCCTCGACCTCCACCTCTTCCGTCTCCACGGGTTCCACAGGTCCACCGCACTGTCGGGTTGAGCTTTCCCAGTCGCCGGGTTCCTCTCCCGTGGCTATCTGATAGTCATGGGCGTCCGTATCTGGCTTGAAGAACATCGGAGCCGCCGTCGTGTTGAGGGTCCATGAGCCCATCCCGAACTTCAAACACGCAGCGTCGAAACCGTTCACCTGCAGCATGGCCGTCGTCTGTGAGGCGGTGTGACCGGTCTCGCAGTAGACGACTATCTGCTTGTTATGGGGCAGCAGGGACATATTCTCCTCGGTGAACACGCTCCTGAACGGTATGTTGTGCGCGCCGGGGATGTGCCCCTTGGCATACTGCTCGGGGCTTCTTATGGATAGTATGTAGGGATCGTTCCCTGCATAGTTGTCGTTGAGGTTGTTGTTGAGTGCCTCAGCGGTTATGAATGTATTCTTTCCTGAATTTACGAAGGTCTTGGTCTGGGTCAGGATACCCTCAGCGGCATCGACCTCTTCCTCTTCCGTCGTACCCTCTTCATCCTCCTCATGTATCATGGAGAAGAACGCGAGGGAGAATATCAACAGTACCACACTTCCGATGGCAATGATCTTGTCCATATTCTTCATGATCAATCACCCTCCTTTAAAAAGCGGAAAACCTCCCGGTCCGCTCGTTCCATTTCACAAATCCGTACCATATCACCAGGATCAGGATCATCACTACCATTGCACCTGTGTATCCCAGGCGGTCAGGCAAAAACTCATGGGCCTTGGCCCCGGCTGGGATAGCGTCCAAGAACCCTGGTTTGATATATTCGGCCACCAGGGGCATGAACAGGACCAGCCCTATCATGGCGAACCAGTTCTTCACCTGTCCCTCCCCGGTGCGCCAGGTGGAACCGACGGTGCATCCACCGGCTATGGTCATTCCGAAACCGAAGATCACCCCTCCGATGATGGCAGGCATCCAGAAGTTGCCGCTCACACTCATCAGCTCCGCACCAACCCCGGTTATCTTTATAACGGTGAAACCCAGGACACCCACCAGTATTCCGGCCATCAGACCCGCGGCGGGTTCGGCGTCACCGGAGATGAAGGGCTCGCGAAGTGCCCTGACCACGCAGAAACGTGAGCGCTGCAGTACAATTCCGATTAAAAGTCCTATAAGGACGAATCCCATGAGTATCTTCTCCAGGGGGTCATCCGGGTCATAGGTGAAGGCGATGGCTATCCCGATAATGACCACGATTATCCCGGCAAGTGGTTGCAGGGAACTTCCTTTGGACTTGGCCGCCAGGTAGGTCCAGCTCTTCCCTCCGCTGAGTGTCGGATGGTTCTCCATTTCCCAGAGCAGGTACTTGACTGCAATGAAAACCCCGATTATCAGACCAATCACGAAGATCAGTGCGCCCGCGGAAAGTGCGGCCCATCCCGTGAAGAAGTTGCCGATGGTGCACCCCATGGCCAGCACACAGCCGATTGCCATGATAACGCCGCCAAGGAATCCCTTGACGATCTCACCGGGCGGTGGTACCCTTATTGCGAACTCCTTGGCCAGAAGTGCGCTTGCAAGAGCACCGATCACCATCAGTATCGATAACATTCCGTAGGCGTGTAGTGATAGTTCGGTGACCCCGTCGGGTAACGATTCGGGAAACTCCATCCCGAGCATGTCGTAAAGGCTGTTTCCCCAGGCCTGGATACCGCCACTGGATCCCCAGGGAGAAGCTATCAGGAAAAGCATTATGCTGAGGAGGGACAGCACGACTGCCCCGACCCACATTTCCCAGGACTCTCCGAAAAGATTCTGGTAAAGTCCCGCGAATATGCCGATCTCCTCTTCTTCCTCTTCATAATCGTCGTCTGCTTCATCAGTATCCGTATCGCCGCCGGCAATTTCTTCCGCCGGATCAAACAGATCTTCCTGGACATCAGGAGCCTCGGGCTCCCCGTCCTCATTGGACCCATCGTTTTGTGGATCTTCTTTCACTTCGGTCTTCTTCTTTGGCATTGCATTATCACTCCTTATACCATCTATTTGTCAATACTGGTCGATTCAGGGGCTTTGTTTAGAGATTGAAATGGATTGTACTGATCTGTCATAGAAATAAGAAAAAAAGATGCAAGACGATTGTCACTTCTTGCATCTTATGTAGTAGGTGTACACACCGTTGTTCTCATTGACCTCGATGAACTCGTTCCCGGTCTTCTTGCACCATCCGGGCACGTCCTTTTTGGAGCCGGGGTCGGTTCCCTGCATCTCGAGAACCTGCCCTTTCTTCATGGTCTTCATCGTCTTGGCCAGCTTCATTATCGGCATCGGGCAAGAAAGCCCTTTGCAATCTAGGGTTTGGTCTGCTTTTACTGCCATTGGTTTCAACTCCTTTTTTCGTTTTTGTTGCCATTCTATCCGGTGGACATCGGTGGATATGCAAATCAAGGATCGTCAAGGCTGGCGGATCAGAACGAGAACGTCAGTTCCGCTCCCTGCGCCTCGGCGATGAAGGCCATGGCGCCCACGATCTCGGCTCCCTCGCGGAAGTCCTCTTCCTTCATGTCCTTGGCCTCAAGGGCCAGCTCACAAACGAGTATCCTTCCGTCCATGTCCATGAACCCTTCGACCAGGGTATCCATGTCCGGCATGCCCTTGGCCTTTATCTCCTCGAGCACACCCTTCTTAAGCGCGGGGGCCGCACCTGGTGTGAAGAAGAGCAACACATCGTCCCCGGACGCGATGGCGGCCGAGCCCAGTATGAAGGGCGGGTACAAGTTCTTTGGTTCTGCTCCGTTCACGGTTATTGCCACTTTTCCCATGTTCATTCCTCTGTTGGTTTGATGGTTCTTTACGTGATCCTTCAGGCCGGGGCAACTCACCCCGGCCCGATGCGGATCATTTGCTACCTTTCTTGATGATCGCCGTGTAGATGCCATTGTCCGATGTAATGGACAGGAGCTCGTTGCCTGTCTTGTCGCACCATCCTGGCACGTCCTTGGAAAAGCCCCGGTCCGATGCGGTGATCTTGAGGACCTGACCCTCCTCCATCTGCTTGATCTTCTTGGCAAGCTTCATTATTGGACCCGGGCACGGCACGCCGCAGGCGTTGACCTCGAAAGCCACATCCTGGTCCTGGGTGGGGGACGGTTTTGCCGATCCCGGTGCCGCCTCGGACGTTTCTGCCGTTTTCCCCTTGCCCTCGGCCTTTCCCTTGACTATGATGGCCGTGTATATGCCGTCTTCCGCTGTAAGGGACAGGAGCTCGTTGCCTGTCTTGCTGCACCAACCGGGCACGTCCTTGGAAAATCCCCGGTCCGATGCGGTTATCTTCAGGATCTGGCCGTCCTCCATTGATTTGATCTTCTTTCCCAGCTTCATTATTGGTCCCGGGCAGGGCACTCCGCAGGCATTTACCTCGAAATCGAAGTTCTCGAGGCAGCCGCTGGCATCCTGTATGAGGCCTTCATCCCGGACCTCCCCGTGGCCCTCGGGTATCGCCAGCTCCTTTTTGGGCATGGTGTACATCCTGTAACCCCCGCTGAGGTTCTTGCACGAAAAACCGTGCTGGATCATCATCCGGTATGCTATGTATCCCCTCTGCCCCATGGCACAGTAGATGATGTATGTCTTGGACTTGTCCAGTTCGGACAGTCGGCTCCGTAGTGAGTTGAGGGGTATGTGCACTGCCCCTTCCAAAACCTCGGACATCTCCAGTTCCTCGTTTTCTCTCACGTCCAGCAGTATCTCTTTTTCCTTGTCCCTTGCGTCCACCTCATCCCAGTGAACGTTCTTTACATCCTTGCGCAGTATGTTGCTTGCCACGAAACCGGCCATGTTCACAGGGTCCTTGGCCGAGGAGTAAGGAGGCGCGTAGGCGAGTTCAAGCTCTTCCAGGTCGTAGACGGTCATTCCCGCCCTTATCGCCGTGGCTATTACGTCGATACGCTTGTCCGATCCCTCCATTCCCACGATCTGGGCGCCCAGGACCTTCCCGTCCTCCGGCGCAAACAGAAGCTTCATGTTCATCATCTGGGCACCGGGATAATACGCTGCATGGGATCCGGACTGGGTATAGGATTTGAGGTAGTCTATCCCGTTGCGCTGCAGCCCCTTCTCGTTGCTTCCGGTGCAGGCAGCGGTCTGCTCGAATATCTTGAGCACCGACGAGCCCTGGGTGCCTTTGTACTCGGAAGGCCTTCCGAATATGTTGTCGGCAACGATCCGTCCCTGCTTGTTGGCTGGCCCGGCCAGGGGTACCATGGCAGGATTGCCCGAGATGTAATCTGTGACCTCGCACACGTCGCCGGCGGCGTATATGTTCGGGTCGGAGGTTTGCATGTTCGCATTGGTCTGGATTCCGCCCCTCTGGCCGACCTTCAGGCCCGCATTCTTGGCCAGCTGACTCTCTGGCCTTACCCCGATGGAGAGTATCACCATATCGCAGCTGAACTCCTCACCTTTTTGGGTGGTGACTATGGTCTTGTCACCGTTCTTCTTGAATGACTGAACGCCGTCGTCCAGATGGAGGCGCACCCCGTTAGCGATGAGGGTGTCGTGGACAAGGCTGGCCATCTCGTAGTCCAGGGGTGGCAGGACCTGGTTCAGCATCTCCACGATGGTGACATCCATGCCCTTGTGGGCGAGGTTCTCGGCCATCTCGATCCCTATGAATCCGGCACCTATCACCACCGCGGACTTCGGTTTCTTCTCGTCCACGTAGGCCTTGATCCTGTCCGAATCCGGGATGTTCCACAGCGAGAATATGGAATCCAGGTCTATGCCCTCCAGCGGGGGCTTGATGGGCTGCCCGCCGGGACAGAGCACCAGGACGTCGTAGGATTCCTTGTAGGTCTCGCCGGTCTTGACACGGCGTACCTCCACCGTTTTGTTGGCGGGGTCCACGCCTATCACCTCATTGAAATTGCGCACATCCACGTTGAATCTGTCCTGGAGCAGTTCCACCGTGGTCACCAGGAGATCGTCCCTGTCCGTGATCTCCCCACCAATGTAATATGGAAGTCCGCAATTTGCAAAGGAGATGTACTCCCCTCTCTCGAAAAGGATGATCTCCGCGTCCTCGCTCAACCTGCGCGCGCGCGTCGCTGTGCTGGCTCCGCCGGCGACGCCCCCGACTATCAATACTTTCTTTGACATGTCAAAACACCGTCTCTATTTTGTCCGTGTTCCTATTTTTTCTATCAGCAACCGTCACCCGATTACAGGACTCTGAAGAGCCTCTACCTGTGGCTCTGTAATTGAGCGGGATGTTCAGATTCGGCATAGAACCTGTCCATCTATCGATATAGGGCAATCCGATCCCAATCGGTTCATCCTTTATGTATTACTCCCCGCATATACACGGGACAACATTAAAGGTCACCACAACCGGCCCGATCCAGACAATCCCCCGAGTGAAAAATATTATAGATTGCACAAAACTTTCATTTAGGGTTATGTTTTTGGTTAAAAGTCATACAACCCCGCAAGTGTTTGGGGTTAACTTAATGCTCCGTAATCAGATTTACATGGTTGTCCCGGCATTGCATCGAAGTTATCAGCATACCGTTTTTTATACCATCGACGGTCGATTTAGGGCAAGCCCAGGGGTGCTGGCATTTCTATCGGATCGGCATCCCTGTGTAATTTGGATCGTAGCTTGGTTCGGTGTATTTATACTGGGACGCCTTTAACAACCAGGAGGCGTCGCCCTGGACCTTGAATGGTCAGCGTTTTGATCTTCACTTGTGAATTAAAGACCAACTCCCTGCAGGCGATCTGCCCTCTTACTGAAACACAATTTCTTTGGCAGCCGCGCCTTCTTTCCGCTACCCCTCCTGGAAAAAGGAAAAAAACCCGGGTCCCCCGGAAGGGACCCGGTCGTTCGGTGATCCGCCAACGGTTCGGTCTCACCGTTTTATTTCTTCAGCACCAGCTTCATCCCGCAGTCTATGCAGTCTATCTCCAGAGGCCTTTCCGTGGACTTGATGGTCTGCACGGTGTCGCACTTGGGGCACTTGATCCGCACGGGCTTGGACGGTTTTCCGCCGGCGGACTTTCCGGATTTGCCTTTCAGAAGAAGGGGCGTCTCTCCGGGCTTGGGCAGTGACTTCTGCTCGAAGGTCCTGGGACCCTTCACCGGGGGAGCGGCCTTGGACTGGGCGGCGGCCTTCCTGCGCAGTTCCTCCAGTTCCTTCTTGACGTCCTCGGGAACCTCGGTGGACTTGCCGGAACGGACCATGACGGCGATCACTATCAGAAGGATGACAATGATGGCAGCCAGCACTCCGTAGATCATTATGTTGCCGCCGAGCAATGGCGCCTTGGTTGCCCCCACGGAAAGCGTGTCGTCGAAATCTGCCATATCGGTGCTAATGGACACCTTCAACTCATCGTCGACCTCCTCGGGTTCGAACTCGAAGTTGAAGGACTCTGCGCCGCTGTTTCCTGCTATGCTGTCGAAGGTCTTCTTCTTCACGGTGGCGGAACCGTACTTGACGGTGACGGTGACCTCTCCGGAATCCACCAGACCCTTGTTGGTCACGGTGCAGGTGATGGTGGACGTCTGTCCCACGGTGGGAGTTGTTTCATAGCTCAGGGATGCCTCCAATTTCGGTGCCTGGAAGTTGAGGGAATAGCTCAGCTCCTTTTTGGCGTTGGAGTCTCCGGTGGGGATCGCCTTGATCACCAGTGTCTTGCTCACCTCACCCTCAAGATCGTCAGGGGCTTTGATGGTCACGGTTACAGTCTTGGGCTCGTCCACATCAACACGAACGGGGCTGGCGGGGTTGAATGACACGGACCAGTCCGACCCGGAGGGCGTAAGCGAGTAGCTAAGTTCGATGGAACTGTCCTCAACGTTGCCGTCGTTGACCAGCTCGAACTCAATCTCGTACTCCCCATCGTCCATCTCGTCGGTCCCTATGGCAAGTATGTTGTTCCCGATCCGGTTTGCGGTCATGGTGTAATCCTCCTCGATCACTATCGTGAGGTCGACCTCCAGATCATCCGCGCCCTTGGAAGACTCGATGGTTATGGGTATGTCGTAGGTGTCAGCGGTGGGGACGTCTCCCGACCTGGTCCCGCCGATCGACGGTATCTCCACCACCAGTTCGATGGAACCCTCGTCACCGGGGGACAGGGTCAGGGGTGATCCGGCGGTCACCCAATCGGAGTTATCGCCATCTGCCTTGGCCCTGTAGGTGTCCACGACGTTTCCCTCGTTGGTGATATCTATGTAAAGATACTGGATATCCCCGGGGCTCATCTCCTCATCGGAGGGTGTCTCCGCATCGAAGGAATCGTACTGCTCGATCTCCAGCTCCACGCGGATTACCTCGGTCCTGTCGTTGTCCTCGTCTATGGTAACGGTTATGTTGAGGTAGTAGGTCCCGGCCAGGGCCTCCTTGTTCTCGTCCGGCACGGTAACCCGGATCTCCTTGGCGACCACGGTCTGCTTGGCAACCTCGAAATCCTCGATTTCCAAGGCCCATTTCTCCAGGCTGCCCTCGTACTCCACCTTGAAGGTGACCACGTCGTTGCCGGTGTTCTCGAAGTTGTAGGTCCAGGTGACCGTTCCACCGGACCCGGTGTACTCGAACTCCTGTATCCGTCTGTTACCGGATATGGTGGTGTCGAGCCCCGGTTTTTCGAAATCGTGGACCTCCGTCACCTTCACGTTGACAGATGCTGTATCGGATATTGTCTCATCGGTCTCGGTGTTCATGGAAGTGGCGGTGATCCTTACCTCGTAGGTATCCACCAATGCAGACAGGGGCACCGTAACCGACAGGTCAACAGCCCTCACTTCACCGGCGGCCAGGGTGATCTTGGAGTTCACCCACTTGAGGTCCCAATCTTCATCGGTGGTGGTGGCTGTCAGCTCGATTTCATCCTCGGAGTTACCCCGGTTCTCCACCTCCACGGGTATGGTGACCACCCGCTCATCGTCCTCCACCGTGTCACCGGTATCCACATCGGACCCGCTGATCTCCAGGGCGAAGAAGTTCTTCACCTCGATGGTCAGGGTCTGGGTAACCGCATCTCCGGGCCTGTCCTCGGACTTTATCTCCAGATCGTAGGTGATCTCCCCGCCGTCGGCGCTGGCCTTGGCGGGCACATTGATGGTCAGGGAAACCGTGAGCTTCCCGTCGGCGGCAACATCGGCGGTGGTCTCGGTGACCTTGTTCCATGTCTGACCGTTTACCGCTCCGGTTGAATAGGTGGCGGTGAGCACGTAGTTGTCCGGGCCAGGCGCCTTGTTGGTGATATCGATGTCAAAGGTGACCTCGGTCTTCAGATCGTAATCCGGTGTCACCTCTTCCCTGGGTTCCGGGATATTCACCTGGAAATCCGTTTCGAACCCCAGCTCCAGAATGGAAGAGGCCGAGGATGTCTCGGGCTCCTTGGCGCTGTCTATCTTGGACGTGGCCTTGATGTTGTACTGGAGGTTCTCCTTGTAGTTCGACTTGGTGAACTCCTTGACAGTTACGGTAAGCGTTACCGTTTCCTTTCCGTTGGCCGAGATGTTTATGGTGGTCTTGTCCAGCTGGTGGGTGGCCAGGGAGAGGTCTCCACCGTCCACCTCCACCTTCACGGTGTCCTGTGCGGTACCGTCGTTTTTAATCTCGAACTTGAACACAACCGCCTCGTTGGGGTTGCCCTCCTGATCGCCGCTGACGGACTTGACCTCCAGGTCGAATACCTGTTCCACCTCGACGTAGAGGTTGAGGGTCACCATCTTCTGGTCATCCCGCTCTGAGCTGGCGTTGATCTGGAACTTGACCCGCTTTGGCGCCTCGCTGGCGGGGACAAGGACATCGACCTTGAATGTGGTCTCGTTGCCCTCGTCCAGGGTGTAGTCCTTGAGGACCTCGTCCATCCAGTTGGAGTATTCCAAATCCACGTTCTTCTCCAGGTGGAAGGAATCCTCTTCGGACCCCTTGTTGCGGACCGTGATCTCGAAGGTCACGTTGTTTCCGGGCTTGGTCTTCAGCTCCCGGGATTCAGCGGTGAGCTCGATGTCCACCTTGGGAACTATGTCCAAAACGAGATCGATGATCTCGTAGACGGACCCGGTGTTGTCGGATTTCACCTGGACACGGATCGTGGCGCTCTCTGGGAGAGGCTCGAACTGGGCGCTGTCCGATATGGTTATCTGAACGGAGGCTGTCCTGTTCTTCTCTCCGGCCACCGCGTCCACCTGCCTGTCAGTGGGGGTCCAGCTGACGGTCATCCAGGGCTCCTTCCCCGCCACTATGGACAGGGTGTAGGAATCGTCCAGTGTTCCGGTGTTGGTTATGTCCAGACCGAATTCGGCCATGGACCCGGCGGACACGGACTGCCTGCCGTTTTCTACATAAAGTTCCACCGACCGTTCGTCCACGACCTCCAGGGAAAGCTGGATGATGGTGGATATGGTAACACCGGTAAGCGATCCGATGGACTCCACCTCCACGGTGAACTGCTCGGCAGGCGCGCCTATGGTGGCGGTCTGGGGAACTGACACCTTCAGCTCCAGGATATCCAGATCATCGGGTTCCGGCATCTCGATGGGGGTGATGGTCTTGGTCTGCCACTTGTCGTTGATCCACTCCTTTCCCCAGTCGGCGGGGATGTTGGCGTGGTAGGCCCGGTATGAATCGTTCAGGTTGCCGGAGTTCTTCACGGTGATCCTGTAGGTGACCTCGGCACCGGGACCGGCGGTCCGGTCCTCCTCGTCGGCATAGGCGGTGACTCCGTATCCCTCATCGATCTTCACGTTGAATATCTTGGATATCTGGAAGGGTGAGGATGCAGGGTCGTCCAGGGACTGGGCGACTATCTCCACGTCCTTGCCGAGAGGGTCCACCAGTGTTCCCGCCTCGGGGGTGATGTCCACGGTCACTGTCTGGACCGCGTCCGCAGCCAGGTTGAAGGAT
>Ga0272441_10003613_pt1 | contig 29196 bp, 36 predicted proteins | sample SSMProp6N_FD_193582 | JGI IMG/M metagenome (GOLD analysis project Ga0272441, IMG submission 193582) | Marine sediment archaeal communities from Little Sippewissett salt marsh, Falmouth, MA, United States - SSM-Prop-6N | ecosystem: Environmental > Aquatic > Marine > Wetlands > Sediment ... | reverse complement strand
TCCAAGCGGCCATCCGGCCTTCAGGACGTTCCGGATGTGCTTGCGCCAGACCTGGGCGTGGCCCATAGTCCAGCGATGCTGCTGGCGCATCAGGGCGCTGAAGCTCTCGGGCAGTTCACCCGGCGTGGCGATGGTCTGATCGTACACGATTCGCCAGCCGCGCAACTGGGCCCTGTACGACAGATCCATGTCCTCGACGAGGGTGTCCCATTGCCACCCTCCGGCGTCCTCGACGCACGCCCTTCGCCAGACGCCGCACGTGCCCGTGAACACGTTGCAGAGGTTAAACGCGCTGCGGACCGGCAATTCGGTCCCGTAGAACGAGTCGAGGACCATGGACTGGCCGATCGTGAGGAGCGAGGCATTGGCGTTGCGATGCCCCCATCGCGTCTGAACGCAGCCGACCCTCGGATCGGTGAAGTGGCCGACCGCCCTCCGGAGGAAGCTGCGCGCCGGGACGAAGTCGGCGTCGAAGATGGCAATGAGGTCCGCCTCGGCCAGGCGGCAGCCATCGGCCAGGGCGCCGGCCTTGTAGCCGACGGCGTTGTCCCGCCGATAGTGAAGCACGTTGCGTCCCTGGCGCCGAAGCCGTTCGACGATGGGCGCCACGAGCTGGGGCGTGTCGTCCGTCGACCCGTCGAGAAAGATAATCTGAAGCCTGTCGCCGGGATAGTCGATCCTGGCCGCCGCTTCGACGGCCTGGACGGCCAGCCGCCCCTCGTTGTAAATAGGAATCTGGACGCTCACGCGCGGCAGGTCGTCGGGCTGTGGCGCCGGTTGGGCCCCCTCGCGTTTGGCCAGCCGGCGCCGCAAGACCACGAAGAGGTAGGCGTGGGCACTGAAGACCATCAGTACGCAGATCAGGACGATGTAGAGGTAGTAGAGAACCGAGATGAAGACATCGAACGCCGGATACGGAGACCCGGCGCCGTAGATCGACGAAGGCTGGTAGAGCGGGTATTCCATGGCCCCTGCCGCCAGAGCGCCGACCGCGCCCAGGCCGTCAGGGCGCGTCCAGACGCGAGACGATTCTCCGGGCCAGCGTTTCCAGGGCGTCGGGGTCGGCCTTGGTCGCCGGCCACGGCCACTTGATCCCGTCACCCGCGCTGCGGGGAATCACGTGGACGTGCATGTGAGGCACAACCTGGCCGGCGCACCGGCCGTTATTCTGGAGCACGTTGACCCCTTCGGCGCCCAGGGCCCTGGTCAGCGCCGACGCGACATGCGCGGCCATGGCATACACGGCGGCCAGCCGGTCCTCGGGCATGTCCATCAGGGTCTCATAGTGCTCTCGCGGGATGATGAGCGCATGGCCGGTTGCGATCGGTCCCACGTCCAGGAAGGCAAGAGCCTGAGGCGACTCGGCAATCCGCGCCACCGGCACGTGTCCCGCGGCGATCTTGCAGAAGATGCAGTCCGGATCACTTGGCATGGCGTCGGGTTCCGCATCGGCGTCGGTCGAATGGGCCGGTCGCCCAGCCGGGCCGGCCGGGCTGGTTACTTGCTCTCCTCTTCCTCCTCGGTGGCTCGCATTTCCGTCAGCTCGAGGCGGACCCGCTCGGCCGCGTCGCCCTTGCGAGGGGCGGCGAGCTTGACGATGCGGGTGTAGCCGCCCTCGCGGTCGACAAAGCGGTCGGCCAGGTCGTCGCAGACTTTCTTGGCGAGGGCGTCGTTCTGGAGGCGCGATGCCACGGCGCGACGGGCCGCCACGGGGTTGCCTCGCTCCCGCCCGCGCTTGGCGAGGGTGATGAGCCGCTCGCTGAACTTCTGGGCTTCCTTGGCCTTGGCTTTCGTGGTGACAATGGCCTCATGCTCGAACAGGGCCGCCGCAAGGCTCCTCAGCAGCGCGCGGCGATGGGCCGGCGTGCGGTTGAGTTTTCTCCCGGTCTTCAGGTGGCGCATGGCTCACTCTTCTTTCGGCCCGACGATGGTTCCTTCGAGGTCCATGCCCAGCGACAGGCCGAGGTCGGCGAGCTTCCGCTTGACCTCGCGGAGACTGGTTTTTCCGAACGAGCGGACCTTGAGGAGTTCATCGTCGGACATCTTGACCAGTTCGCCGATGTTGGTGATCTTCTGTGAGGCCAGGCAGTTGGAGGCCCTGACCGACAGATCGAGCGTATCGACGGACGTGGCGAGCTTGCGTTCGAGCTCGCTGACGTATTCCTTTTCGGCGGCGGCCTCGACGGCCTCGCCCGGTTCGATAACGGCCGGCTCGCCCGGTTCGCCGTAGTAGATGAACGGGTTGAAGTGCTTGCGGAGGATCCTGGCGGCCTCCACCAGGGACATCTCGGGCGTGATGACACCGTTTGTCCACACTTCAAGGATGAGCTTGTCGTAGTCGGTGCGCTGTCCGACACGTGTTTCCTCGATGGCATAGCGGACGCGACGGACCGGGCTGTACAGCGAGTCGATCGCGATATAGCCCACGGGCTGGCCGTCGCGAATGTTCTCCTCGCTGCCGACGTAGCCCCGTCCTCGCTCGACGGTCATTTCCATCCGGAAGTCGATGTCGGCCGTGAGCGTCGCCAGGACGAGGTCGCGGTTGACGACCTCGACATTGGGGTCGGCGGTGACGTCGGCGGCCTTGACCTCGCCCTTCTCTCCGCGTTCGACGGCGATGGTCCTCGGGTCGTCGCCTTCGAGCTTGACAATCAGGCGTTTGACATTGAGGACGATCTGGGTCACGTCTTCGAGAACGCCTTCCATGGCGGTGAACTCGTGGAGCACCCCGTCGATCTTGATGCCGGTTACGGCGCTGCCCTCGAGACCGGCCAGCAGGACGCGGCGCAGAGAGTTGCCGACGGTGACGCCAAACCCGCGCTCAAACGGCTCGATGACGAACTTGCCGTAGCTCGGCGGCTCGCCGGCGGTTTCCTCGACGAGCACCTTGCTCGGCAATTCCAAGCCTTTCCACCTGATGCGCATAAGCCGGGCCTCCTCTGTAGGACTTACCGAGAGCAGAACTCGACAATGAGTTGTTCGTTAATCTGGATCGAGACGTCCTCCCGCGTGGGCATGGCCACCACGGTGGCTTCGAGCGTCTCAGGGTCGAGTCTGAGCCACTGGGGCGGCGTGCGTCCCGCAGCGGTCTCCAGGTTCGCCTTGATCGTGATCCTGGTTGCATCGCGGTCGCGCAGGGTCAGCACGTCGCCCGGTTTGACCTCGATCGACGCCGTGGTCACCTTGACGCCATTCAGGAGCAGGTGTCCGTGGCTGACGAGTTGCCTTGCGGCGGCGCGGCTTGGCGCGAACCCCAGGCGATAGACGACGTTGTCGAGGCGCCGCTCCATGAGCACAAGCAGGGCTTCGCCCGTATTGACCTCTTTCGAGGCCTCGGCGAAGGTGCGTCGGAACTGGCGTTCGAGAACGCCGTAGTAGCGGCGAAGCTTCTGCTTTTCGCGCAGGCGGACGGCATATTCGCTGACCTTGCCTCGCCGGCGGAAGGCATGGACGCCGGGGGGCTGGCTCCGCCACTGGCGTTCCATGGCGCACTTCGCCGTTTCGCAGCGCGTGCCCTTGAGATAGAGTTTCATGCCTTCCCGTCGGCACAGGCGGCATGATGCACCGGTGTATCTCGCCATAACAGTCGCAACCTCACGTGACGGGTCAGAAAACGTCGTCCTTGCCTCAGAGTCCCGCCGATCAGACGCGTCGGCGCTTCTTGGGGCGGCATCCGTTGTGCGGGATCGGCGTCACATCCTCGATGCTGACCACCCTGAGCCCGGCCGCCTGAAACGCCGTGATGGCCGACTCGCGGCCCGACCCGGGGCCCTTGACGCGGACTTCGAGTTCGGTCACGCCCATCTTCCTGGCCTTCTCGGCGCAGCTTTCGGCGGCACGCTGGGCAGCAAACGGGGTGGACTTCCGGCTTCCCTTGAAGCCGACTGTTCCCGCGGAGTTCCAGCAGAGCACCTCGCCATTGCTGTCGCAGATGCTGATGATGGTGTTGTTGAACGTCGCCTTGATCGTGGCGATGGCTTTGGCGACGCTCTTGCGAACATGCTTCCTGGCCTTGGCCATGGGGTCCTCGCTCTCGTATCAGAGGCCGTGGCGCGGGCGGCTGCGAGCCGCCGGCAAATCGCCCGCGGTCACTTCCGTTCCTTGACGCCTTTCTTGCCGGCCACGGTCTTCTTCTTGCCCTTGCGCGTCCGGGCGTTGGTCCGGGTTCGCTGTCCGCGAACCGGGAGGCCGCGCCGATGCCGCAAGCCGCGATAGCTCCCGATGTCGCGCAGGCGTGCGACGTTCTGGGCCACCTGTCGCTGCAACTGGCCTTCGATCGTGCACGCCTTGTCAATCAGGCTCGCCAGTTGGCTGAGCTGGTCGTCTGTCAGATCCTTGGCCTTGGTGTTCGGCTCGATGCCCGCGTCGCGGCACAGGCGCAGCGCGGTGGTCCGGCCGATGCCGCGGACGTAGGTCAGCGACACGGCGATCCATTTGTCGTTCGGAATATCGACGCCGACAATACGTGGCATCCCACACCTCCGCTCCAGGTTATCCCTGCCGCTGCTTGTGCCGCGGGTTCGAACAGATGACCCGGACGACGCCTTTGCGGCGGACGACCTTGCAGTTCTCACAGATGCGCCTGACGCTGCTTCGGACTTTCATATGCACAGATCCTTCACCGCGGGCCCGCGTGCTGCCTCGACGTCCGGTTCCGGCCGCCGGCGGCACCCGTCAGCCCCGGTAGACGATTCGCCCCTTCGTCAGATCGTAGGGCGACAGTTCCAGGGTCACCTTGTCGCCGGGCAGGATGCGGATGAAGTGCATCCTCATCTTGCCGGAGACATGGGCCAGCACCCGGTGCCCGTTGTCCAACTCGACGCGGAACATCGCGTTGGGCAAGGCTTCCCGAACGATTCCCTCGACTCGTATTGCGTCCTTTGCCATTGCCGCCCGTTCACAAAAGCTCGCCAGCGCGGCCGCTACAGCGTGCGACTCCCGTTGAGCGTCGTCAGGACGTCGCCCCCGCCCTCAGCCACCGCGATCGTGTGCTCGAAGTGGGCTGAAGGCTGCCGGTCCTTCGTCACCACCGTCCACCCGTCCGCCAGATGCTCGACCTCATGGCTCCCCATGTTGACCATCGGCTCGACCGCCAGCGTCATGCCCTCCTGGAGCAGCACGTCGCGCCTGAGGAGGTCGCGGCTGACGAAGTTCGGCAGCTTGGGGTCCTCGTGCATCTCCGCCCCGATGCCGTGGCCCACGAAGTCGGTGACCACGGAGAAGCCCGCTTCGGCGACGAACGTCTCGATCCGCCCGGCCACCGAGGACCAGAAGATGCCCGACCGGATGGTCCGGACCGCGATCTCGAGCGCTTGCCGCGTGACCTCGGCCAGCCGCTTCACCCGCGGATCGACCTGGCCGACACATACGCTGGCTGCCGCGTCGCCACAGAACCCATCCAGCTTGACGCCCACGTCGAAGCTGACCAGATCGCCTTCCCGAATCGCCCTGTCGCCCGGAATGCCGTGCACGACTTCCTCGTTGACCGAGACGCACACGGTGGCCGGGTACGGCTTCCCGCCGGCGTAGTGCGGGTAGTTCTTGAACAGCGGCTCGGCTCCCGCGGTGCGTATCAACGCGGCCGACCGCTCCTCGAATTCACTTGTCCTGGTCCCCGGCCTGCACATCGCGGCCAGATCGCGGAGAATCGTCGCGACCAACCGCCCGGCGACCCGCATCTTCTCAATTTCCGCCGCGCTCTTGAGCCTGATCGCCATAGCGGATCCCGACCCCATCTATCCGACGCCCAGCGCGGCAAAGACCCGCTCCCGGACCTCCTCCGGGGTGCCGTCGGCATCGACGCGCCGAAGCAGTCCCTGGGTCTCGTAGTACTCGACCAGGGGCGCGGTGCTCCGAGCATAGACCCCCAGCCGGTCCTGCACGGTTTCCGGCCGGTCGTCGTCCCGCTGAACCAAGGCGGCCCCGCAGCGGTCGCACACGCCGTCGACCTTCGGCTTGAGCGTCACGACGTGGAACGACGCGCCGCACTTGGGGCACACCCGGCGACCGGCCATCCGTTCCATGATCCGCTCGGAGGCCAGGTCCAGGTACACCACGGCATCGAGCCGCTGCCCGAGGCGGTCCAGCTCGCGGTCGAGGCTCTCGGCCTGAGCAAGCGTCCTCGGGAACCCGTCGAGCAGGAACCCCTTGCCGCAATCGTCGCGTCCCAGGCGGTTGACGACAATCTCGGTCGTCAGCGCGTCGGGGACTAGCTTCCCACTGTTCACATACGTCTTCAGTTTCTCGCCCAACTCGGTGCCCGAGGCCATTTCGGCGCGGAAGATATCCCCGCTCGAAACATGGGGCACGCCGAGCTTGACACCGGCGTCCTTGGCCTGCGTCCCTTTGCCGGACCCCGGCGGTCCAAGAAGAACGACCCTCATGGTTGCCTGCCTCATCCCTGGCGCGCCAGGCGCCGCCGGGTCACCCTCTGCGTCCCTTGACGCGGCCGCTCGAGAGGAACCCCTCGTAGTGCCGCATGATCAGGTGCGACTCGATGCGCTGCACGACGTCCAGGGCCACGCTGACGATAATGAGCAAACCGGTTCCGCCGAGGAAGCCGGTCATAATCATCGACACGCCCGTGGCCTTCGACACGAGGATGGGCGTGATGGCAATCGCGGCCAGGAACGCCGCGCCGACGTAGGTGATGCGGTTCATCACCTTTTCGAGATACTCCGCGGTGCGCCGGCCCGGTCGCATGCCCGGAATGAACGAGCCGTAGTCTCGCAGGTTGTTGGCCATCTCGGTCGGCTGGAACTGGATGGCCGTCCAGAAGTAGCAGAACACGACAATCAGCGCGACGTAGATCAGGATGTAAGGGACCTCGCCATACTGAAGAGCGCTCTGCAGTTCGATGAAGAATGAGACGCCCTTGAACTGGTTGCCCAGGTACTTCGCGATCCACCCCGGGATAATGAGGAGGCTGGACGCGAAGATGACGGGTATCACACCGGCCTGGTTGACCCTCAGGGGCAGGTACTGCCGTTGGCTGCTTCCGTAGACCCGGCGCCCGCGGACCATCTTGGCCTGCTGGATGGGAATTCGCCGCTGGCCCTGGGTCACGAGGACGACGGCCAGGACGATGCAGACAAACATGACGGCGATCAGCATCACGACGCCGGCCGAGATGGTGCTTTCCTCGGCAAGGCTCCAGGAGGCGTTGTCCCAAAGGTACTTGACCACGGCCGGGAGCCGGTCGACGATGCCGCCCATGATGATGAGCGACACGCCGTTGCCGATGCCGAACTCGTCAATCTGCTCGCCGAGCCACATGAGGAAAACCGTCCCGGCGGTAATGGCCGTCACGGCAGTGAGGACGTAGAGACCCGGGTTGACCGTCGGGTCGCGCCAGCCTGCTGCGCCACTGCCGCCCAGGTTGGCCGTGACAATCATCGTTCCCTGCACCAGGCACAGGAGCACCGTGAGGTAGCGGGTGTACTCGTTGATCTTCTTGCGGCCCGCCTCGCCCTCCTTGGCCAGTCGCTCGAGCGCCGGGATGACGGTCGTGAGCAACTGAAGCACGATCGAGGCCGAGATGTAGGGCATGATGCCCAGGCAGAACAGGAACGGCTGCATCGAGCCGCCCGTGATGGCGCTGATGAAGCCCAGGTACCCCCCGCCGCCCTCCAGCGAGCCGCTCAGGCGCATGACCTCGGCAAGGTGCGCCCAGTTGGTTCCGGGGATGGGGATGTACGACCCCAGCCGGTACACGGCGATGGCCCCGATCGTAAAGAGGATCTTCTTCCTCAGTTCGGGGACGCGGAAGATGTTGATGATCTTGCCAATCATTCGCTAGACGACCTCGCAGGTGCCGCCGGCGGCTGTGATCTTCTTCTCGGCGCTCTTAGAGAACCTGTCGACCTTCACGGTGAGCGACTTGGTCAGTTCGCCGTCACCGAGGATCTTCACCTTCATGTCCCTCTGTCCCTGCACGAGACGTCGTTTACGCAGTTCGCCCACATCGACGACGTCGCCCTTCTCGAAGCACTCTTCGAGATCGCCGACGTTGACAACGACGAACCGCTTGGCGAACCTGGCGTTGCTGAATCCGACCTTGGGCAACCGGCGATACATCGGCATCTGCCCGCCTTCGGTCAGCAACCTGGCACCGCCACCGGCCCTGGCGCCGCAGCCCTTGTGACCGCGGCCGCTCGTCTTCCCGTGGCCCGAGCCAATGCCGCGACCGACGCGTTTGCGCGACTTGCGACGGTTCGCCGATTGCCGAACGTCCGTCAGGTCCATCAGTGGATCCTCCCGATCCCTCGGGGGCCGCACGCCGCCGCGCGTGGGAGCCTTGCTGCCCTCAATCGCCTCAAGCGGTCTTGGCGGCCTCTTCGATCGTCACATCCCGCAACGACTCCACGTCCTCGACGCGCCTGAGCCGGAGCAGCCCGTTGAGCACGGCTTTCGGCACGTTGACCGGGTTGTTGCTGCGGTACGACTTCGTAAGGATGTTCTTGACTCCCGCGGCCTCGAGAACCGCCCGGACGGAAGCGCCGGCGATGACGCCGGTTCCCGGACCGGCCGGCCTCATGAACACCTTGGCGGCGCCGTGCCGTCCCCACACGGCGTGCGGAATCGTGTCGCCCTTCAGATGGACCCTGGTCAGATTCTTATGAGCTTCCTTGGTGCCCTTCTCAATGGCCTGGAGGACGCCGTTGGCCTTCCCGTAGCCGATGCCGACCTGCCCTTTGCGGTCGCCAACCACGACGAGCGCGCTAAAGGAGAAGCGCCGCCCTCCCTTGACGACCTTGGCGCTGCGGTTGACTCGGACGACGGTTTCCTCGAACTCGGAGGTACCGGCAAAAAACGGGTCCTTGGCCATGTCACTCCCTCTGCCGTTTCAGCGTCTCAGAAGATCAAGCCGCCCTCCCGGGCAGCATCCGCCAGCGCCTTGACGCGTCCGTGAAACTTGCGGCCGGACCGGTCGAAGACGACCGTTGAGATCCCCTTGGCCTTCGCTTTCTCGGCGATCAGCCTGCCGACCGCCTGGGCGGCCTTCTTGTTCCACGTCTGCGGCACCTGGTCCTTCAGTTCCGGCGACAGCGTGCTCGCGGAAGCCAGGGTGGTACCGCTGGTGTCGTCCAGCACCTGGGCGTACATGTGCCTGGCCGTCCGAACGACGCACAGCCTCGGCCGCTCGCCGCCGCCGGCGGTCTTTCCCCGACTGCGGCGCTTGCGGCGCTCGAGCCTCTGCCGCGTGAACCTGATGCCGTCTTTCATGCCACATGCTCCTGCGTCACAGCGTCCGTCCACCGGCGACCCGCGCCGGGACACCGGGCCTGAGCGTTACGCGGTGCCGGTCCCGGCGAAGGCCTTGCCGGCCTTGCGGCGCACGACCTCGCCGACATAACGGATTCCCTTGCCCTGGTAGGGCTCGGGCATGCGGACCTTGAATGCGGGCGGCGAGATCCCCTACCTTCTGCTTGTCGGCCCCCTTGACAATGATCCTCGTGGCCGACGGCAACTCCACCGCCACGCCCTCGGGAATCCCCACGAGCCGCGTATCGGCGTAGCCGACGGTCAGGGCGACATTCCTGCCCTGAATCTTGGCGTTGTACCCGACGCCGACGATCTCGAGGGACTTCTCAAAGCCCTTGGTGACGCCTTCGACCATGTTGGCAACCAGGGCCCGCGTCAGTCCGTGCAGCGCGCGGGCCATACGGCCGTCGTCGCCGCGGGTGACCACGACCTGGCGGCCGGCCTCGTCGTAGGCGACCGCCACCTCCGGCCGATGCTCGATCCGGAGCGTGCCGAGGGGGCCTTCGACGGTGACCGCGCGGCCTGCGACGGCGACCTTGACGCCCGCGGGCACGGGAACAGGTTTCTTTCCGATTCGCGACATCAGAAGACTCCAACCTCTAGCAGACGGTGCAGAGCAGTTCCCCGCCGATGTTGAGCTTGCGCGCCTGCCGGTCGCTCATGACTCCCTGGGACGTACTCAGGATCGTGATGCCCAGGCCGTCCATCACCTGCGGGACGTCCTTGATCGGGCTGTAGACCCGCCGTCCGGGTTTGCTCACGCGGCGGATCTCCTGGATGACCTGCTCTCCGTCAGGCCCGTACTTGAGAAAGACCCGAAGGATACCCTGGAGGCTGTCATCGATGGCCTCGAACCTCAGGATGTACCCCTCGCGCTGCAACACGGTGGCAATGCCGCGGCGCACCTTCGACGCAGGCACGTCCACCGTCTTTCGCCTCACGGCCAGCGCATTGCGGATGCGGGTCAGCATGTCTGCAATTGGGTCGCTCATGCTCATGCAACAGTCTCCTTCCGCGCGTTCGGCCATTCGGGCGTCGCTACCAGGACGCCTTCCGAACGCCGGGAATCTGGCCCAGCAGGGCCATCTTCCGGAAACAGATGCGGCAGACGCCGAACTTCCGGTACACGGCGCGGGGCCGGCCGCACAGGCCGCACCGCCTGACGCGCCGCGAAGAGAACTTCGGAGTCCGCTTGGCCTTTTGCCACTGTCCCTTGGTCGCCATAGGGTGTCCCAAACGCCATGCAATCGTCACTTGCGAAACGGCATACCGAACAGTTCCAGAAGCCGGTGCGACTCGCGGTCGTTGCGCGCTCCCGTAATGCAGATGGTGATGTTCATGCCCTGCTGGAACTCGACCTTCTCCACGTCGACTTCCGGAAACACCAGTTGCTCGCTGACGCCGAAGCTATAGTTCCCACGGCCGTCGAACCCCTTGGGATTGAGGCCCCTGAAGTCGCGGATTCGCGGAATGGCCACACTGATCAGCCGATCCAGGAACTCGTACATCCGCTGCTTGCGGAGCGTCACCTTGGCGCCGACGTCCACGCCCTGGCGGAGTTTGAAGCCCGCCACGCTCTTGCGGGCCTTGGTCACCACGGGCCTCTGCCCGGTGATGACCGCCAGCTCGTCGAGGGCGTTGGTCATCCGCTTCTTCTCCAGCGCAGCTTGGCCCAGGCCCATCGAGACAACCATTTTCGACAGCCGCGGGAGGCTCAGCGCGTTATCGCGAGCCAGCTCCTTCTTGAGCGTCGGGACAATCTCGTTCCTGTACCGGTCCAGCAGCCGTGCCATCACCAACATGCCCTTCCGACCCACGGGCGGGTCGCCTATCCGAGTTCGGCCTCACATTGCCTGCAGATGCGGACCTTGGTCCCGTCGTCCCTGGTTCGATAGCCCACGCGGACTCCCCGGTCGCAGCGTGAGCAAACCAACAGGACGTTGCTGGCGTCGACGGGAGCCTCCTTCTGAAGCCGGCCGCCCTGCGGGTTCCGCCGGTCGCGGCGCAGATGCTTGTACACCTGGTTGATGCCCTCGATGACGAGCTGGTTTCGCCGCGGGTCGACCTCCATCACGGAGGCCCGCTTGCCGCGGTCATTGCCCGCGATCACCTCGACCACGTCACCCTTGCGAATCTTCATCCGGCACTCTCCCGGTGTCCGGCGGCGCGCCGGCGTCAGACCACCTCGGCCGCCAGCGAGACGATCTTCATGTAGGCTTTCTCCCGCAGTTCGCGAGCGACGGCCCCGAAGATCCTCGTGCCCCTCGGCTCACCGTTATTGTCAATCAGCACAATGGCGTTGCGGTCGAACCGCACATACGAGCCGTCCGACCGGCGAACCGGATGCTTGGTCCGGACGACGACGGCCTTGACGACGTCGCCCTTCTTGGCGTCGCCGCCGGGGATGGCCCGCTTGACCGCCGCGACCACCGTGTCGCCGATGCCAGCGGTCTTCCGCGTGAATCGGCCTCGGCCGGTCGACCCGCCAAGCACGCGAATGACCATCGCCACCTTGGCCCCGGTGTTGTCGGCGACATCGACGTACGTTTCAGCCTGAATCATCTCGGCATTCTCCAGCGCTGCCGGCCGGTGCGGTGCTATTCGACGTCGGCCCGCTCAATGACCTTGACCAGCCGCCAGTGCTTCGTCTTGCTGATGGGGCGACACGGACGGATGGCCACGCGGTCCCCTTCCCTGGCGTCGTTGTTTTCGTCGTGCACGTGGAACACGCGGTTCCGTCGGAGATACTTCTTGTACTTCGGATGCTTGACGACCAGGGGCACAGAGACGGTGAGCGACTTGTGCGCCTTGGCGCTTCGCACCACGCCTTCGAGAACCTCTCGCTTGGGCTTCTTGGTCATGACGTCTGGCCCTCTTCCGAGCTCGCCCCGGCGGCGCCGGCACGGGCCGACCGCTCACGCTCAAGCATCACGGTCTTGATGCGCGCGACATCGCGGCGCGCCTTGCCGAGTTCGCTTGTGGCCTGAATCTTCTCGGTGACGGCCTGAGCCCTGAACTCGAAGAGCCGCCGCTGGAGCGCTTCGAGCTCCGTCTGGAGCTGGTCATCAGAATGCTCACGGATCTCATTGATCTTCACGCCGTTCTCCCGGCCGTCACATTCCGCGATGCCGCGTCACGAACCGCGTCTTGAGGGGCAGCTTGTGGCTGACGCGGGCGAGCGTCTGCTTGGCCATGTCCTCCGACACGCCGGCGACCTCGAAGAGCACCTGTCCCGGTCGAACGCAGGCGACGTAGTGCTCGGGTTCGCCCTTGCCCTTGCCCATGCGGACTTCGAGTGGCTTGCTCGAAATCGGCTTGTGCGGGAAGATACGAATCCACAGTTTTCCCTCGCGGTGCATGTGGTGCGTCGCCGCGACGCGGCTGGCCTCAATCTGGTTGGCCTTGATCCAGCCGGCCTCGGTGGCCTGGAGGCCGTACTCGCCGAAGGCCACGGACGTGCCGCGCGAGGCGCTGCCGCGAACCCGGCCGCGCTGGCTTTTGCGGAACTTGATCCGTCTAGGCATCAGCGCCATCGGCGTCCTCCTCGCTGTACTGGCCCTTGTAGATCCAGACCTTGATGCCGATGATGCCGTAGGTCGTTCGCGCTTCGGCGAACCCGTACTCGATGTGGCTCTGGAGCGTCTGCAGCGGGATCGAGCCCATGATCTGCTTTTCCCTTCGGCTCATCTCTGCCCCGCCGAGTCGTCCGGCCAGTTGGACTTTCACCCCCAGGGCGCCTGCCTGCATGACACTCTCGGCCCGCATTCTCATCACGCGGCGGAAGGCCTGCCGCTTCAACAGCGCGTCGGCGATGGCCTCAGCCGCAAGACGCGCGCTCGTGTCCGGGTTCTTGATTTCCACGATGTTGACCGAGACGCGCCGCAGGGTAAGCTCCTCGAGTTCCTCGCGCAGTTTGTCGACTTCGGCGCCCTTGCGGCCGATGATGAGCCCCGGCCGCGCCGCGTGCAGGATGACCTTGACCTCCTCCCGGGTCCGCTCGATCTCAATCTTCGGAATGCCCGCGAAACGGTACTTGCCGTCGATGTAACGGCGAATCTTCTCATCCTCGATCAACAGGTCGCCGAAGATCTTCTTGCCGGCGTACCACCGGCTGCGCCAGTCTTCGACGATCCCGATTCGGAATCCCAGCGGATGAACCTTCTGTCCCATGGCGCTTTATCCTGTTACTGCCCGGTCTCGTCCAGGGTAATGGTAATGTGGCATGTCCGGTGCTTCAGGATGTCGGCCCGCCCCCGGCCGCGAGTCCAGACGCGCTTCTCCACCGGCCCCTCGTCCACCCGGGCGTCGGCCACCACGAGGTCCTCCACCTCGGCGGCCTGCTCGTCGGCGTTCGACAGGGCAGAGCTGAGCACCTGACGCGTCAGGTAGGCGGCCCTCTGCGGCTGAAACTGGAGCAGGTCCAGGGCCTCCTGAACGCCGAGGCCGCGGATCATGTCCACGATCAGCCGCGCCTTCCGCGCCGACATCGGGGCATATCGGTGTTTCGCTGTGTACGGCATCCGATCGAACTCCGCCTCTTGGCCGCCGGGACTCACCCCCCGCGGCCCGCCGGCGTCACCTCCGCTGGCCGGAATGACCGCGGAACGTGCGCGTCGGCGAGAACTCGCCCAGCTTGTGGCCCACCATCTCCTCGGTCACGTAGACCCGATTGAAGATCTTGCCGTTGTGCACCTCAAACGTATGACCCACAAACTCGGGGACAATCGTGGAGGCCCGCGCCCACGTCCGAATAGGCTGCTTGTCGCCCGTGACCTGCATCCTCTCGACCTTGCTGAGGAGCTTGGCGTCCACGTACGGGCCTTTCTTGACCGATCGTCCCATAGGTTTCCCTCAATCGCCGCCCCGGCCGCATGTCACGACTTCGGCAGCTTGACTTCTCCGTACCGACGACTGCGTCGTCTGCGAATAATGTTGCGGTTGGCCGGGTTGCGACGTTTCCGGGTGCGTCCGCCCTTGGACGGCTTGCCGGTGGGCGAGCAGGGATGACGCCCGCCGCCGCTACGGCCTTCGCCGCCACCCATCGGGTGATCCACCGGGTTCATCGACGTCCCGCGGTTGTGGGGCTTGCGTCCCCTGTGGCGCGTCCGCCCGGCCTTGCCCCACCGCACGTTCTGATAGTCGCTGTTGCCGACCTTGCCGACCGTCGCCCGACACGCCGATGCGACGCGGCGCATCTCGCCCGACGGCAGCGCGAGCACCACGGTCTTGCCTTCCCTGGCCGACAGCGTGGCCGCGCCGCCGGCGCCGCGCACCAGCTGGCCCCCGCGTCCCGGCTGGAGTTCGATGCAGTGGACCAGGAGCCCCGCCGGGATGTTCCCCAGGGGCATCGCGTTTCCGGGCTTCGGCTCGACGCGGTCGCCGCTGACGAGCACCTCGCCGACCGCCACGCCCTCGGGACAGAGGATGTAGCGTTTTTCGCCGTCGGCATAGTGAAGCAGGGCGATGCGGCAGTTGCGGTTCGGGTCGTACTCGATGCTCGCCACCTTCGCCGGTACGTCGACCTTGTCCCGCACGAAATCGACGCTGCGATACTTCTTTCTCGCGCCGCCGCCTCGGAACCGCGTGGTGGTCACGCCGCGGTGGTTGCGCCCGCCGGACTTCTTGATGCGGCGCGTCAGGGACTTCAACGGCTTCGACGTCGTCACGTCCGAGAAGTCCTGGACGCTCGATCGTCGCCGCGCGGCGCTCGTGGGTTTGTAGATCCTGATCGGCATCGCGCCATCCTCATCTCAAGGCCGCTAGAACAGGTCGATCCGGTCCTCGTCGTGCAGTGTGACCACGGCCTTCTTGCTCTGCCGGGTGCGGCCGCGTGCAAACCGGAACCGCCGCGCCTTGCCCTTATGGTTCATGGTCCGCACCTTGGCCACGCGCACCCCGTAGATGCGCTTGACGGCCTCGGCAATCTGGAACTTGTTGGCGTCCGGGTGAACCTCGAAGGGATATTGGTTCAGGCGCTCATTGAGGCCTGTTCCCTTCTCGGTAATCAACGGACGAATGACAATCTTGTACGGGTCCATGCCCTATTGGCTCCGCGCCGCGATCAACGCCTCGAAGGCGTCCTTCGTGAAGATCACCCGTTTCGGCCAGAGGACTTCCCACGGGTTGAGGTCCGCCACCGGCCTCACTCTCAGTCGCGGGATGTTCCTCGAACTCTTCCAGACGTTCTCATCGCGTCCCGCGGTCGACAGCAGGCACGGCCCGTTGACCTCAAGGGCACGGAGCACGCCGGCGACCACCTTCGTTCTGGGCTCGGCGACCTCGAGCGTCGACAACACACAGACCCGGCCGTCGAGCATCCTGGCCAGCAGCGCCGAATCGAGTGCTGCACGGCGGGCCTTCCTGGGCATGCCCTGGCGGAAGCTGCGGGCTTCCTTGGCGAAGGCGACGCCGCCGCCCCGACGTATGTGGGTCCTCTTGGGCCCCATTCGGGCCCGGCCGGTCCCCTTCTGGCGGTACAGCTTCTTGGTCGAGCCAGCGACCATGCCGCGGCTCTTCGTGGCCGCGGTGCCCGCGCGACGGTTGTTCTCGACCCGCAGCACGGCGAGCCGCAACAGCTCGCGGCGCACCCGGGAGCCGAACAGGGCCTCGTCCACCTGGAGGCTCTCCAGCTTCTCGCCCTCGGGACTGTATACGGGTATCTCAAGCATGACGCACGCTTTCGCTCCGGAGCGGGCCTTAGCCCTTGACGCTCCGCCTGATCATCAGATAGCCGCCGTTCGGTCCGGGGACGCTGCCCCTCACGACCAGCAGATCGTTCTCCCGGTCAAGTCGGACGACTGCCAGCCGCTGCGCGGTTCGCCGCACGCGGCCCATGTGCCCGGGCATTTTCTTTCCGGGCAGGACGCCCTTGTCGGGCACGGCGCCGGAGCCGATGGACCCGCCACTGCGATGTTTCCGCTCGGTTCCGTGGGAGGCCCCCTGGCCGCGGAACCCCCAGCGTTTCATCACGCCCTGGAAACCCTTGCCCTTGGTCTGGCCCGTCACGTCCACGCACTGAACGCCTTCGAGGTCGCCGACGGTGATGGTCGCTCCGGGCTCATAGGATTCGTCGGCCTCGAGGCGGAACTCGCGGACAAACCGCATGGGCCTGGCCCCCGCCTTCTTTGCATGGCCGGCCTGCGGCTTCCTCACCCGAGAGGTCTTCGTGGGGTCGAAGCCCACCTGGACGGCCGAATAGCCGTCCGTCTCGCGGCTCTTCACCTGGAGAACCTGGCAGGGCCCGGCCTGAATAAGCGTCACGGGAACGGCATGACCCTCAGCATCATAGACCTGGGTCATACCCAGCTTCTTGCCGAGAATTGCACGTGCCATGTGCACAGTCCCCACTCGCGCGGCAGTCGGGCCGTGGCGCGGCCACTGTCGCTCGCTAGGCTTGCAGCCCACCGGGCCTCGCAGGCCCATCGCCGGCCTCAGGCCTTGATCTTGATATACACCCCAGCGGGCATATTCAACTTGTTGAGGGCGTCAACCGTCTTCGGCGTCGGCTCCTCGATATCGACGACTCTCTTGTGCGTGCGAATCTCAAATTGCTCTCGCGACTTCTTGTCGATGTGAGGCGACCTCAGGACCGTGTACCGCTCGATGCGCGTCGGCAACGGAATCGGCCCCTTGACCTTCGCCCCGGTCCGCTTGCTCGTCTCAACGATCTCCATCGCGCTCTGATCGAGCACGCGGTGATCGTAGGCCTCCATGCGGATTCGTATCTTCACTTCCGCCATCAGTCACCCGACTCCCAAGATGTTGTTGCTCATGCTCAACCGTTTACGAGGCGCGATAGCAGGTTCGAAGCGCGGTCTTCACTTGTGTAGAGCCGGGCCTGACCCCGCCTCATAAGCCTCCCGGAACCCAAAAGTTACAGACTGGCCAGTTTATCATGCCGTAGTAACCTGTCAAATACAAAATCTGCATTCTCTACGTCGAAAACCGCGTCTTCGCCCCTTCAGGCCCCATTCAGATGCCAAAAACGCCTTTCCAGCGATCCCGCGCGCGGCCCGCAATACAGTCAGGCTCACCAGAGGCCTCCGGAGACCTTTTCAGCAACGCCCATCGGCACAGGCGCGTAGACGTCCGGTTCCATGGTGTACGACGCCCTGCCCTGCGTCAGCCCCCGAAGCACCGTCGAATAGCCGAACATCTCCGCCAGCGGCACCAGCGCATGAATCACTCTCACGGCCCCCCGCAGGTCGCTGTGCGTCACGCTACCCCGCCGGGCCATCAGGTCGCCGGTGATCTCGCCGAAGAACTCGTTCGGCGTCGCGACCTCCACCTTCATCACCGGTTCCAGGAGCACGATTCCTGTCGCCTCCACGGCCTGCCTCAGGGCAATCGCTCCGGCCGCCTCGAACGCCATCTCCGACGAATCCACCGGGTGGTCCTTCCCGTCAAGCAGCGTCACCTTGACGTCGATCAACGGGAACCCCGACACCACGCCGCTCTGTGCGCATTCGCGGACGCCCTCTTCGACGGCCGGAATGTAGGCGCTGTCGATTCGCTCGCCCTTCATCATGCTGACGAAGGTAAGCGCGACGTCCTCGTCCTCGCTCTTGAAGGGCTCCACCCGGATCTTGACCACCGCGAACTGGCCGTGGCCCCCCGTCTGCCGGATGAACCGCGCCTCGGTCTCGGTGGCCCGCCGGATCGTCTCGCGATACGCCACGCGCGGCGCTCCCACGCGGGCATCCACGTGAAACTCGCGCAGCATCCGGTGCTTCAAAACCTCAAGGTGGAGTTCGCCCATCCCGGCGACAATCGTCTGGCCGGTTTCGGGATCGCTCCGGTATTCGAACGTGGGATCCTCGCGTGCCAGGATTCTGAGGACCTCGGCCAGGCGGTCCTTCTCCGCACTCGAGTGAGGCTCGATGGCCATGGAAATGACCGTCCTCGGGAAGTGCATTCTCTCCAACAGCACCGGATGCCTCGCATCGCACAGCGTGTCGCCCGTCACCGTCACCTTCGGGCCCACGGCGGCAATGATGTCGCCCGCATAGGCCACGTCCTCGCGGATGCGTTCGTCGGCGTTCATTCGCCACAGGCGGCTCACGACCTCCTTCTTGTCCCGGTTGACGTTCAGAATCCGCGAGCCAGCCTTGAGTGTGCCCGAGTAGATGCGAATCCACGTCAGGTCGCCGTGCTTGTCGGTGGCAATCTTGAAGGCCAGGCCGGCGAAGGGCTCGTCGCGGTCGGGCCGGATCTCAATCGTGCGGGTCTCGTCCTCGGGAGAATGCGCCGTGTAGGAACCCACGTCCAGTGGGCTCGGGAGGTAGTCCACCACGGCGTCGAGAAGAAACTGGATGCCACGGTTCTTGAGCGCGCTGCCGCACAGCACCGGCTGAATCCGCCCCGCGATGGTGCCCGCGCGGATGGCCCGGCGAATCATCTCCGGCGTCGTCGCCCCGTGTTCGACAAAGGCGTGGAGCAGTTCGTCGTCGAACTCGGCCACCCGTTCGATCAGGTGCTCACGCTCCATCTCCAATTCGAACTGCTGGTCCTCGGTCAGCGACGACTCCTCAAACCGGCTGCCTTCCTCGTCAGTGTAACTATAGGCCACTCCGCCAATTACGTCGATCACGCCCCGCAGTTCGCCCTCGCGCCCAAGGGGAATCACGACCGGTACCGGATTGCCGTTGAGGCGCTCGCGAATCTCCGCCACCACCGCGGGGAAGTCCGCGCCGACGCGGTCGAGCTTGTTCACAAAGACCAACCGGGGCACCTTGTACCGATCCGCCTGGTGCCAGACCGTCTCGCTCTGCGCCTCGACGCCGCCGACGCCGCAGAACACAGCGACCGCACCGTCCAGCACGCGCAAGGCCCGCTCCACCTCGGCCGTAAAGTCCACGTGCCCCGGCGTGTCGATTAGGTTGATCCGATGACCTTTCCAGGCCAGACTCGTGGCGGCGGCCGAGATGGTGATGCCGCGCGCTTGTTCCTCCGGGTCGAAGTCCATCACGGCGGTCCCTTCGTGGACCTCGCCCATTTTGTAGATCTTGCCGCTGTAGTATAGAACGCGCTCGGTGACCGTGGTCTTGCCGGCATCGATGTGGGCCATGATGCCGATGTTGCGGACGTTGTCGAGCGTATCGTCGTTCATGATTTCAGACCGTCGCCCGGCGGACCCCGTCGCCGCGTGCTTCAGCGTATGACGGGCGGACCCTGCCGCGTGTGCACAAAAAAAGGCCACGGCGATCGGTCGCTTCCGGAGCGGCCGACCTCGCCGTGGCCGACCGTGGCAGAGCCACGGACGCTTACCATGCGAAGTGGGCGAAAGCCTTGTTCGCTTCCGCCATTCGGTGGATGTTCTCCCGCGTGGTCATGGCGGCGCCTTCCTTCTTGTAGGCTGCCATGAACTCATCGGCCAGCCGCTGGGCCATCGGGCGTCCTTTCTTGGCGCGCGCTGCCTCAAGGATCCAGCGAATGGCGAGCGACTGCTGCCGCTTCTGGTTCACCTGCATGGGCACCTGGTACGTCGCTCCGCCGACGCGCTTCGAACGGACCTCGATATAGGGCTTGACGTTGCCGAGGGCCGTTTCGAAGACTTCCTTGGGCGGCACGTCCTTCATCTTCTTCTCGATGATTTCCATCGCGTCGTAGAAGACGCGCTGGGCAACGCTCTTCTTGCCCTCCCACATCATGCAGTTGATGAACTTGGAGGCAAGGAGGCTGCCGAACTTTGAGTCGGGTTTCAACTGCTGGGCCGACGCCGTGAATTTCTTCGCCATCAAATGTCCTCACGAGGTTCGCACCGGGCGCATCGGGCACTCCGCGGCGCCTACTTGCTTCGCTTTGCTCCGTACTTGGACCGTGACTGCTTGCGCTGATCGACGCCCAGGGCGTCCAGCGTGCCTCGGATGATGTGGTAACGCACGCCCGGGAGGTCGCGCACACGCCCGCCGCGCACCAGCACCACGCTGTGTTCCTGAAGGTTGTGGTCGATGCCCGGGATGTAGACGGTCACCTCCTTCCCGTTGGAGAGCCGCACGCGAGCGACCTTCCGCAGGGCGGAGTTGGGTTTCTTGGGCGTCATGGTGCGGACGAGCGTGCAGACGCCTCGCCGTTGCGGGCACCGTGCCAGGACCGGGCTCTTGGACTTCTTGACCGGCTTCCTGCGTCCCTTGCGAATCAACTGGTTAATCGTCGGCATCGATTGCTGCCCCCATGGCAGGCCGCCGGTCGGGCCTCGGGCGGCCTGTCGCCCGGCGCCGCCCGACTGGAACGGCCGCAAGTATTATAGCACACTTGTCAGGCTCAGTCACCCGCCGTGACGTCCGGATTCCTGGACGCCTCCATCAGCGTCTCCGCCTGAGCCACCGGTTCGGGCACCTCAACATGGATCTTCACCCGCGACTCGACGTAGGGCTTGAACCCCGTGCCGGCGGGAACGAGGTGCCCGAGAATCACGTTTTCCTTCAGTCCCACAAGGTTGTCGACCCGTCCGCCGATGGACGCTTCGGTCAGGACCTTGGTGGTTTCCTGGAAGCTGGCCGCCGAGATCCACGACTCGCTCTGGAGGCTGGCCTTGGTGATGCCCAAGAGGACGGTATCGGCCGTTGCCGGTTTGGGTTTGCGGAACTTCGGGGCCGTCCCGCCGGACTGCTCGGCGATTGCCGCGGCTTCCTGGGCCTCGCTTTTTCGGACCAGTTGCTTCGGGGCAAACTCGGTGTCGCCGGGATCGACGATCTTGACCATGTTGCCCAGCTCTTCATTGGCGCTGCGGAAGATGAACTTGTCCACGAGCTCGTCGGGCAGGAAGCCCGTATCGCCCGGATTGCTGATCCGCACCTTTCGCAGCATCTGGCCGAGGATGATCTCGATGTGCTTGTCGTCGATGTTGACGCCCTGGCTACGGTAGACGTTCTGGATTTCCCTCAGCAGATAATTCTGGAGCGCCGCCTCGCCGTTGATCCTGAGGATGTCGTGTGGCACGAGTGGCCCGTCGGTGAGCTGCTCGCCCGCGTGGACGTAGTCGCCCGTGTGGACGCGGATGTGGCGGTCATGCGGGACATAGTGCTCTTTCTCGATACCGCTGGCCTCGTTGCGGACGATGATGGTCATCTTGCCGCGCTTCTTTTCCTGCGACAGCTCGACGATGCCGTCGATGTCGCTCATGACGGCGGGCTCCTTGGGTTTGCGGGCCTCGAACAGCTCGGTGACGCGCGGCAGGCCGCCGGTAATGTCCTGGGTTCCGGTGACCTCGCGTGGGCGGCGTCCCAGCAGGGCCCCGGGCGTGGCGTCCATGCCTTCCTTGGCCTCGATGTAGGTCCGGGCCGGGATGTGGTGCACTTCGAGGATCTTGCCCTCGGCGTCCTCGATGATGAGGCGCGGGTGAAGGTCGCCCTTGTGTTCGATGGCCATCATCCGCTTGAAGCCGGAGCGGTCCTCCTCGACCCGGACGGTTTCGCTGACGACGAGGTCGGCATAGCGGATCTTGCCAGCGGCCTCGGCCAGGATGGGCACCATGTGAGGGTCCCACCGGCAGAGGCGCTGGCCGGACTTGATCTCCTGGCCCTCGGCTGCCTCGATGGCGGCACCCAGGGGAACGGTGTGACGTTCGAGTTCGCGTCCCTTGACATCGAGGACCAAGATTTCGCCGTTGCGTTTGAGGGCCACGTCGCGCTGGCCCGCCGCGTCCTCGACGCCGACGACGACGAGGTTCTCGAACCTCACCCGGCCGGCCTGGCCGCTGCGGAGTTCGGACTCGAGCACGGTGCGGTGGGCGGTGCCACCGATGTGGAACGTCCGCATCGTAAGCTGCGTGCCGGGTTCGCCGATGGACTGCGCGGCGATGATGCCGACGGCCATGCCTTCCTCGACGGGATCGCCGGTCGACAGGTCCAGGCCGTAGCACGTGGCACAGACGCCAAACGGGCTGTCGCACGTCAGCGACGACCGGACGCGGATTCGCTCGATACCGAGGTCCTCGATTCGAATGGCAGCCTCTCGGGTGATAACTTCGCCCTCGCGGACCAGGAACTCGTCGGTAATGGGATCGGCGATGTTCTGGGCGGAGGTGCGGCCGATGATGGCCTCCGACAGCGGGCGTTCGATGTCGGTGCCCTTGTAGTAGACGTCCTTCTCGATCGAGTTGAGGGTGCCGCAGTCTTCCTGGCTGACGATGACGTTCTGGGCCACGTCGGCGATCTTGCGTGTCAGGTAGCCCGAGTCGGCCGTCTTCAGCGCCGTGTCGGCCAGCCCCTTTCGGGCGCCGTGCGTGGACGAGAAGTACTCAAGGACGCTCAGCCCCTCGCGGAAGTTCGACTTGATGGGCGCTTCGATAATGTCGCCGGAGGGCTTGGCCATCAGGCCTCGCATCCCGGCAAGCTGGCGGACCTGGTCGACGGACCCTCGTGCTCCCGAGTCGGCCATGAGGTAGATCGGGTTGAGGTACGGCACGCCATCGCGTACGTCATCGCGGAGTTCGTTCATCATTTCGGCGGTCACTTGCTCGCGAGCGTGCGTCCAGGAGTCGATGACCTGGTTATAGCGTTCGCCGTCCGTGATGGCCCCTTCCTTGTAGCTCTTGGTGATCTTCTCGACCTCCTTTTCGGTCCGATCGAGGATGCGGCGTTTCTTCTCGGTCGGCACCCTGAGGTCAACGGTTGAGAAGGACAGGCCGCTCAGGGTCGCGTAGCGGAAGCCCAGCTCCTTGATCAGGTCGAGCAGGTTGATCGTTGCGGCGCGCCCCAGGGTCACGTGACAGTCGGAGATGACGCGTGCCACGCCTTTCTGGCTGAGGCTGAAGTTGTAGAACGGCAACCCCTTTGGCAGCACATCGTTGAAGATCGCGCGGCCGGCCGTCGTCTCGACGATCCGCGCCTTCGACACGGCCGCCCTGCCCGGAGCTGAGCACACCTTTTCGCCCTCATCGAGGCGCACCTTGATGCGAGCGTGGATGTTGATTTTCCCATGCGCCAGGGCGGCCATGGCCTCGAACTTGTCGGCGAAGCGCTTGCCCTCGCCCAACTGGTCGGGCCGCTCGAGCGTCAGGTAGTGGATGCCCAGGACGATGTCCTGACTCGGGGACATGATGGGGGACCCGTCGGCCGGGCTGAAGATGTTGTTGGTCGCGATCATCAGGACACTCGCCTCGACCTGGCCTTCGACGGACAAAGGCAGGTGGACGGCCATCTGGTCGCCGTCGAAGTCGGCGTTGAAGCCCTTACAGACCAGGGGGTGGATCTTGATGGCGTTGCCCTCGATGAGCACCGGCTCGAACGCCTGGATGCCCATCCGGTGCAGCGTCGGCGCCCGGTTCAGCAGCACGGCGTGCTGGTGAATCACGTACTCGAGGATGTCCCAGACCTCCTCGTCGCGGCGCTCGAGCATGCGCTTGGCGCTCTTGATGGTGTCGGCCAGTCCGCGGTTCTTCAACTCGCGGATGATGAAGGGCTGATACAGTTCCAGGGCGATTTTCTTGGGCAGGCCGCACTGATGGAGCTTCATCTCGGGCCCGATGACGATGACGCTACGGGCCGAGTAGTCCACGCGCTTGCCGAGCAGGTTTTCCCGGAACCGTCCCTGCTTGCCCTTGATCATGTCCGTCAGACTCTTCAGTGGGCGGTTGGACGACCCGAGAACGGGCCTGCGGCAGCGACCGTTGTCGAACAGGGCGTCGACGGCCTGCTGAAGCATCCGCTTCTCGTTGCGGATGATGACCTCAGGGGCGTTGAGGTCGATGAGTTTCTTGAGGCGGTTATTGCGGTTCATGATCCGGCGGTACAGGTCGTTGAGGTCGCTCGTGGCGAAGTTACCGCTGTCCAGGAGCACCAGGGGCCGCAGGTCCGGCGGGATGACCGGGATGACTTCGAGGACCATGTTCTCGGGCTGCTGGCCGGAGTCGCGAAGGACCTCGACCACCTTGAGCCGCTTGGCCAGGTCGCGGGCCTTCTGCCGGCTGCGCGTCTGCTGGATGTCGTCACGGAGCTTGGCGCTCAGTTCGGCGAGGTTGAGGCGCTGGAGGAGCCGCTTGACCGCCTCGGCGCCCATGTCGGCCTCGAACTCGTCGCCGTATTTCTCGCGGGCGGTGCGGAACTCCTCCTCGGTCAGCACCTGCTTTTCCTTCATCGGCGTGCTGCCGGGATTGACGACCACGTAGTCCTGGAAGTAGATGATCTTCTCGAGGTCGGTGGTTTTCATGCTCAGCAGGGTGCCGAGCCGGCTGGGCATGGCCTTGAAGAACCAGATGTGGACGACCGGGGCGGCCAGGTTGATGTGGCCCATGCGTTTACGTCGGACGCGGCTGTGGGTGACCTTGACGCCGCAGCGGTCGCAGATCATCCCCTTGTGCTTCGTGCCCTTGTACTTGCCGCAGAAGCATTCCCAGTCGCGTTCCGGACCGAAGATGCGTTCGCAGAACAGGCCGTCTTTTTCGGCGCGATAGGTCCGATAGTTGATCGTCTCCGGTTTCTTGACCTCGCCGAACGACCACGACCGGATGTCGTTCGGGCTGGCCAGCGAAATCCGGACCGACCCGTAATCGTTGATGCGATCCATCATGCTTTCGACCGGCATCGGCATCCGCTCCTTTGGAAAACTGAGTCCGCGGCCCCCTGCCGGGCCGCGCCGCGCTCGTCAGATTCGCTTCTTCTCAAGTTGGATGTTCAGCCCGAGGCCCTTGATCTCGTTGCAGAGTACCTCGAACGACACCGGCGTGCCGGCTTCGAGACGGTTCTTGCCCGTGACGACCGACTCGTAGATTTTGGTGCGGCCCTCCACGTCGTCGCTCTTGACGGTCAACAGTTCCTGAAGGATGTGCGAGGCCCCGTAGGCCTCCAGCCCCCAGACTTCCATCTCGCCGAACCGCTGGCCTCCGCTGCGTGCCTTGCCGCCGAGCGGCTGCTGCGTGATCAGGCTGTAGGGGCCCGTGGCCCGGGCGTGGATCTTGTCGTCCACGAGGTGGTGCAGCTTCATCATGTAGATATAGCCCACAGTGGTCGCCTGGTCGAAGGGCTCGCCGGTTCGGCCGTCATAGAGGACCACTTTGCCGTCCCCGGGCAGGCCCGCCTCCTCCAGGAGGCCGTGGATGGCGTCTTCCTTGCAGCCGTCGAAGATGGGCGTGACCGCCTGGAAGCCGAGCGCCTTGGCGGCCCAGCCCAGATGCGTTTCGAGGATCTGGCCGACATTCATGCGACTCGGGACGCCCAGCGGGTTCAGAACGATTTCGACGGACGAGCCGTCCTCGAGGAACGGCATGTCCTCTTCCGGCAGGACGCGTGCGATGACGCCCTTGTTGCCATGGCGTCCGGCCATTTTGTCGCCAACGGCCAAGGGGCGCTTCGTGGCGATGTAGACCTTGACCATTTCAAGGACGCCGCTCGGCAGTTCGTCGCCGCGCTTCAGGCGATTGAGTTCGCGCTCGCGTTCGTCGAGGAGCACCTGGACGCGCGGCCAGATGCGGCGGCACTGTTCGGCCGCGTCGCTGATGTTCTTCGAGCGGGTCTTCAGGGCGTCGAACTTGAAGGCGGTGGCCTCGCGAACCAGGTCGGCGTCGCTCTCGCTCGACGCGTATTCGACGCCCGTCTGCGGATCGCTGATCTTGGTGTTCAACGTCCTGTTGAGCGTGGCGACCAGTTCGCGGAAGACGTCCGAGATTCGGGCGTTGATGCTCTTCTCAAATCGCCGCGCCTCGCGATGGCGGACCTTCTTCGCCTCGTCCGTCAGATGGTGCAGCCGGGAGAAATGCCGATGGCCGGTGACGATGCCCTCCGTTCCCGACGGCACGGTGAGCGAATCGTTCTTGACGTCCTCTCCGGCCCGGCCGAAGATGGCGTGCAGCAGCTTCTCCTCGGGCGACAGCTCGCTTTTAGACTTCGGGCTGACCTTTCCGACCAGGATGTCGTTCGGCCCGATGCGCGTTCCGACGCGGACGATACCGTGCTCGTCCAGGTTCCGCAGCGCCCGCTCGCTGACGTTGGGGATGTCGCGGGTGAATTCCTCGCGGCCCAGTTTGGTCTCGCGGATCTCGACGCTGAACTCCTCGATGTGGATCGACGTGTAGCGGTCGTCCTTCAGGAGGCTTTCGCTGATCAGGATGGCGTCCTCGAAGTTGTAGCCTTCCCAGGCCATGAACGCGACGAGCACGTCCTTGCCCAACGCCAGTTCGCCGTCCTTGGTTCCACCGCCGTCGGCGATGATCTCGTTCCGTTTGGCGCGCTGCCCTTCACGAACGATCGGCGCCTGGTTCAGACAGGTCCGCTCATTGAGGCCGACGAACTTGCGGAGTTCGTATTCGTCCTCGTCGTCGATGATGATCCGCTGGCTGTCCGCGTAGGTTACCTTGCCGGCCCGCTTGGCGCGAACCACCATGCTGGAGTTCTCCGCGACGGGCTTCTCCATGCCCGTGGCGACGACGGGAGGCTCCGACCACAGCAGGGGCACGGCCTGCCGCTGCATGTTCGAGCCCATCAGGGCGCGGTTTGCGTCGTCGTGCTCCAGGAACGGAATGAGACTTGCCGAGACGCCCACGAGTTGCTTGGGGCTGACGTCGCAGTAGTCGATCTCCTTCGGGTCGACCGGGCGGAAGTCGCCGCCCTCGCGGCAGATCACCCTGGAGCCGAGAATCGTTTTCTTGTCGTCGCGCGGCAGGTCGGCCGGCGCCAGCACGGACGCCAGGTCCTGGTCGGCTCGGAGGTACTCGATCGTGCCGCTCAGGTGGCCCTTTTCCACCCGGCAGTAAGGCGTAATCAGAAAGCCGTAGTCGTCGACCGCCGCGAAGATGCTGAGCTGTGAGATCAGCCCGATGTTGGTGCCCTCGGGTGTCTCGATGGGGCAGATGCGGCCATAGTGGCTGATGTGAACGTCACGGACCTCGAAGCCGGCACGCTTGCGGTTGAGCCCGCCGGGGCCCAGCGCGCTGAGGCGACGCTCGTGGGCCAGAGTGCTCAGGGTATTGGTCTGGTCGACCACCTGGGACAGCTCGCTGCGGCCGAAGAAGAACTCGATGGCCGACGAGATGCTCTTGGAGTTGATGAGCGTCCGCGGCGTCATCTCCTTCGGGTCCTTGATGCTCATACGTTCCTGCACCGTGCGGCGCAGCTTCAGGAATCCCTTGCGGATCTCGTCGCCGGCCAGCTCGTCGAGAGTCCGCAGGCGGCGGTTGCCCAGGTCGTCGATGTCATCGACCATTCCCTCGCCGCCACGGAGGCTGAGGATGTACTTCAGGGCCTCAATGAAGTCTTCCGGCCGCAACGTCATCTGCGTCTCGGGGATGCCCGTGCCGAACTTCCGGTTCAGCCGGAATCGTCCAACCCGGCCGAGACGGTATCGGTTCTCGTCGTAGAACTTCTCGTTGAACAGTTGCTGCGCCTTTTCCTGGTTCGGCGGATTGCCCACGCGGAGGCGCCCGTAGATTCTGAGCAGCGCCTCCTGGTGATTCGCCGCCGGGTCCTCGGCCAGCGTGTTGAGGATCAGGGGGTCAACGGCCTCCTGGTCGACCACCTCGATCTGCTTGATGCTCGAGTTCTTGATGGTTTCCCACTGCTCGGCGATCTGGCGTCCGGCTGCGACGATGACCTCGCCGGTCTCGGGATCCACGATGTCGCTGACGACATACATCAGCTGCGGCTTCTGGTTGGGCTTCAACCGGCTGAGCTTCTGGAGCTTCGTGCTATAGAAGATGCGGACCATGTCGGCCGTGTTGCTGTAGGCGGGGTCCATCGCCCTCAGGAACGTCGTGGCGAGGATGCGGCTGGACTGGTCGATGCGAATGTTCAGGACGTCCTTCTTGGTGACGTTGACCTCGATCCAGCTTCCGCGCTCCGGGATGATCCGGCAGGAATGGAGCCGCCGGTCGCCGACCTCGACCTCGACGCTGAAGTCGATGCCGGGGCTGCGGTGCAACTGGCTGACGATGACCCGCTCGGCGCCGTTGATGATGAACTCGCCGCCGCCCATCATGATGGGCATCTCGCCCAGGTACACGTCTTCCTCAATCACCTCTTCGAGGTCCTTGCCTGACAGGCGGACCCAGATCCTCAGCGGCCGCCCGTAGGTCAGGCCCAACTCGCGACAGTCGATGGGCCGGTACCGCGGTTTGCCGAGGTCGTACTTGACGTAGTCCAGGGTCAGCGTCTCGTCGTACGACTTGATGGGGAAGATCTCCCGCAGGATCGCCTCGAGCCCCTCGTTCTTGCGCCGCTCGGGATCGGCGTCCCCCTGGAGGAAGTAGTCGTACGACTTCGTCTGGATCTCCGCCAGGCTCGGGATGGCCAGCTGGTCGCCCAGGCGTCCAAAGTCTCGCGTCTGCATGACCTCTCACCCTCACAACTCGCGCGCCAGCCAACCGCGCATCGAGCCACCCGTCACGGGGTCGCCCGGCGCGGCAGAAGAACAACCGCAGCCACCGGCTCCGGTGGGACTCGCGGCCCACCCAGGCCCATGGCCTTGTCGGTTGACGTGTTCGGGCGCAGGAACGCTCGCATGCCGCAATGCGGCCGAGCGCCGTCTCCGTCCGCTGCACACTGTGCTACTTGATCTCAACTGCGGCTCCGGCCTCTTCCAGCTTCTTCTTGGTATCCTCGGCCTCGTCCTTCGACACGCCCTCCTTGATCGCCTTCGGGGCGGCATCGACCAGGGCCTTCGCCTCTTTGAGGCCGAGATTCGTGAGCTCGCGGACCACCTTGATGACGGGGATCTTCCGGTCGCCAGGGCCGCTCAGGATGACGTCGAACGTCGTCTTCTCCTCGGCAACCGCTTCACCGGCGCCGGCGCCCGCAGCCGCAGCCACCATCACGCCGCCCGCGGCTGGCTCAATCCCGTGCTCCGCCTTCAGGTAGTCCCGAAGATCACGAGCCTGGAGCACCGTCAGGGAAACCAGCTTGTCGCCGAGAGCCTTGATCTCCGGGGCGACGTCTTTTGCTTCCGTTGCTTCCTTGACCTCGTCTGCCATTGCCTTCTTCTCCTCGCTGTCACGCCGGGCCG